>OGLT01001641.1_pt1 | contig 11039 bp, 9 predicted proteins | sample 1572911 | NCBI WGS metagenome assembly OGLT01 (sample SAMEA2582014, study PRJEB24529) | metagenome | biome: Human gut stool | place: China | collected 2011 | reverse complement strand
TGTTTCAGGAAATTCGTCACTTCCTCGGTCCGGGAATGTTCGGAACCCAGGTGAATGTCCGACAGGACAATGGTTGGATAATACTTTCTTAGTTTCATGTTGTTTCTATTAACACGATACAAAAAAACGTACTTCATATTACGGCATTGCAACAGCCATATGAAAAAACAATGAAGGCCACTCCTTCACAGGGGCAGCCTTCATACAATTTATAGAAAATCCAAATCAATCTTCTGCCTGAGTTGCCTCGTAAGCTTTCAACAGCTTATCCTGGACATCCGACGGAACCAGTTCATAGCTGGAGAACTTCATGGTAAATGAAGCACGTCCACCTGTGATGGAACTCAAAGATGTCGAGTACGAAGACATCTCTTTCAAAGGCACTTTTGCCAATAGCTTTTCGTAGCCTTTTTCACTATTCATACCCATAATGATGGCGCGACGTCCCTGCAGGTCACTCATCACGTCGCCCAGATAATCAGCCGGAACCGATACTTCTACATCATAAACAGGTTCCAGGATCTTAGGACCGGCTTCTTTAAATGCGGTACTGAAAGCATTACGGCCTGCCAGCATGAAAGAAATTTCATTACTGTCTACCGGGTGCATCTTTCCGTCATATACAATAACACGGACATCACGTGCATACGAACCGGTCAAAGGACCTTGTTCCATACGGCTCATGATACCTTTCAATATAGCCGGCATGAATCTCGCATCAATGGAGCCACCTACGATACTGTTGATAAACACCAGTTTACCACCCCATTCCAATGGTATCTCTTCCGTGCCTCTCACGGTAATCTTAAATTCCTGTCCATTGAACTTATACGTTTCAGGCACAGGCATACCTTCTTTATAAGGTTCTACGATCAGGTGAACTTCACCAAACTGGCCGGCACCACCGGACTGTTTCTTATGACGATAGTCGGCACGGGCAGCCTTTGTAATCGTTTCACGATACGGAATCTTCGGTTCTTCATATTTTACCTGAAGTTTTTCGTTGTTTTCCAAACGCCATTTCAAGGTACGAAGATGGAATTCTCCCTGACCGTGTACCAAAGTCTGTTTCAGTTCTTTTGATTGCTCGATCACCCAGGTAGGATCTTCTTCGCGCATACGGTTCAGGATACTCATCATCTTTTCCACATCCGCTTCATTCACCGGCTTAATGGCACGGGTATATTTAGAGTTCGGATATTTGATAAAATTGAATTTGTAGTCACAATCCTTACCGTTCAGCGTATTACCGGTTTTCACGTCTTTCAGTTTCACGGCAGCACCGATATCACCGGCCTGCAATTCTTCCACCTTGACACGGTTACCACCAGCTACCACATAGATTTGCGCGATACGTTCCTTCGAACCACGGTCGGCATTCAGCAAGTCATCACCTTCACGAACCTTGCCGCTCATTACTTTAAAGTAAGATACTTCACCGATATGCGGCTCGACACTCGTCTTGAAGAAGTACAAAGATTCGGGACCGTTTACGTCCGGAGCCACTTCCTTACCATCTGTGTTTTCCACTTTCGGCATTTCAGACACAAAAGGAACTACATTGCCAAGGAATTCCATCAGACGGCGAACGCCCATGTCCTTACCACCGCAAACACAGAATACAGGGAACATACCTCTGGCGATCAATCCCTTACGGATACCTTCGCGCATTTCATCTTCTGTAAGAGAATCTTGTTCGAAGAATTTCTCCATCAGATTTTCATCATTCTCGGCAGCAGCTTCTACCAATGCTTTGTGCATCTCCATAGCCTTATCCATTTCTTCTGCCGGAATATCTTCGATTGTCGGAGCCCCTCCTTCGGGTTTCCATGAGTATTTCTTCATCAACAATACGTCGATCAGCGCATTAAAGCCCGGACCGGTAGCTATCGGATATTGGATGGGAACAACCTTAGAGCCGTATGCCTCTTTCAGCTGTTCGAGGATATTATCATAATCGCATTTTTCATTATCAAGCTGGTTGACTAGAAAAATAACAGGTTTATTCAGCTTTTCTGTATAACGGAAGTGATTTTGTGTACCGACTTCGACGCCGTATTGGCCATTAAGAAGGATAATTGCTGTGTCGGTCACATTTAGTGCAGTCACTGTGCTGCCTACGAAGTCGTCCGATCCCGGACAGTCAATAATATTAAGTTTTTTGTTATTCCATTCTACATGGAGAACGGTGGAGAAAACGGAGTAACCATACTCTTGTTCAACAGGGAAATAATCGCTAACTGTGTTTTTTGCGGCAACAGATCCGCGACGTTTTATAACACCACTCTCGAAAAGCATCGCTTCCACGAGAGTGGTTTTCCCAGAGCCAGAACTTCCCAACAAGGCAATGTTCTTGATTTCATTAGTCTGATATACTTTCATAATATATAAGATTTTAGTAATTACTCAGTATGTTTCTCACATACCATTAATTTTGTGATGCGCAAATTAGGGATTAATTGGGGGAAAAGCAACACTTATGGCAGTGTTACTAAACAATGTTATGTAACACATCTTTAACATGAACATTTTCGAAACGGGTTAAAAATTATTTTCGCATGGCTATAAACTAATTTCATAGTTGCAACGAGTAATCCGGCACGATGTTATTTTTAGTTGTTTTCCTTTCATACAATAGTTTCCCCGTTGCCTAATTAGTTTTCGTTTGACTTAAGTCAAGCGATAGTTTAACTTAAGTCATTCTATCGTTTGACTTAAGTCAAACGAAAACCCGGCTACAAGTTCGAATCTTATTTATAAAAGAAAAGATCTTAAATTCAGCATTGCAGGAAATTATCTTCTACTAATCGATGGGAGAATTATCTATTTAGCGTATTCCCGCCCCACTATAAATAATTTCCGTCAACTGCTTTTTTGATATATCTAATAATAGTCTTACTTTTACACCCACAAACCCAAACAGCATAACTATGGCAGGTATCTATCTTCATATTCCTTTTTGCAAAACGCGCTGCATCTACTGCGACTTCTACTCAACCACTCGCAGCGAACTCAAACCCCGTTATGTACAGGCTCTCTGCCGGGAGTTGACGATGCGTAAAGAATACCTGAAAGGAGAAGATATAGAAACTATTTATTTCGGTGGCGGAACCCCGTCTCAACTGGAAAAAGAGGATTTTGAACAAATATTTGATACCATCCGCGAGCACTACGGATTGAATCATTGTCAGGAAATCACTCTGGAAGCTAATCCGGATGATTTATCGCAGGAATATCTGGAAATGCTTTCCTCACTTCCTTTCAACCGCCTCAGCATGGGAATACAGACTTTTGATGACGCTACGCTCAAACTATTGAGACGCCGCCACAATGCCCGTACAGCCATCGAAGCAATTGACAGATGCCGGAAAGCCGATTTCCAGAACATCAGTATCGACCTAATTTACGGATTGCCCGGAGAAACAAAAGAACGATGGGAAAACGATCTCCGTCAAGCTATCAGTCTGAATGTAGAACATATCTCCGCCTATCACTTGATTTATGAGGAAGATACACCTATATATAATATGTTAAAACAGCACCAGATATCCGAGGTAGACGAAGACTCCAGTTTAGAATTTTTCACATTACTGATAGAGCATTTGCAGAAAGCAGGATTTGAACACTATGAAATTTCCAATTTCTGCCGCCCCGGAAAATATTCCCGCCACAACACTTCCTATTGGAAAGGAATATCTTATCTGGGATGCGGACCATCGGCACATTCTTTTGACGGAATGACACGGGAATGGAATGTGTCTTCAATCGACACCTATATAAAAGGTATAGAAGAAGACTGCCGTGCTTTCGAGACAGAGTATCTGGACCCAACCATCCGCTACAACGAATTTATTATCACTACCATACGTACCGTATGGGGAACACCTATAGAGAAACTGAAACAGATGTTCGGCAATGAAATGTGGGAATATTGTCAAAAAATGGCTGCACCTTATCTGAAAAATGGTAAACTGGAGGAATACAACGGAGCTTTGCGCCTGACGCGTGAAGGGATTTTTATTTCCGACAGTATAATGAGTGATTTACTTTGGGTAGACTAACCAAACAAACAAAAAGCCGATGACCGAATCAGAAGTAAGAAAGTTATTGCGGCAAATGAAAGAACTGGATTCGCAGACTGCTTTCCGGGACTTTTACAACATGACTTACGACCGTCTCTTTCGTATTGCCTATTATTATGTGAAACAGGAAGAATGGTCGCAGGAAATCGTTCTCGATGTATTCCTGAAACTATGGAAGCAACGCAGCAATTTGCTTGATGTGAGAAACATTGAAGATTATTGTTTCATTCTCGTCAAAAATGCTTCGCTCAATTATCTGGAAAAAGAATCAAGACATACGCTTATTCATCCCGATTCTCTGCCGGAGCCTCAAGAACAAAGCTATTCACCGGAAGAATCGCTCATCAGTGAAGAACTGTTCGCTCTTTACGTAAAAGCACTCGACCGGCTTCCGGATCGTTGCAGGGAAGTGTTCATCCGCATCCGTGAAGAAAAACAGAGTTACGCACAAGTAGCAGAAGAATTAGGCATCAGCATGAATACAGTGGACGCACAACTTCAGAAAGCAATCACACGTTTAAAAGAGATGATTAACCGGGCCGAAATAGATTAACATTCTTTTAGACAAAGAGCGTAGGGAGTTTCTGTCCCCCTCCGGTCTTTATCAACAAATAAGTCAATCAATCACTAAAAAAGACAGAAAATGAAAAAGCTAAATGACGCAAACATGGGAATCTTTGTCCTTCTTTCAGTTTGTCTGTGCCTGTTTTCATGCAACAATGACAACGACAACCTACCAAAGGACTATGCAGGATTTGAACATTCGAAGGAAACAGTAGAATGTGAAAGCGACAAATCCGAATGTGAGTTGAAAATTAAAATCGTTGCAACAGAAAAAACAAAAGAAGACCGGACGGTAGTACTTGCCACACCTCCTCCGGTAATAGGACAAGCAGCAGTGGTACAGCTAACAGAAAAGAAAGTAATCATCAAAGCAGGTAAGAAGTCAGCAACAACTGTCATAAAAATCTATCCTAAACAGATGATATTGAAGAAGCAGAATGTCACTTTATCCTGCACTCCCCAGTGGAAAGAAGGAGGAATCAGCAAACTGACCATTCTGTTGAAACGAAAATAACAGATCAAAAGTAATACAGAAAGAACTATGAAATTTACCGATACGGAATTAGAAGAAATACTGAACAAGCTCGTCGCTTCCACGCGTTCACCGCGAGGGCGGTTTTCAGCAACAGCCAGTTACCCGGAACTAGAGAAAAGACTGAAGTCATATACCCGGCGTCTGACACTGATACGTACTTTCTCGGCAGCGGCGGCAGTAGCTCTACTTTGCCTATCGGTATGGACAGCCTATTTATATATGCAACCGGTCACGATACAAACGGTTTCCACCTTGGCAGAGACACGCACGGTCTGTCTTCCTGATGGCAGCACCGTCACTCTCAACCATTATTCTTCACTTTCTTATCCTGAAAAGTTCAAATCGGACAAGCGGGAAGTGGAGCTAAATGGGGAGGCTTATTTTGAAATAAGCAAAGACAAGAAACATCCGTTTATCGTGCAGACTGAAACGATTGACGTTCAGGTGTTGGGAACTCACTTCAACGTAGATGCCTATCAGAACAATCCAGATGTAAAGACAACGTTATTGACAGGTTCGGTAGCAGTCAGCAATAAAAGTAAGTCAGTTCGTATGATTTTGAAGCCGAATGAGATTGCTATATATAATAAGGTGGAAGAAAAACTCACCCGCAAGGTTTTAGAAAACGTAGAAGATGAAATTTCCTGGCGGCAGGGAGAGTTTATATTCGACGACCTACCTTTGCAGGAGATTGCCCGCGAACTATCCAATTCATTCGGAGCAACGATTCACATAGCCGACACGGCTTTGCAAAATTACCGGATCACAGCACGCTTCCGCAATGGAGAAGACCTGACAACTATTTTATCTGTATTACATAATGCCGGTTATTTCGACTACTCACAAAACAATAAACAGATTATTATCACTGCTAAACCAGACTAAGATGAATATTATATTCCAAGATCGCTTCCCTGTCAGAACCATTGTTCTGATAGGGGTAGCATTCCTTATCACCACACAAATATACGCGCAAAATGCGGACGCCCGACTTTCGCTGACACTACGAAACGCCACATTGAAAGAATTCGTCAAACGGATTGAGAATTCAACCGGATATTCCTTTATCTACAGTGAGGAAATTACCATAAAACATAAAATCAATTTGCAAGTAAAGGATAAGCCTTTGCGTGAGATACTTGACCTTGCGTTCAAAAATGAGCAGATCAGTTATCAGTTCACCGGCCGGCATATCCTTCTGCAAAAGAAAAAAGAATCAAAAACTGTAAGCCGCAAGTTCACTATCAGCGGATATGTCACTGATGGGACGTCTTCCGAGACGTTGATTGGAACCAACATCATTGAGAGTCATCAAAATCAAGGAACAACCACCAATCCTTACGGTTTTTACAGCATCACCCTGCCCGAAGGAGAAACCGAACTGCGTTTCTCCTATCTGGGCTATGCCACAGAAGCGCATCATTTTACGCTCTCACAAGATACATTATTAAATATCCGCATGCAGGGTAACACGCAATTGCAGGAAGTAGTCATCGTTTCCGACAAAACCGAGACAGGAACTATAGCCACCCAAATGGGATCTATCGAAATTCCAATGACGCAAATAAAAAATACTCCGAGCATACTGGGAGAGGCAGATGTAATGAAAGCCATCCAACTGATGCCCGGCGTACAGGCAGGAGTAGATGGATCTGCCGGACTGTATATACGTGGTGGAAGCCCGGATCAAAATCTAATCTTACTTGACGGGATTCCTGTATATAACGTAGACCATATGTTCGGATTCTTTTCGGTTTTTACTCCGGAAGCCGTCAAAAAAGTAACACTATTCAAAAGTTCTTTTCCGGCACGTTTCGGCGGACGGCTTTCTTCTGTCATCGACGTCCGTACCAATGACGGAGATATGCAGAAATACCACGGCACACTTAGTATCGGACTACTAACTAGCAAAATCAACCTGGAGGGTCCGATTGTGAAAGGGAAAACGTCTTTCAATATTTCCGCCAGACGTTCGTATCTCGACCTCATCGCTAAACCATTCATGCCGGATGACGAGGAATACAGTTATTATTTTTATGACATCAATGCCAAAATCAATCATAAATTCTCCGACCGGAGCCGCGTCTATCTATCTGCCTACAATGGAAAGGATCATTTTGCTGCCAATTATGACGGAAATACAGATTTCAAAGACGGAAGCAAAATGAATTGGGGAAACACGATTCTTTCTGCCAGATGGAACTATGTATTCAACAACCGTTTATTCTGCAATACGACAGTCTCCTACAGCAACTATTTATTCGACATCAACTCATATACCAACAATCAATATCTCGGCAGTAGCGGTACATCATTTACCAACCGGTATTCAGCCGATTACCGTTCGGGAATCAATGATTGGAATTACCAGATCGACTTCGATTATAATCCATCTCCCAAACACCACCTCAAATTTGGAACAGGATATATCTATCATCGTTTCCGCCCGGAAGTTATGACCTCTAAAATCTCCAATAAGACAGGAGATAAAATAGACCTGGACACAACCTACCACAGCATAGCCAACAACCGGATTTACGGACATGAGTTATCCGCTTACCTGGAAGACAACATCAAGATGAATGATCGTCTGCGCCTGAATCTCGGACTGCATTTCTCATTGTTTCATGTGCAAAAACAAAGTTACTTTTCCTTGCAACCACGTGTTTCCGCACGCTATCAATTGGGAAAAGATGTAACCCTGAAAGCATCTTATACCCAAATGAGCCAATATGTACATTTACTATCGTCAATGCCCATTGCCATGCCTACGGATTTATGGGTTCCGGTCACTAAAAAGATCAAGCCAATGCGCTCCCACCAATATTCATTGGGCGGATACTATACGGGAATCAAAGGATGGGAATTCTCGGTAGAAGGGTATTATAAGGATATGTATAATGTGCTGGAATATAAGGAAGGCGTCAGTTTCTTCGGTTCTTCCTCCGGTTGGGAAAACAAAGTGGAAATGGGCAAAGGACGTTCGGCCGGCATTGAGTTTATGGCACAGAAAACCCTTGGAAGAACAACAGGATGGTTGTCCTACACTTTATCCAAAAGTGATCGTCAGTTTGCCAAAGGCGGTATCAACAACGGTGAACGGTTCCCATATAAATATGACCGAAGACACAATATCAACCTGACAATCAACCATAAGTTCAGCGACCGTATCGACATCGGTGCTTCCTGGGTGTTCTATACAGGTGGAACAAGTACAATCCCTGAAGAGAAAACCGCTGTCATCCGTCCTAGCGACGGCACAAACAACGGATTTGGGGGAGGATATGGATATGGAGATTATTTTGATTCAAGCATAACTTCACCCACCATCGGAGAAGCTTCATATGTGGAGCATCGTAATAATTACCGGTTACCAGCCAGTCACCGGTTGAATGTGGGAGTCAATTTCAACAAAAAGACCAAACATGGTATGCGTACCTGGAATATCAGTCTGTATAATGCATATAATGCGATGAATCCTACCTTTGTATATCGCAGCACCAGCAAAAACGATCCCAACAAACCGATTATCAAGAAGTATACTATACTTCCATTAATTCCATCATTCACTTACACTTATAAATTCTAAACCCATTATGAGAACTCGTATATGTTATCCATTTATCCTGTTAATAGCATTGCTGACAACAGTTTCTTGCGAAAACGAACTCCCTTTTAGTGTAAAGGACAATCCCCCCAAACTAGTGATGAACGCACTAATCAACGCAGACAGTCTGACCAACGTTCTCTATCTCAATTTCACGGGAAGAGGATACGCCACTCATGTAGAAAATGCCACGGTGGAAGTACGCGTTAACGGACAGTTATCAGAAAGTTTACGTCCGCTCCCACCCCAAACGGAAGGAGATATGCAATGCCGCTTCCATATTTCCAGCAAATTTACTCCCGGAGATGTAGTTCGTATCGACGCCCTCACAGACGACGGACAATATCACGCATGGACTGAAGTGACCGTACCACAGCGTCCACATGAAATAGCTGATATCGATACGGTCACCATTCCAATGACAAAGTATTATTATACGCAGAATTTTCTCCGATACAAAATCAATATCAAAGATCGATCCAACGAAGATAATTACTACCGGCTTATCATGGATAAGCAAATGACAGTGAAAGACTATAATGAAGAAACAGGGGAATTTGTCAGCCGGACAATACATCGCTATCATTTTATATCCCGCGAGGATATTGTGCTGACAGACGGACAGCCCACCAACAGCGATGACGAAGACAACGGCATGTTCGACACCGTAAAGAATATATATGGTGTATTCGACGACTCACGATTCAAAAATACATCTTACACAATGACGGTTTACAACCAGACAGATATTGACGGATTTCCTGAATACGGCACCAATGTAAAGATGGATATTATTGTACGTCTTTTAAGCATCACGGAAACAGAATATTACTATCTGAAAGCACTTAACCTGGTAGATTCCGACGCTTACGATGAAACAATAAATGAACCAATCAAGTACCCCAGCAATGTACATGGAGGAATTGGGATGATTGGAATCAGTACGGAGACAAGTAAGATCATTCATATAGAAAAACCACAACGATGAAAACAAATCATAAATTATGGATAGCAGACTGCGATAAACCGTAGTTTTGAAGATTCACCGTCTGTCAATGCCGCTTGCGTGGATGATATGGTCGAATGTCTGTCAATAGCCATGAAAGAAATCGTGGAAGAGATTAGCCAAGATTTACATTTAATACTATCTTTGCAGCCAAAAAGCAGGCACTAACTATGTTTATCATTATTGGAATTATGCTGACAGGCATGCTTCTTGGCTACTTGTTACGCAGTAAAAGACTATCATGGATACACAAGATAATCACTCTCCTTATATGGATTCTTCTCTTTCTTCTCGGAATAGATGTAGGGGGTAATGAATCTATCATCAAAGGATTACACACTCTTGGACTGGAAGCTGTTGTCATCACGGTAGCTGCGGTCATAGGAAGTACTTTATGTGCATGGGGCTTGTGGTACCTATTATATAGTAAAGGAAAGGAGACAAAAGCATGAAAGGTAGTTTGATTATTGTCTCTTTTTTCATTATCGGCACTCTTTGTGGAGTTTACCATCTTATCCCATACGACTTCACCGACAGTAAACTTAGTTACTATGCCCTCTGCGGACTCATGTTCTGCGTAGGTATCAGCATCGGTAACGATCCGAACACCCTGAAGAGTTTTCGGTCCCTGAATCCCCGGCTTGTATTCCTTCCTATCATGACGATACTCGGCACATTAGCAGGCTGCGCCATAGCGGGAGCTTTTATGAGCCAGCGAAGTCCTTTAGACTGTATGGCAGTTGGAGCCGGATTTGGTTATTACTCGCTCTCCAGCATATTTATCACCGAATATAAAGGTCCCGAATTGGGAACTATCGCATTACTTTCCAATATCATGCGTGAAATCATAGCATTGCTGGGAGCCCCGTTACTCGTGAAATATTTCGGCAAACTGGCACCTATTTCTGTAGGAGGAGCTACCACAATGGACACTACTCTCCCCATCATCACCCGATGTTCCGGAAAAGAATTCGTAATTATTTCTATCTTTCATGGTTTTGTAGTTGATTTCAGTGTTCCATTTCTCGTCACCTTCCTTTGTTCAATATCATTTTAACAGCAATATTCCTTAAAATTCAGTTATATTACATTTTCGTTTCCGCACACGTATTGCAAAAATGTTTCAGAATAAGGTATTTTTGTATCAAAAAGCAGTTGATTTCTTGATTTACATCAAGAAATCAACCGAAACAAATTCTTTTCCTTTTCTTTATTTTTATGCTATAAAACATATTACTATATTTG
>OGLT01001633.1_pt1 | contig 11076 bp, 10 predicted proteins | sample 1572911 | NCBI WGS metagenome assembly OGLT01 (sample SAMEA2582014, study PRJEB24529) | metagenome | biome: Human gut stool | place: China | collected 2011 | reverse complement strand
ATACTTGATTTTTTAATTAAAATGTTGACAAAAAGAACCGTCCCCTTTGACACTAGAGGAATGAAAAAGCAAGTTGGAAAAAGTAAATTGTTTACAAAGACAACACTTACTGAAATACAAGATAAAATGAGAAATGCTTGTATTAAGTCATATAACAAATTTTATGAGGTTAATACACAATTAAAGAAAAAACAAAAAGGCAAGAATCAAGATATAAATGTTAATGATATGGGTAATTATAGAAAAATCAAGAAACAATTAGAACAGAAAGAACAAAAACTTGAAAAAGCTAATAATCAAACGAAAAAACTGGATAATACAAGTACAGATATAACTGAAATATTAGATAATTTAAAACCTACTAAGTTAAACAAAAATAATATGCTTATTTCAAACGAGGATGTCCAGAAAATCAAAAATTATACCAAAGATGTAAAAAATATTACCAAAACAGTTAGAAATGTGAATGACTTAAATATGGCGATTAAAGATTTTGAACATTCTGCTTTTGAAATAGAAAAGGAAAATCGTTCCCTTAAATATGAAATAGAACTAAAAGATAATGAAATTGGTAGTTTGAAAAAGGAACTATCTACTAAAGACAAGATTATTAACAAGTTACAAGCTGACAAAGAAAAAATAAAACAAGAATTGCAGAAGTTTAAAGGCTTTTGGCATAGCATTATGAGCCATTTCCACAAAAGAATTTGCTATGATAAAGATAATAACTATAAAATTGTAAGTGATGACCTATATAAAAATGGCATATTTGACGACAATGATAATGAAATTGAAAATAATATTGCTAGAAAAATAACAATCCCAGAAGAAAACAAGCAAACTAAGAATAAAAAGAGAAATAACGATACTAGAGTTTAAAGGAGGAAAAAACTATGGAAGAAAATAAAGTTGAAAATGTAATAAATATAATTAAAGGTATGGATATAAAAGATAAATTAAGATTAGGAATATGCTTAACTACAAGTGATTGGACTAATATTTTATATAATAAAACTGAGATGTATGAAAAGTTTGATACTATGCTAAAAGAAGTTGATGAAAAATATAGAACTACTTTAATAAATTTTGCTAAATATAAACTTGTAATGTTTACAATGGCAAAAATTATGGAAATGGAACAAGTTGAACAAAATAAGGTTGTTCTATATTTGTTTAATAATGTATAGAAATACAACCAATATTTGTTGAAATATTATGTAAAATATAGTATAATAAAGAAGTAAACTGTTTGTGAAAGGTCAGATAATTCACACGTCGAATAGCTATGGAGGTGCTACTTATGATAGAACAATTAGAATTGATGATTGCAAATCGATATTTCGAGCGACGGATGAGAACAATCTTTGTAGATAGGGTTTGCGCAAAAGGAATAGAAACATTTGAACAGTACTTGTCTTACAGATACCGAGATAATTGTTATTATTATAGCGGATATGCTATTATTGGGTTAAAGGATGATGATTATCTTATGAGAGGTGACCTTTGTATCTCTGGTGATTTTATCTGGGGAAATGGAGGCTACTCACATGGTTGGGTTGAATTTAAGTATAAAGGCAAAGAATATGTTTTTGATTCTATGTGCAAAGGTGTAGTTCCTAAAATTGAATGGTATGAAGAATTTAAACCTAAAGTAAAATTCAGACATTCAAAAAAGGAGATTATCGAAAGTTTCAAAGGTAAGCTTCAGTCTATATCAAAAAATTGCTACCAAGTTCAAGGCAGTAATATTTCTGCTTATTATACAGGTAATGTATATGAGTGCGGAAAATTATTTACACAAGGTGAAAAAGTAAAAAAATTTATTGCATATGCTGAACCTAGTGGCTAAATTGAATCGGACAATAACTGACCTATTGTCCGATTTGTTTTAAATTTTGTAAAAAATTTATTGTAATTTATCAAAAATATGATATACTTTAATAAATTGATTGATATTTGTATCAATCGTTAAAGGTGTGAAAAAAAGTTGTAGATATCTACGCCGTTGGCACCAAAAAAAGAAGTCATACGACTTCTTTTTTTCATTTTAGCTATAGCTAAACATTAATTTGAAATTTCTATCTACCTAGTTAGTAATATATCCATTTTTTAACATTGTCTCATAGTATGTGCCATTTTGTTTACACATTTAAGTATACTTGATTTTTCTAAATTAAAATGTTGTCAAAAAGAACCGTCCCCATTGACAAAAAAATCAAGAAGTTAAATATTATTATTTACAAATTATGTAAAATATGTTAAAATAACATTTGATATGGCAATTCGCTGTGTCATTAATTTTTTTTCACTAATTAGTGAGGAGGTTTAACTATGACAGTGAGTCATCAGCAGAAAATTGGAACTTATTTCAAGAAAGAAAACATTTTTCTGGCTACAGTTTCAGCAAGCGATGTCGACACAAAAGAACTGCTCAAATCCAAAATGGATGGTATGGATAGTAACGTACCAGAAGATTTAATGGCGTTTTTTGTCGGCAAAGGTTTTCTCTCTGCAGAACAGTTTGATATCTTTTACAGAGATGACACGGGGTATACCCGCTTTGTAGAAGATGGACCTGAAACTTTTGCTGGAGATAACTCAGACGGAAAAGGTATTATCCGGAATGTTGTATCAATCTGGGAATATTACACAGAAGAGCAGGTTACTGAATGCATGTTGAATGACAAATTTATGGCAATATGTGTTTTTGATATGGCTCCTCTTTACCAGTATAATGAGGATTACAACAAAGCTTAATTCAGATTCAATTCATAGTTGTACTACGTGCTACGGGAGGAAAATTCTTTTTTCTCCCGTAATTTTTTATAAATTTTATTTTAGGAATATATTTTACAGTTATCTATGCACGATTTCTAAAATATTTATAAATTATGTCAATTTTTTGCAGCTTGTTTTCTAAATATATAGTTTAATTATCGCACAAATTTCCCCTGTTTCAGCATTTTTTAGAGTTACAACATATGATGTATTTTCTATCTCAGCATAATAACATTTTATAATATCACCATATTTAATTTCTTTCTTATACATAATTTCAAAATTGCTACAATTATTACTTTTTCTTATTTCTTCTGGTAATATCATATCTGCTAATTCTAAGTAATAAATATTATTCATATGATTATTAACATCAATCCAATTTAAATCAATTTTATAATCAATACAATTTAAATATGTTTCTGGCTCCTTTAATTTTTTCAATTTACGTTCATTAAAATTCGTTTTTTCAGGTTCTAATTGATATGCATCTATAAGCTGGTCTGTTACTTTTTCAATTTTTTTACTTTTTAAATTTATATGTACCCAATTTGAAATTCCTGTAATTAATAGCTCACCCGCTTCTGATTTTATTTCAAATTCTCTTGAAGCAGTTATGTTTTTTATTTCAGTTCCCCATGTATATACATTAACTTTATCGCCATATTCAGGTCTTTTTATTATATTTACTTTATATCCTGTTAGTAACCATGTTGTTTCTGAAGTTTTAAGTCCTTCTCCTGCTTGGGTTGCATGCATACCTGATATATCCTCAAAAATGTTTAGTATTGCACTATTTTTTATTTTTAGATTTGAATCTATGTCTCTATATCCTATATAGAATTTTTCTGAAAAAATCATTGTCTTCCTCCTATTGCAACTTGTTTTATGTAATTTTATTTTGATAATTCTTCTAATATTTTTTTAGCTAAATCTTCATTTATTCCTTTTACACTTGTTAGCTCTTCAATACTTGCCTCTGATATTTTTTCTACACTACCAAACTTTTTTAATAACATTGCCTTTTTAGCTGTTCCTATTCCTGGTATTTCATCCAAAGCTGATTTTATCATAGATTCGTCTCTTAATTTTCTATGATAGCCAATTGCTGTATCGTGAACACTATCTTGAAACATTGTAATAGCATTTAATAAACTTTGTGATATTGTAAGTTCATTTCTATTTTCGTCCATTAAAGCTCTAGTTTGATGTTTGTCATTTTTAACCATTCCAAATATAGGAATATTTAAATTTAAATCATATAAAGCTTGTTTTGCAGATCTTATTTGTGTTATTCCACCATCTACAAAAATAACATCTGGTAGAGCCCCAAAACCATCATTTCTTCCATTAATTGAATGTTGCAATCTTCTATATATTACTTCATTCATACACTTAGGATCATCTTGATTATTAACTACAGATTTTATTTTAAATCTTCTTGATAAATTCTTTTTTATTACCCCATTTTCCATAACACACATTCCAGCAACTATAAAGTTACCTGAAATATTTGAAATATCATAACATTCAATTTTTCTTGGATATTTGTCTAGTTTTAGTACTTCTTTTAGCTCTGTTAAAACGTTGTACTTGTCTTTTTCTTTATTATTTAAAGTTATATATGCATTATTTTCCGCCATATCTACTAATCTTAACTTTTCACCTTTTTGTGGCAATTTTATTTCTACTTTATGCTCTGCTTTTTGAGTTAACAATAGCTCTATTAGCTCTTTATCTTCAATTGTTTCTTTAACCATTATTTTACTTGGTAGAAAATCTTTTTCTAAATAATATTGCTTTATAAAGCTTGACATTATTTCAGACTTTTCTTCATCCTGTAGACCTTTAAAAAAGTAATGTTCTCTTCCAATCATTTTACTTTTTCTTATAAAAAACATTTCAATACAAACTTCTGTATCATTTCTTACCAAACCTATAACATCAATATCATTTTCACCCATATTAGAAACTTTTTGACGTTTTGAAACATTTTCAATTGCAATAATTTTGTCACGCAAATATGCTGCTGTTTCATATTGCATATTTTTTGAAGCTTCCTCCATTTCTTCTGTTAACTGTTTCAAAATTTTATCAACTTTACCTTCTAATAAATCGATTATTTCATCAATTTGCTTTTTGTAGTCTTCTTTTGAAACATATCCCATACATGGAGCTAAGCATTTTTTTATATGATAATTTAAACATGGTCTATCTTTATATTTAAAATTTCTGCATTGTCTAATTTTAAACTTACTTTTTATCAAATCAACCATTTCTTTTGCACTACCTGGATTAGCATATGGTCCAAAATATTTTGCACCATCATTTAATTTTCTCCTTGTTATATATACATCTGGGTAATCTGTTTGAACCGTAACTTTTATGTATGGATATGTTTTATCATCTTTTAATAAAACATTAAATTTTGGCATATTTTTCTTTATTAAATTACATTCTAAAATTAAAGCTTCAGCCTCATTTTCGGTTACAATATATTCAAAATGATCTACTAGTGAAACCATATTTTCAATTCTTTTTGTTTTATTATTTTTTCTAAAATACTGTCTAACCCTATTTTTTAAAGATATTGCTTTTCCAACATATATAATTTTGTCATTTTTATCGTGCATTATATATACACCTGGTTTGGCAGGTAGTTTTTTTAGCTCTTTTTCTATGTCGAACATTAATTTAGACCTCCGTAAAATATTTAAATAAGACAAATGGTAAAACCATCTGCCCTATTTATCTTTTCTTTTTGATTTTTTTTGTATAACAAGTTCAGTATATTCTTCTTTTTTTGAGCATCCTATTATTGGAAAAAATATTGATGGGAAAAGTGCCATAAAAAATGGGAAAACTGCACCTTTTTTATAGCAATATCCTAATCTTACTGCAATCATAAAACGGTAACATAAAAATCCAATTAACATTATAAAAAAAGTCCAACTAACATCTCTTCCTGCATAAAAACCAATAATTGGTATTAAAAAATCTAAGTATAAAACAACAAGCCAAGGTGATAATTTGCATATTTTTAATAATTGTATTTGATTATAAACTGGAACTAACGATTTCCATTCTGATATGCCAGCTTTTGAAAAAATTCCCCATTGACCTATTTTTTTTATTAACCCCAATATCATACAAAAACATACTACAATTGATACTATAATTGCTAAATACAAATATATGTATGAAACTTCTATTCTCATAATTATTACTCCCTTCTTGTTTACTTTTCTTTATAATATTTATTTGTATTATACTTATATTTTTTTTACGTGTCAAATAATATTTTTTGTAAAAATTAATATTATTATTTTCACAAAAAATTCACTTGCAATAAAAATATTTTTGATGTACTATATCCCCATAAAAGGTATACTTAAAAATATATAAAAAGGAGGTTACATTTTAAGCGCCAGAGCAATATTATATATTGCTGACGAGGTTAGAGTTTATCGAAAATTCGGCGGATGCTCTATGGCAAGTGCTAGTCATTAAAATATTTACAAAAATCAATAACAATATTGATTACAAAATAATATTTATAGCATAATAATCCTGTATATCTTTTAATTAATTTAATAATTAAAAACGAAAGGATTGTGATTAATATGTGTGGAATAGTAGGTTATATTGGAGAAAAAAAAGCATGCCCTATTTTATTAACTGGGCTTACAGCATTAGAATATAGAGGTTACGATTCAGCAGGAATTGCCTCTATTGAAGACGACAAAATTTGTGTAATAAAAGACAAAGGCAGAGTTGCAAATTTAAATAACATAAGAGGAATAAATAAATTATCTGGAACAATTGGTATAGCTCATACAAGATGGGCAACTCATGGAAAGCCATCAAAAGAAAATGCTCACCCACATATGGACAATAGTGAAACTTTTGCTGTTGTACATAATGGTATAATAGAAAATTACACAGAATTAAGAAAATTTTTAACAGATAATGGATACAAATTTTTATCTCAAACAGATACAGAAGTTATTCCAAATTTAATTCATTATCCCTTTTCAAAAGATACAAATGATGATGAAAATAAATTTTTAAGATCTGTACAAAGTGCAACTAAAGATTTAAAAGGTAGTTTTGCTATTGAAGTTTTATGTAATTTATACCCAGATAAAATGATTGTTGTTAGAAAAGATAGCCCTCTTGTTATTGGAAAAGGATTGACAGGATATCATATTGCATCTGACATACCTGCTTTATTAGAATTTACTAGAGATTTTTACTTATTAGATGATTATGAATTTGCTTTAATTGAAAAAAATTCTATAAAATTTTATAATTCAGATTTAGTAGAACACTCTAAAGAACTAAAAAATATTGAATGGGATTCATCTGCAGCTGAAAAAAATGGTTATGAAGATTATATGTTAAAAGAAATTTTTGAACAACCAACTGCAATAAGAGAAACAATCGGATCTCGTTTAAAATTAGGTGAACCTTGCAATTTTAGTGATATAAATATTACAAAAGAATATTTATCTACAATAAACAAAATTTTTATAATAGCTTGTGGTACAGCAATGCACGCTGGTTTAACAGGAAAAAAATTTATCGAAAATCTTTGTAATATCCCAGTAGAAGTTGATATTGCATCTGAATTTAGATATAGAAATCCTATAATAGATGAAAAAACTTTATGTGTTTTCATTAGCCAATCTGGAGAAACTGCAGATACAATTGCTGCTTTAAAATTATCAAAATCAAAAGGAGCAAAAACACTAGCTGTATCAAATGTTATAGGAAGTTCAATAACAAGGGAAGCCGATTATACAATTTATACACATGCAGGTCCAGAAATTGCAGTTGCTTCTACTAAAGCTTACACTTCACAAGTTGTACTTTTAGGAATTTTAGCTATATATTTCGCAGAAATTTTAGAAAGTACCGATTCTGAAACATTGGAAAATTTGAAAAAAGATATATTTGATTTACCAAAGAAAATTGAAACATCTTTAAAGACTAGTGATGAAGTAAAAAAATTCGCTAAAAAGATTTCAAAAGAAAAAGATGTATTTTTCATTGGTAGAGGAAGCGATTACAATGTTGCTTTAGAGGGCTCTTTAAAATTAAAAGAAATTTCATATATTCATTCAGAAGCATATGCATCTGGAGAATTAAAGCACGGACCTATTGCTTTAATTGAAAAAGGAATTACTGTAATTAGTATTTTAACAGATAAAAATTTGTTAGAAAAATCTATAAGCAATATTGAAGAAGTTATCACCCGTGGTGCTAAAACATTTATTGTAACAAATCAAGATATAGAAAATTCTAATTTTGACAATGTTGTAAAAATAGAAGATACAAATCCGCTTCTATCCCCTATTCTTTCTGTAATACCTTTGCAATTACTTGCATATTATATTTCAAAAGATAAAGGATTAGATGTTGATAAACCTCGTAATTTAGCTAAGTCGGTTACTGTAGAATAAAATAAAATGTGGATGGAGCAAAAATTTAAGCTTACTTAAAGAGCATATAGAAAAATTTGTGTAAAGTTTAAAAATACACCTTCTTATGATAATATATAAATGTCATAAGGAGGTTTTTTATATGGCAAAAAGAGAAAAAATAAGTGAAGAAAGAAAAAAATTAATTAAAGAATTCATAAGCGACATTAACAAATGCGTAGTTGTTTTAGAACATAAACATAAACATTTCTATAAAGCTACGCAAAAAAATCTCTCATAATTTTTTCCTTCAGCATGTTTATGCTTAATAAGTACATAGAATGGAATTGTCTTATAAAAAACAAAAAAAGCATATAATTAACCCTTAAAAGTTAATGTATGCTTTCTAAATTGTTTTTATATAATAAATAAAAACCCATCTTATCCCTCCCTGATTTCAAATAACATCATTGGTAATTTGATAAATTTCTCTTATGTTTATAATTTCATCGACATAGTATCACATTTTTCCACAAAAAAATTAAATAGTTTACAAAAGATACTAGTTATTATACAAAAAGTCGATTTTCGTATTTTATATACAAATTCTGCCATTTCATAACTGATTATATTAGCCAATATACCGTTTTTACTGATATTTTCTAATAGTAATTTATAGTAAAATATGGTATTTTATGGTAACTACAATAAAAATATATCACATTTCTTTTGCAAAATCTGTCGAACTTTGTAAATAATCATAAAAATATACAAAAAGCTGCTATTTAGCTTTTTGTATATAAAAATAATTACCTTTCTTGTTCTTGATATACTTGATGTAGTTTTCCTAATTGTTTTTCTGTTATATTTATAACTCTACCACAACATGGATTAAAACTTTTATTACCATATACCATCCATATTACATTTTCTCTTTTTAAATCTTCTTTAGGCATTGTTCCCGGACATGGATAGCCATCAGTAAACACAATTTTATTTATTTCTCTTTTTTTAGAAAATGACCTAACGGCTAAATCCCAATCTTCTGTCCAAGCATATTGATTTGACCTAGCTGCTCTTGGAATTGTAAAACCATCTATATCTTTTGCTGTTTTTACATCAACTAATCCCCAAAACTTTTCATTAAAACAACCTACTTTTAATTTTGACTGTTTTATTATAGGTTTTAATTCTCTTAAAAATGCTTTTACAAGTTCTAAATCAACAGAACCTGAAACATCAATCATAACTTCTGTTTCTGCTTCTTCTTCAACCTCGTTTTCTTCAAGTCTATATGCATAATTATTTTCTGCAACTGAACGTCTTTGACTCCATATTGTTTCACTTTTTTCAACTTCTCTACGAAGCAACAATTTCCAATCTATTTCATTTCTACTTTTTCCTATGCTGCCTAAATCAATAGATTCTTCTGGAACCTGTTCTCCTCTCATTTTTCTTTTTGTTTTATCAAGTCTCTTTTTAACTCTTTCTAGTTGTTCTTCTCTATTTTGTTCAAATTCACTTCTTTCATCAAACTCAAATCTTATATCATCACTTTTTTGTTCAGAAGATTGTTCAGAGGGTTTTCCATCATTCTTTTCGCTTTTATTAGAACTATTTTCTTGTTTTCTTTTTTTTGCACCATTTTCTCTTTCTTGAAAGGCTTCTTCCCACATACTATGGTCGTCCATGAACTTTTCTTCTTTCTCGCCATTCTGTCCTTGTTCATTTTCTTTCCCTTCATTTTCGCTTGATCCATTACTTTGATTTTCAGTTCTTTCATCATTTCCAGACTGATTATCTTGTTCTTTTTCTCCTGAAGCATTATCTTGTTTGCTATTTTCCTGTCCATTTTGGCTATTTTCACCTGTTTGCCCATTTTCATCCTGTTCACCTTTATCTTGTCCACTTTGATTATTCTGTTTACTATTTTTTTGTTTTTCTTCCCTTTCTTTCAAAAGTATTTCATAAAATTCTTCAGCAGAATAATTTATAGCCTCTGGTCTATTTACATATCCTTTTTTAATAGTAAAGCCATCTCTTTCCAAATTTGCATTTATTATAGCATCAGTTGCCTCATTCCACACATCTGTATCTCTCATCACACCATTTGAATCTTTTAATCTATACATGTGAAGAAACTTATTATGCATAAATTCATGGGCAATTAAAAATAATCTATCATCTTCACTCAATCCTTTAAAGTATTCAGGATCTATATATACATTTCTTCCATCAGCAGCTGCTGTATGATATTTTAAATCTGTTCTATATTCTATATTTGCCTTTGCAACTTCACTACCAAATCTCGGATATCGAGCTAATAATAGTTTTTTAGTTTCATAAATTAAACTTCTATCAATATCCATTAGATTGTTCCTTTCAATGTTTTATATATTTACTTCACAAAAATAATAAAGTTCTTTTGAAACTTTCTTTATATCACTTTCTGTTTCTACTGTAAATACAATTATAACATTATCTGGTAAATTATATCCCATAAACTCTCTATCTTTAACCAATCCTATAAACCTATTTTGTTTATCTTCATTTACTTTATCAATATTTGATATTATTAAATATGAAATTTCATTTTCTTTTGAAACTTTTTCTAATTTTTCTTTAAAAATAGGATGTCCTAAACTCACACCAAACAAATCTAAATCACTTAATCCTGCATCTATATTACATGAATTATTTAATTTTTGAATATCTGAATTAAAGACAATTACACCTATTGATTTTATTCCTTTTTGAGCTTCAATTAAATCAATATCAATCACTTTATTACCTCCTCAATCCTTTGTTAAAAAAACTCAATATCTTATTTATTATTTTTTTAATAAAAGTTTCTTCCTTATATTCAACCATTTCT
>OGLT01001626.1_pt1 | contig 11105 bp, 8 predicted proteins | sample 1572911 | NCBI WGS metagenome assembly OGLT01 (sample SAMEA2582014, study PRJEB24529) | metagenome | biome: Human gut stool | place: China | collected 2011 | reverse complement strand
GCCGATTTGTGTAGCCGCACCTGGGTCAGTTTTTATCGGGATATAGACAACAACTACTGCCATCAGGAACTGGATTTCTTTTTAGATCGTACAGGGATAGATTACATACGGGTGGAATATCCGGACGGATATGTGGAAGAATTTGAATATAAGTTCCGTTGGAGTTGGGAAAATTTCGCGCAGACTTCCATCCGTATGTCGTATGGGCCCAATGATGTTTCCTATCTGGACGACGTATATATTGGAGGCAACAGGTTGAGTGGCTATCTGGATGGGCGGAATAATTTCGTGGAATATCAAGGAAGATAAGAAAGATGATATAAAGAATATCAGCACGAGGCATGAGTAGGGCGTAAAATGAAAGCATAAAAGTTTTGAATGGGACTAAATAGTTTTTATCTTTGCGCCCTATTAGTTTGAAAATACATGGAGTGGTTATATAGTCTGTTTCTCGAACATTCTGCCTTACAGGCGGTTGTGGTGTTATCGTTGATTTCTGCGGTAGGTTTGGGCTTGGGAAGAGTGCATTTCTGGGGAGTATCTCTGGGAGTCACTTTTGTTTTTTTTGCAGGTATCCTTGCCGGGCACTTCGGGCTTTCGGTTGATCCACAGATGCTGAATTATGCAGAAAGTTTCGGACTGGTTATTTTCGTATATTCACTGGGACTTCAGGTAGGGCCCGGTTTCTTCAGTTCTTTCCGGAAAGGAGGGGTGACGCTGAATATGTTGGCGTTGGCCGTAGTTCTGTTGGGTACTTTGCTGACTGTTGTTGCCAGTTATGCGACAGGTGTGTCGCTTCCTGATATGGTGGGTATCCTTTGCGGAGCCACGACTAATACTCCTGCCTTGGGAGCTGCGCAGCAGACACTTAAACAGATGGGCATAGAGAGCAGTACTCCGGCTTTGGGGTGTGCGGTAGCCTATCCGATGGGAGTCGTCGGTGTGATACTTGCCGTCTTGTTAATCCGTAAAGCATTGGTTCGCAAAGAAGATTTGGAAATAAAAGAGAAAGATGATGCGAACAAAACTTATATTGCAGCGTTTCAAGTACACAATCCTGCTATTTTCAATAAGAGCATTAAAGACATAGCACATATGAGCTACCCGAAGTTTGTCATCTCCCGCTTATGGCGGGACGGACACGTCAGCATTCCGACTTCCGATAAGGTGCTGAAAGAGGGAGACCGTCTGTTGGTTATCACGGCGGAGAAAGATGCTTTGGCGTTGACTGTACTTTTCGGTGAACAGGAAAATACGGATTGGAACAAAGAGGACATCGACTGGAATGCGATTGACAGCGAACTGGTTTCACAGCGTATCGTCGTCACTCGTCCCGAACTGAATGGAAAGAAGCTGGGATCACTCCGATTGAGAAATCATTACGGCATCAATATCAGCCGTGTCTATCGTTCGGGTGTGCAACTGCTCGCTACTCCGGAGTTGATACTTCAGTTGGGCGACCGGCTGACAGTAGTAGGGGAGAAAGCTGCCATTCTGAATGTGGAAAAAGTATTGGGTAATGCCATTAAAAGCTTGAAAGAACCCAATCTGGTTGTTATATTCATCGGAATTGTATTGGGATTGGCATTGGGAGCTATTCCCTTTTCAATACCGGGTGTCAGTACTCCCGTGAAGCTGGGACTGGCCGGCGGACCGATTATTGTTGGCATTCTTTTGGGGACATTCGGACCACGGATACACATGATAACCTACACTACCCGCAGTGCGAATCTGATGTTGCGTGCCTTAGGGCTCTCTCTGTATCTCGCCTGTCTGGGATTGGATGCCGGAGCTCACTTTTTCGACACCGTATTCCGTCCGGAAGGTTTGTTATGGATCGCTTTAGGAGCCGGATTGACTATTGTTCCAACCGAACTGGTGGGTTTTGTGGCTTTCAAGATGATGAAGATTGATTTCGGCACTGTATCCGGTATGTTGTGCGGAAGTATGGCAAATCCGATGGCACTGAACTATGTAAACGATACAATTCCCGGCGACAACCCATCCGTAGCCTACGCGACTGTTTATCCGCTGTGTATGTTTCTGCGGGTAATTATCGCTCAAGTGTTGTTAATGTTCTTGTTGAATTGAGAAATAATTGTAAATAGTAAAATAGTAAATAGAATGACTGCTCAAAGTAACATAACTCCTGAAAGCATTGTGAACGATCTGCGTTATCTGCAACTGCTTTCCCGAAGTTTTCCTACGATTGCCGATGCAAGTACGGAAATAATCAATCTGGAGGCTATCTTGAATCTACCTAAAGGGACGGAGCATTTCCTGACAGATGTACATGGTGAATATGAAGCTTTCCAACATGTGCTGAAGAATGCTTCCGGTGCAGTAAAACGTAAGGTAAATGAGATATTCGGCAATACGCTTCGCGAAGCCGAGAAAAAAGAGATCTGTACGTTGATTTACTATCCCGAAGAGAAACTTCAATTAGTGAAAGCCCGTGAAAAGGACCTGGATGATTGGTATCTGATTACCCTGAACCAACTGGTGAAGGTCTGTCAGAATGTATCTTCCAAATATACACGCTCAAAGGTACGCAAGGCACTTCCGGCAGAATTTTCGTATATCATTCAGGAATTGTTGCACGAAAACTCAATGGTTCCCAACAAACAGGCGTATATTAATGTCATCATCAGCACCATCATCTCTACCCGCCGTGCCGATGACTTTATCATTGCCCTATGCAACCTCATCCAACGGCTCACCATAGACACACTGCATGTGCTGGGTGATATATTCGACCGTGGCCCTGCCCCCCACCGCATTATGGACATATTATGCGATTATCATAATTTCGACGTACAATGGGGAAACCATGACATTTTATGGATGGGAGCCGCAGCCGGCAACGACTGCTGTATGGCAAACGTGCTACGCCTGGCCATGCGTTATGGCAACCTTGCCGCTCTGGAGGACGGATATGGCATCAACCTTCTGCCCCTGGCCACCTTTGCCATGGAAACATACGCTGATGATCCCTGCACCCTGTTCGGACCGAAAGTAGAGAAAGAAGACTGTACGTACAATGCCAAGACGCTGCGCATGATAGGCCAGATGCACAAAGCAATCAGTGTTATCCAGTTCAAGCTGGAAGCGGAGATTATCAGGCGCCGCCCCGATTTCGAGATGGACGACCGTATGCTGCTACACCGTATAGACTTCGAGCGTAAGACCATCACAATGCCCAATGGAAAAGAATATGAGCTGAAAGACAGTTTTCTTCCTACGGTAGATCCTGCCGATCCTTATAAGCTGACAGACGAAGAACGGGAAATTATGAACAAACTCCATCGTTCATTTGTCAGCAGTGAGAAATTGAAAAAACATATCCGCTGCCTGTTCCGTTACGGATGCATGTACACGGTGAGCAACTCAAATCTGCTGTTCCACGCCTCCATTCCCTTGAATGCCGACGGTACGCTGAAAGATGTGTCCATAGCCGGAAAAACGTACAAGGGAAAAGCCTTGCTGGAAAAAGTAGGGCATTTGATCCGTACCGCCTTCTTCGCTGAGGAAGACAACGAGGACAGACCCTTTGCCGTAGACTATGTATGGTACTTGTGGTGTGGCAAAGACTCCCCTGCTTTCGACAAAGACAAAATGGCTACTTTTGAACGTTACTTCTTAAAAGAGAAAGAGTTGCACAAGGAAGTGAAAGGTCACTATTACAGCCTGCGCAATGAAGAAAAAGTATGTGACATGCTGCTGGACGAGTTCGGCGTGATAGGAACACACCGCCATATCATCAACGGGCATGTACCCGTAAAAACCATCCAAGGTGAGAATCCGATAAAAGCAAACGGCAAGATGATGGTCATAGACGGAGGATTCTCTAAAGCGTATCATTCGGAAACCGGAATTGCCGGATATACACTGGTATACCATTCGCGCGGATTCCAACTGGTACAGCACGAACCGTTCACCTCAATGCAAAAAGCCATTGAAGAAGGGCAGGATATCAAATCGAGCACCCAGATAGTAGAAATGAGCACCCAACGCATGATGGTAAAGGACACTGACAAAGGACGGGAACTGGTGACACAGATCAACGATTTAAAGAAATTGCTGATGGCCTACCGGACAGGACTTATCAAGGAGAAATCCATATAAACAGATTATCCGCAATCATACTACCGGATAATAAATGAAAGTTTATTGCCCCCTATGATTGCGGATAAAAAAATAAAGCCCGTATCAGACTCACGTCTACCGGGCTTTTGGATTACCGAACAAAAATATCGTTATACAATCTTGTTCATCGCCGAATCAGGGAAAACCACCGTCGGCTTGAACGATTTAGCTTCCTCAAAATCCATCATGGCGTATGACATGATAATCACAATGTCACCCACCTGTACTTTCCGGGCAGCAGCCCCATTCAGACAAATACATCCCGAACCGCGCTCACCCTTAATAATATAAGTTTCAAACCTCTCGCCGTTATTATTATCCACAATGTGCACTTTCTCGCCGGCAATCATGTTGGCGGCATCCATCAAGTCCTCGTCAATCGTAATACTACCCATGTAATTCAAATTGGCTTCCGTTACACGGACACAATGCAGTTTCGACTTTAATACCTCAATCATCATAATTCTAATGGTTAACGATCACTATCCCTTATATTTTATATTATCTATCAAACGTACCTCTCCGCAAAATACCGTAATGCAACCTACTGCATAATCCGTATCTTCCCAATCCGTTATTTTCTGAAGCGTAGTGCCGTCTACTATTTCAAAATATTCCAGACGCAAACCCGGAGCGGCAGCAATCGCATCTTCTACAAACTTCTGAGTCTCAGCGACCGGATGAGATTTTGCAAAAGTACAACTCTTAAATAAAGTCTGCGAAATATTCAGCGCATACTCTCTCTCCACCGCAGAAAGCCGTGCATTGCGGCTGCTCAATGCCAGCCCGTCTTCCTCACGCACAATAGGACAACCTACAATTTCCAGTCCGTTGAACCCTATCTGTTTCACCATTTCACGAATAATAGCCAACTGCTGGAAATCTTTCTCACCGAAATAAGCACGGGTAGGATTTACAATCATAAACAGCTTGCTCACTATCTGGCATACTCCATTGAAATGTCCCGGACGGAAACGGCCTTCCATCACTGTGTCCAACGGCGCATAGCTGAACTGCCGGGTATCAGGCTCAGGATAAATCTCTTCTACAGACGGAGCAAAAACAAAAGCCGCCCCTACTTTTTCCAACAATTCACAATCGGCATCCAATGTACGCGGATATTTTGCCAAGTCATTTTTGTCGTTAAACTGGGTAGGATTCACAAAATCACTTACCACCACTACATCATTTTCTGCAACAGCACGTTTCACCAACGAAGCGTGTCCGGCATGGAGTGCACCCATCGTAGGTACCAGACCTATTGTCTTTCCCTCACTGCGCAGGGCATCCAGCTCTGACTGAAGCTCTTTGATTGTTTGAACTAACTTCATCTTTTTATCTCTTTTGTTTGAGTAGTTTCATTTAAAACGGCTGCAAAGTAAACCATTATTTGGGAGATAACGAAGAAAAAAAAGAATTTTAATTAATGATGAGTAATTAGTAATAAGCGGTTAATACCTTGCAGATATGGCGCAATAAGCCCTCTTCAGCCACCGGCGGGCCACTTGTTCTTTCCCGTTTTTCACCTAATTCCGCAAGACATCGGCCATTAACTTCAAATTGCTAACGACTAATTACCAGCCACTTAACATATCATAAGGAATTATTATTCCTCGTTTCTTGCCACTCTCATCTATTTTTTTTATATCTTTGCAAAATGATTATGAGCAACAAAAAGTTAAGATGAAGGCAAATAAAGTTTTATTTATTACACAAGAGATTACCCCTTACGTTCCCGAATCCGAAATGGCAAACATGGGAAGATTTCTTCCTCAGGCTATTCAGGAAAAAGGCAGAGAAATCAGAACTTTTATGCCAAAATGGGGCAATGTCAATGAGCGCAGAAACCAATTACACGAAGTCATCCGCCTGTCCGGCATGAATTTAATCATAGACGATACGGACCATCCGCTGATTATCAAGGTAGCATCTATCCAAGCTGCACGTATGCAGGTTTACTTCATTGACAATGACGACTATTTCCAGCACCGCCAAATGGTAGCTGACGAAAACGGTGTAGAATACAAAGACAATGACGAACGTGCTATTTTTTATGCACGCGGCGTATTGGAAACGGTAAAGAAATTACGCTGGTGTCCGGACATTATCCATTGCCAAGGGTGGATGAGTGCATTTGTACCTCTTTATATCAAGAAGGCTTATCAGGATGAACCGTCATTCAGAGACTCAAAAGTAGTATTTTCGGTATTTGAAGATGATTTCAAATCGGACTGCGAAGGTAATCTGACTGAAAAACTCATGCTGAAAGGCATTGAAAAGAATGATGTGGAAAGCATCGTCAAATCTCCGGCAAATTACGAGGAGCTGTGCAAACTGGCCATTGCCTACTCCGACGGTGTGATACAAAACAGCGAAAAAGTGAACGAGAATGTCATGAAGTTCGCCCGTGAATCGGGTGTGCCCGTGCTCGACTATCAGCCTGCCGATACCTATGTAGATGCTTTCAATGAGTTCTATGACAAAGTATGGGAGTTTGAAAAGAAATAACTCACTAAGAATAATAAAGATGAAAATCAAATACTTATGCGCATTGTTGTTGGCTGCACTTATTTATAGTTGCGATGATTCAACAACCGGCATCGGGACTGATCTTATCCCCGGTGGAGATAAGATTCCGGCAAATACAGACAGTTATGAGTTTACCACCAAATCTCTGTTGGCCGACTCCGTTTATGCACGTACCAGTACTGCATATTTAGGACGATATACCGATGAGCAATTTGGAGAATTTACTGCCGACTTTATAGCACAGTTCACCTGTATGGACAACTTCAAATTTGAAGAAGATATAACAGATATCACAGGTCTTAGTCTATTTTTACAATATTCTACTTTTTTCGGTGATTCTTTAAACGGTATGCGTTTACAAGTTGATACGCTAAACAAGGTTATTGCAGAAAAAAACATAAACACTTTTTATACAAGTGTAAATCCGTCGGATTATTATAATAAACAAGCTAAACCTATCGCCTTAAAAGCATATTCTGCCGTTGGTCCTTCTGCAATGGACGACACTTACTCTGGCACTAGGGTAATAACCCAAGCCGTCAAATTACCTAAAGAATTAGGAGAATTCATGTATAACAAGTACAAAGAAGACAAAAATTATTATAAAGACGCTAGTGCTTTTATCAAAAATGTATTAAAAGGTATTTACGTACAATCCACTCATGGAGATGGTACTATTTTGTATATAAACAATATAACGCTTCGCCTCTATTATGACCTCATGCTGGAAAGTTCTTCAGGAAAAAAAGACTCCCTATCCTCTAGATTTTATGATTTTGCCGCAACCAAGGAAGTAATACAAGCTAACCACTTTAAGAATGATAACAGACTTAATGACTTAGTTGAAAATCCCAATCGTACTTATATAAAAAGCCCTGCAGGTATTTTCACCGAAGCAATCTTCCCCATTACAGAAATTTACAGCGAGCACAAAAATGACACTCTAAACGGTGTGAATGTATCATTTACCCGTTATAACGAAGAGGAGTCCAAATATCCAATGAATATACCTCAATATGTATTGATGGTTAGAAAGCAGGATATGTTCTCTTTTTTTGAGGAAAACAAGATCACTAATAACAAAACATCTTTTTTAAGTCAATATAGCAGTAGTAATAATACATACACTTTTACTAACATTGCCCCTTTAATTACTTATTGTATTGAAGAGCGGAAGAGAGAGATAATAGCATCAGGAGGAAATCCTAATAAAGAGGAAGACTGGAAGAAATGGGAGTCCGAGAATCCAGATTGGAATAAAGTTGTATTAATTCCTGTTAAAGTAGAAAGTAACTCAAACAATGAAGTGGTTGCTATATCCAATAGTTTAGACATGGAAAGTGCTGCACTAAAAGGAGGCACAAACGAAAAAAACAAATTAAAGATGCAAATTTTCTATACAACATTTTAAGAATGAAAACATTATAATTAACAATAAGAGTAATGCCATTATTTTCGCAAATAATGGCATTTACTCTTCAAACATATACAATTTTCAGAAAGTTCCATCTCATCAAGACAACACATATAAATCTTATTATTTTGTCTTCTCCAAAAGGAAGCTTGTTTTCATAAAAAAAAGAATCAAAATTATTTTATTTTCTACAATAAAATCCATATATTTGAAAGTGCTTATTTATTAACCAATAAAAAATAATAGTTATGAAAAATTTAGCAAGCTTTTTATTGAGCGTGATGCTCATATGCTTTAGTGCATGTAGTAACAATGATGATTTAGTGGAAGTAAGACAACAAGTCACACCACTTAAAAATTTAGTCCGATCTACCACATTCAATTACCAAGGAAAAAATTACACCTCGGAATTCAATTACACAAATGATTCTTCTATTGTTTACATCGACAAAGAAGTTCAAAAAACGGCAGAAAAACTTGATCAAAACCCTATCCTTGTTACATTTTTCAATGCCGGAATAATTACTTACTATGATAACGAAAGTGAATTTGACAAAACACTAAACATTAACACAAAAGCAACAAGAGCAAGTAGACTTGCAGCCGAAGCTACATTTTATAAAGATACAAATTACAACGGAGCTGAATTAAAAATAGGCGCAGGAAATTATCCTGATTTAAACAGCTATAGCTTTGATAATTGTATTAGTTCTTTCAAAGCATCAACAACCAATCCCGGTTTTCCAACCTCACCTGTAGCAGTAAGATTATACGCAGACAAGAATTATGGTGGTCGCATGTATTCATTCTTAATAATAGACGGACCCGGATGGAATAATACTTATACTAAAAATGTTCCTAATCTAGGAGACTATAATCTTAATGACAATGTTTCTTCTATCAAAATAGGATATTAATAAAATTCACCAAGAACGCGAAAAGAAAAACCACAATCAATATATGAGTTATTATTAGGGATATTAAAAAAACATTATGATTCCAACCAACTAGTTCATATTCAAAAAAATTATGGATTAGTTGGTTAATTTTATAGATTGAATATCCCTACAGAAATTGACTTATAAGCATAAATAAGCCGGCAAAATCCTTTTCACGGATTCTGCCGGCTTATTTATGTTTATGGGAATCCTCTATCCCCTAGAAAGGCAAATCATCCTTCTCGTCTGTCGCGGCAAAATCTACCGGTGCAGCGGGAGCAGCATTCATGGGAGGAAACGGAGCATCCGGTGCAACAGGTCCCTGGGCACCCACACGCTCTACTTTCCACGCACGGATACTGTTGAACCAACGACCATTCCACTCGCGGGCATCCACATCAAAAAACACATTCAACTCTTCACCTGCCTGAATATTAAATTGCGCTATCTTATCTGCTCCAAATACGTCAAAACACATTTTTTTAGGATATTGATCATGAGTTTCTATCACATATTCTTGCTTTTTCCATTCTCCGTTTCGTCCCATTCCTGTTTGTAAAGGAAGTACAGCAATAATCTTTCCACTAAATTCCATGTCTATCATTTTAAATTTTCAAGATGCGAAGATACACTTTTCTACTTTAGGATACTAATTTATTTATTGCTTTTTTATTCCCTTTTTGTTAGGCTAACCCAATCTTTTTTCATAATTTTGTGCGACAGATATTCAGTATAATCATTAAATAAAATACAAATATGAAATTTATTGTTTCGAGTACAGCACTTTTCAGCCATTTGCAGGCAATAAGCCGTGTTATTAATTCAAAGAACACGCTGCCTATCCTCGATTGTTTTTTATTCCAATTGGTAGACGGAACTTTGTCCATTACAGCTTCTGACAACGAAACCACCATGGACACTTCCCTTGAAACCAACGAATGCGATTCAGACGGAAAGTTTGCTATTTCATCGAAAACAATACTTGATGCTCTAAAAGAAATTCCGGAACAACCGTTGACATTCTACGTCAACACGGACAATTATGAAATCACCGTGCAGTATCAGAACGGAAAATATAGTCTGATGGGACAGAATGCTGACGAATTTCCGCAGTCGGCTGTGTTGGGCGAAAATGCAGTCCGCGTGGAGATGGAAGCAGGTGTACTGCTGGGTGGCATCAACCGTTCGGTATTCGCAACTGCCGATGACGAGCTCCGTCCGGTAATGAACGGTATATATTTCGATATTACAACAGAAGACATCACGATGGTGGCATCGGACGGTCATAAGCTGGTACGTTGCAAAACGCTGGCTGCCAAAGGAAACGAACGTGCCGCGTTCATCCTTCCGAAGAAGCCCGCTACATTGCTGAAAAACCTGCTTCCGAAAGAACAGGGAACAGTAACCATCGAATTTGACGAACGCAACGCTGTGTTTATGCTGGAAAGCTACCGCATGGTCTGCCGCCTGATCGAAGGACGCTATCCGAACTACAACTCGGTAATTCCGCAGAACAACCCTCATAAAGTGACTGTAGACCGTCAGCAACTGATCGGAGCTTTGCGCCGTGTGTCTATCTTTTCTTCACAGGCAAGCAGTTTGATCAAGCTGCGTATGCAGGAAAATCAGATTGTGATTTCCGCACAGGACATCGATTTCTCCACTTCTGCCGAAGAAACACAAGTTTGCCAATATTCGGGTGCCGCTATGAGCATCGGATTCAAGTCTACTTTCCTCATCGATATCCTGAACAATATTTCGGCCGATGAAGTGGTAATCGAGCTTGCCGACCCGTCGCGTGCCGGAGTCATTGTGCCGGTAGAACAGGAAGAAAATGAAGACTTGCTGATGCTGCTGATGCCGATGATGCTGAACGATTAATTAATTATTTAATGGATAATTGAGAATGGATAATGGATAATGAGCTGCGCTGTCAGTGGTCAGGAATTATCCATTTTTTATGTTTCCTATCCATTATCAATTCTCCATTATCCATTATCCATTAAAGAAAGAAATGAAATTAAATTTGAAAAACCCGATTGTGTTCTTCGATCTGGAGACAACGGGAACCAATATCA
>OGLT01001622.1_pt1 | contig 11119 bp, 10 predicted proteins | sample 1572911 | NCBI WGS metagenome assembly OGLT01 (sample SAMEA2582014, study PRJEB24529) | metagenome | biome: Human gut stool | place: China | collected 2011 | reverse complement strand
TGGTCTTAATTCTTCTTTTGCCTTATTTTTTTCTCTATTCTCTGTACTGATTACGATGTAAGTACCTGTCAAAATAAGCACCATAAATACCAATGACAAATACATAAAAACCAGTTTCCAACGAATACTTTTCATACTATCACCTGTAAAATAGGTAAAACTTTAGCAATTAAAGTAGTACCCTACACCTCTTTTTGTTACAATATACTTTGGCTTACTTGGGTCATCTTCAATCTTTTCTCTCAATCGTCTTATAGTAACGTCTACTGCTCTGACATCGCCAAAATATTCGTATCCCCATACTTTTTCAAGCAAGTTTTCTCTTGTGAAAATTGTAGGAGTCTGAGTAGCAAGGAAAGTAAGAAGTTCAAATTCTCTTAAAGTAAGATTTATAACTTCTCCTCTCTTTGTAACTTCATATCTGTCAAAGTCAATATTCAAATCGCCATAAACTTGATTATTTCCGTCTTTTTCATTATTTGTCACAGGGGCAATATCTGAACGACGGAGGTTTGCCTTTACTCTTGCAATAAGTTCTCTGTTGCCAAAAGGCTTTGTAACATAATCGTCTGCACCCATTTCAAGACCTACAACCTTATCCACTTCATCAGCTCTTGCTGTAAGCATAATAATAGGCACATTACTTTTTTCCCTAATCTTACGACATACTTCATATCCGTCCATTTTAGGCATCATAATATCGAAGATTAGGCAATCATATACATTTTCTAAGGCTTTTTCCATAGCGGCTTGACCATCATAAACGCTATCTACATCATAGCCTGAATGTTGTAAAATTGCAGTCAAAGCACTAGACATATCTTTTTCGTCTTCAGCTAATAGTATTTTCATAAAGATACTCCTTATTTTTTATAATGTAGTTAATTTTCAGCGTTGATTAAATTTCTAATAGTTTGCATAGAAACATCACAAGCTGCTAATTCATCAGCGCAACGTTTTAATTCTTTTACGATTAATTCTGGATTTTTGATGTCATGTTTATATTTCATTTGATGTTCTAGACTAGCCCAGCTATCCATAGCAATGGTGCGAACTTGAATTTCAGCAAAAAATTTACCAGGGTTATTGCCTAGAATATCTTCATAGGGAGCAGTGATTTCAACTATTAAATGATAACTTCTATAACCATTTGGTTTTACATTTTTTATATAATCTTTTTCTTTGATTATTTTTAAATTAGGAAGAGATTTTAAATAATCAATGTTTTTGTAGATATCATCAATAAAGCGACAGATGATACGAATACCGATGGCATCTTGAATATCATGTAGAGCAGAATAAGTTGTCTGCGGTAGATTTTTGCGAGTGCATTTTTCAAGCATGCTATCTTTATCTTTTACACGATAAATCAAGTGTTCATAGGCCTTTTCGCCACTTTTTTGCACTTCCATATCATTATAAGTTTTTATCTGTGAAATTATATTATCTAAAATTATATTGAGAGTTGGTTCATATTTTCCATAAATATTAAAGTGGGTCATGACTATCACCTGCTTTGGATTTATCAATTTGATTATTTAGAGAAAATGCTCCCTAAATAGAAAGCAAAATATTTGCTTTGCTATAAGGGAGCATTTCTAAATAAATATTTTGTTCCGTTGTAAATTAACTATTGAAACTTATTTTAAAGCTTCAGCTAATTTAGCATTTGTTTCACGTGCGGAGCCAACACTTGCGTCGAACATAGCTTGTTCTTTTTCGTTGAGGTCAAGAACAGTAATTTCTTTGATACCGCCTTTACCAAGAACAGCAGGAACACCAGCGCAAACGTCATGTTCGCCATATTCGCCATCGAGGTAGCAAATGCTGGAGATTGTAAGACCGCTGTCTTTAGCGATTGCTTCTGCCATAGTAGCAGCAGTTGTACCAGGAGCGTACCAAGCGGAAGTACCGAGTAAGCTTGTTAAAGTACCGCCACCTACTTGAGTAGCATGTTCGATTTCAGCAAGTTTTTCTTCAGAAAGGAGTTCAGTAACAGGTCTGCCTTTATAAGATGCAAAACGAGTAAGAGGAACCATAAGGTCACCATGAGCACCGATTACCATAGCGTTGATATCACGAACTGGGCAACCAATAGCTTGAGCTAAATAGTATTCAAAACGGCTACCATCTAAGAGACCGCTCATACCGATTACACGGTTACGTGGAAGACCACTGTCTTTAAGTGCAAGGTAAGTAAGAGTGTCTACAGGGTTGGAAACGATGATGAATACTGCTTCTGGAGAATGTTTTAAAGCCTGGTCCATAACACCTTTAACGATTTTGGAGTTAACACCGATAAGGTCTGTACGGCTCATACCAGGTTTACGAGGAATACCGGAAGTAATAACTACAACATCGGAGTTTTCTGTTGCTTTGTAAGCTTCGTCAGCTTTAGAAGCATCATCCATAGGTGCAGTTACACCGATGATTTTAGTGTCGATGTGCATCATCTGTGCAGTCTGCATCATATCCATCGCTTTACCTTCGGATACGCCAGGTTTAACATCGAGAAGTACAACTTCTGTTGCAAAATTTTTGAGTGCGAGTACGTTAGCGCAAGTAGCACCTACGTTACCTGCTCCGATAACTGAAATTTTCATAATATGAACATCTCCCTATAATGTGAAAATCTATTCATCTTTAGTTTAACTAGATAAAGTTAAAATGTCAATAAAAATAGGATAAATATTTGTAATTCTATAATAAATTATTACTATTTATACTACTTATTATTTATAGTAATATATAGTTTATTTAGAAGTTATAATTTATTTGAACTTATAAACTAAAGGCTCTAAGTAAAAAAAACTAGAGCCTTTACCTTAGAATTTATTAAACTGTATAGTAATTTACAAGTTTAGCATCAAAAATACCATCTAAATTTATAATTTGTTGCATAACTGTATCAGGAATTTCGTTATCAATAGTTAAAACCATCATACTAGTACCAGCAATTTTTGTTTTACCAACTTGCATACCAGAAATATTAATGTTAGCATATCCTAAAAGTGAACCGATAGTACCGATAACACCAGGACGGTTAATATGTGGACAAATAAGGATGCGAGCATGAGGGTCAACGTCAACACGATAAGAATTAATGCTGACAATACGACCTTCTTCACCAAATAATGTACCCTGGATAGTTTCTGTTTTACCAGAAGATGTGATAGAAATTGTGATTAAGTTAGCGAAGTTTTCTACAGCTTTATCTTTTATTTCTGTGATTTTGATATTGCGTTCTTTAGCAAGGCTTGGAGCATTTACGTAGTTTACATTGCTTTCTAAGATAGGATTTAACATACCTTTAATAGCAGCAATAGTAATCATTTTTGTATCAACATCAGCAATTTCACCATTATATTTAATAGTTACTTCGCTGATAGGACCATCAGCTAAAGAGCAAGCTGTGCAACCAAGACGTTCTGCTAAATCTAGATAAGGTTTGATGAATTTCATAGTTTGAGGAGAAACTGGAGCCATATTAACAGCTGTAGATACAGGTTCACCATTTAATGCAGCTACAATTCCTTGTGCTACATCTACGGAAACACCTACTTGAGCTTCTACTGTGGAAGCACCTAAATGAGGTGTTAAAGTTACGCCAGGAAGACCAATTAATGGATGATTTGGATCTATAGGTTCACTTTCAAATACGTCGATTGCAGCGCCAGCAACATGACCAGATTTAACAGCATCAGCTAAATCTTGTTCGTTGATGATACCACCACGAGCGCAGTTTATTAAGCGAACGCCATTTTTCATTTTAGCGATATTATCTTTGTTGAGCATGCCTTTTGTTTTTGGAGTGAGTGGCATATGTACTGTGATAAAATCGGATTGTTTAATTAATTCATCAAGAGAAACAACTTTAATGCCTAAAGAGTGAGCACGTTCTTCATTGACATATGGATCATAGCCAATAACATTCATATCGAAAGCCAATGCGCGAGTAGCTACACCACTACCAATACGACCAAGACCGATTACACCAAGTGTTTTACCGCGAAGTTCTACACCTGTATATTTTTTACGGTTCCATTCGCCGTGTTGCATTGTTTCATTAGCGACAGCAATATTTCTTGCCATAGCCATCATCATGCCCATTGTGTGTTCTGTGGCAGCAATTGTGTTTCCACCAGGAGAATTTATTACCATAATACCATGTGAAGTAGCGGCGTTAATGTCAATATTATCAGTACCAACACCTGCACGACCAACGATTTTTAATTTTTTAGCACGTTCGATAACTTCTTTTGTTACTTTAGAAGCACTGCGTACGATTAGACCATCAAAATCAGGAATAATTTCTAAAAGTTCTTCAGCTGGTAATTTGTCTTTGATTACTGTTTCAAAGCCAGCTTTTTGCAAAATTTCGATGCCCTTAGGGGAAACACCATCTGCTACTAATATTTTCATATATTTCTCTCTCCTTGATAAAAGTAGAACTAAAAAATACAATTGTGTAATAATATTGTATATCTAAATATTCTATTGTGTTCAATTGAAATCGTCAAGTATAATTTTTTTAATATAAATTTAATACTATATAATTATATTTTGTTATACAATAAATATGTAAATATATATAATGATAATAAATATATATTAATTTTTTAAAGAAAGGATAATAGAACGTATGTCCCTAAAAAAAATGAAAGATATATGTATGGTCTTATCTATATGTATGAACATTGGTATGCCAGCTTGTTTGGCAGCTGATTTATCTATTGATGAAGCTGTAGATATGGCATTAGCTAAAAATAATGATGTAAAGATTGCTAATGAAGAAAAAATGGCAGCACAAGCAAATTATGAAGCTACAAAAGGAGCAAATGGTGTAAGTATTTCTTTAGGAAGTAGTCTATCAGCTAGAGATAGTGCAGATACAACTTTTGAGCGAGGCAATAGTAATAGTATCTCAGCAACATTGCCTCTTTACACAGGAAATAAAAATGAGCTAAATATTGATAGTAAAAAATTGGAATTATTAAAGTCTGAATTGAATTTAGAACGCACAGAAGAAACTATTAAATATAATACAATAAAAGCTTATTTTGATATATTGGAAGCAAAGCAAAATGTAAATATTGAACAAGAGTCTGTAAATAATTATGAAAGTCATTTGACAGATGTAAGAAATCTCTATGCTGCAGGTAGTATACCAAAATCAGATGTACTTCGTTCAGAAGTTGCCTTATCAAATGCGCAACAATCCTTGATTATAGCACAAAATGATTATGAAATAAATTTAAGTACATTCCGTAATATCATAAAAATTGATCGAAATGAACCTCTTAATTTAACTGATGATTTTGTATATCAAATAGTTAGAATGTCTTTACCTGAATGTTTAGATTATGCTATGGCTTATCGTAAAGATAGAATAGCAAGTCAGATAGATGTAGAAATTGCTAAAAATAATATTGATGTGGCTAAAGCTGGATATTTGCCAACAGTGAATTTATCTGTAAGCACAAGTTGGGATAAACAGGCATTACCTAGTGGCAATGACCATGATTATCAAGCTGGTGTATCTGCCAATTGGAATATTTTCGATAATAATGTAACAAAATCAAATGTAAAATCAGCAGAAGCTAGTTATAATAAAGCAGAATATGAATTATTAGATACAGAAGATACTATTGATTTAGAAGTAAGACAAGCTTATTTAAATATGAGAGAAGCTGAAAGACGTTTTAATTCTACAGCAATGGCAGTAAAACAAGCAGAAGAAGATTACTTCATCGCTACTGAAAAATATAAAGTTGGTGCAGGTATAATCTTAGATGTAATTGATGCAGAATTAGCGCTCTCACAAGCTAGATTAAACTATGCAAGTGCTCAATATGATTATGCTAGATATAAAGCTAATCTAGAATATGTTATTGGAACACCAAAGGGAGAAACAATAGATGGATAAAGTGAAGTTAAAAAAATGGGCAAAAATAATATTGGTATTGGTAGTTGTAATAATAGCTATTGTTACTGGTTATAAATATTATGCACAAAAACAAGAAGAAGCGAAAAAACCAGTAGTAAATACAGCTCAAGTTCAATATATGAGCATGAAATCAATTGTTTCAGCTACAGGAACAATAAAGCCAGTAGAGTCAGTAGAAGTAAGCTCTAAAATTACAGCTCGTGTAAAACAAGTATTAGTAAAAGAAAATGATACTGTAACTCAAGGTCAAACTGTAGCTTTATTAGACGGAAAAGATTATGAAACTCAAAAAGAACAAGCAGAATTTACTTTACAAAATGCAAAGACAATTTATGACAGAACTAATTATTTATATAATATAGGAGCAAAATCTAAAGAGGATTTAGATAATGCTCAATACAATTACGATACAGCACAAAGTAAATTGGAAGAAGCAGAGTCAAATCTATCCGAAACAGTAATAGTATCACCTATGGATGGGGTAGTAATTGGTGAACCTGTTACAGATGGTACTATGGCGGTACAGGGAAATAGCAATCCTACTGTAATTATGCGTATTGCTGATTTATCAAGAAAGCAAATTTTTGCTAAAGTAGATGAAACAGATATCGGCAGTGTAAGAGTAGGGCAAAAAGCTACTTTTACCGTAGATGCTTATAATGGTAAGACTTTTACAGCTACTGTATCTAAAATTTCACAGACAGATATGGATAATAGCTGGAATATAAGCAATTCATCAAGCAGTAGTTCATCTTCATCAGCAGCAGTAATTTATTATAGTGTAACTTTAGATGTAGATGATCCAGAAAGTTTATTGATGCCTTCAATGACTGCTCGTGTAGAAATTGAAACTGCAAATAAAGATAGTGCTTTAGCTGTACCACTTTCAGCTTTAAAAACTGATAAAAATGGAACATATGTAATTGTTATCAAAGATGATGGCACAACAGAAAATCGCTATGTAGAAACAGGTATATATGGTGATGAATTTGTAGAAATTATAAATGGTTTATCTGAAAATGAAAAAGTAGATGTTACCATGGTTAAAAAATCAACTACTGCAACTTCTGCTAGACCAGGACCACCAATTCACTAAGAAAGGAAAATAGTGATATGAATGAAACAAGAGAAATTACTATTGAACTTTCAGGCATAAAAAAGCTTTATCAAGTGGGAACACAAGAAGTAGCAGCTTTAAATGGTATAGATTTAAAAATCTATAAAGGTGAATTTGCAGCACTTATGGGGCCATCAGGTTCAGGAAAATCTACTTTAATGAATATATTAGGTTGTTTAGATAGACCGACTTGTGGCTCTTATAAATTAGATGGTAGAGAAATTGCTCATTTAAGTGATGATGAGCTTGCTAAGACTCGCAATAAAAAAATAGGTTTCGTCTTCCAAAATTTTAATTTATTATCAAAGATAACTGCGTTAGATAATGTAGCATTGCCTTTAGTTTATGCTGGAGTAGGCATGAAGGAGAGACTAGAGAGAGCACATCATTATTTAAAAGCTGTTGGCTTAGATGATAGGGCAGACCATAAACCAAATGAATTATCAGGTGGGCAAAGACAGCGTGTAGCAATTGCTAGAGCTTTAGTCAATGACCCAAGTATTATCATGGCAGACGAACCTACTGGTAACTTAGATACAAAATCAACAAAGGAAATCATGGAGATTTTTATCAAATTGCATGAAGAAGGAAAAACCATGATTTTAGTAACACATGAACCAGATATTGCGGCATGTGCTTCACGTCAATTATTAGTAGTTGATGGAAAAATAACAAAAGATGCAGGCAAGGGGGTAGTAATGGATGTTATTTAAAGAAACTGTGCAAATGGCTATATCGGCTTTATGGGCAAATAAAATGCGTTCATTACTGACTATGCTTGGAATTATAATTGGTGTAGGTGCCGTTATAGCAATGGTTTCTATTGGTATGGGGGTACGAAAACAGGTAGAAGATTCTATTGCTAGCTTGGGTAGCAATATGTTGATTATCAATGCTAGTGCGACAAAAAATGCAGCTGGTGTTCGTCAAGCGGCTGGTTCAAATGTGCGCTTGAAATTAGATGATGCAGAAGCTATAAAAAAGAAAATAAAAGATGTAGAATATGTATCACCACAAGCACAAAAGAAATATCAAATAGTAAATGGTAATCAAAACTGGAATACAGATGTTGTAGGTGTAATACCAGATTATATGTATATTCGTTCTTTAAGTATTGCAAATGGTACTTTTATTACAGAAAAAGATGTAGAAACAAGAGCTCGTGTAGCTGTTATTGGAACTACTGTAGCAAGTAATTTATTTGGTGAAGAAAATCCAGTGGGCAAGTATATTCGTATAAATAATGACCCATTTAAAGTAGTAGGGATTTTAGAAAGCAAAGGTCAATCTAGTGTGGGTCAAGACCAAGATGATATCGTAATAGTACCTTTGACTACTGCTATGACGCGTATAATGGCTATAGATTATGTACAGCAAATAAGTGTTCAGGTAACATCGGCAGATAAGATGGATTCTGTACAAGCTGAAATTGAAAATTTAATGCGACAACGCCATAAAATTACAGGAGATAAAGAAGATGATTTCACTGTAAGAAATTTGACTAGTATTATGGAAACTATGACTAGTACAAGTACAATGCTTACAATTTTATTAGGAAGTGTAGCAGGTATTTCTTTGCTCGTTGGAGGTATTGGTATTATGAATATAATGATGGTATCAGTAACTGAAAGAACGAGAGAAATTGGCATTCGTAAAGCATTAGGTGCAACGTATAATAATATTATGTTCCAATTTTTGATTGAAGCTGTATTTGTAGGGATTATAGGTGGTTTAATTGGTGTAGGTGTTGGCGTTGGTTTAGCTACAGCGATAGCTCAATTTGGCGGATTTACAACAGTTATCACTATAGAGCCAATTATTATATCTTTTATGTTCTCTGTAGGCATAAGTTTATTCTTTGGTATTTATCCAGCGAGAAAAGCTGCCAAATTAGACCCTATTGAAGCACTTCGTTATGAATAAGTTCATAGATAATTTAAATAAAGGCGAATAGCAATATATTCGTCTTTATTTTTGTAAAAAATTTTTTTATGAAAGGTATTTTTTAGTATTGTAGCGAATTATATAATATATGATATATATTATAGTGATAAATAAAGGGAGGCTATCTAAATGAAAAGATTATTAGTAGTTTTTGTAGTTTTATTAACATTTCAAGCGGTAGCTTTAGCTTCTCCTAAAAATATAGATTTGCGAGAATATCAGCAAGCTACTGGTACAATCAATGTATTAGCAGCACCTTTTGAAAATGACAATTTTTATCTAGCTACATTTAATTTTGATGAACAAAATAAAGGTGATAAAGTTAATTTTTATCAAGGAACTTGTATTGTAGATAAGGAAAATCAAAAAGTATTACAGCCTTTATTAGTAAAAAGAGTTATTGGTAGCGAAGATAAAGTGTCAGAAGTTGTGCTAAATAAGCGACAAGAAATGCCATATTTGCAGGATTTTAGAACAGTGCAAACAAATTCTAAAAAGCCAAAAGTTTATACAGGTGGAGATGCTACAAATATTGTATTATTAGGAAGATATAAGGTAGTTACTTCAATGGGAACTTTTGATGATTGCATAGGTATTAAAATTTATAATAAAGAAACTGGCGAAGGCATGATACAATATTTAGCTAAAGGTTATGGCGTTGTTTATTTAGAAGGTGTACATTCTGATGGTAGTAAAGTAGAAATCGCTTATTTAAGTGAAATTAGACCATTAGATGAAGCTCAAATCGAAGAATTCAAAACAAAATATTTCGTTTGATAAAAAGACAAGAAACTGGTGTAATTACTTAATTTACACCAGTTTTTTTATATAAAGATATAATCTCTATCTGGATATTATGAAAAAGATTTTACATATATTTTACATTCATTTTACTTTTTTCTACTAGAAAGCATTACTCACTTATTTATATAATTAAATAGCAATTGAGCGAATTTTATTTTGAAAATATGTGTTAGAAAATTATTTTGGAGGAATATTTAATGAGTGAGGGTTTGAAAATTGCTTTTGAATTATTAGGCGGTTTGGCATTATTTATCTACAGTATGAACATGATGAGCCAAGGTTTACAGAATATGGCTGGAGAAAAAATGCGTTATGTACTTAGCGTATTAACTAAAAATCCAGTTATAGGTGTATTAGCTGGTGCATTAGTTACATGTGTATTACAAAGTTCTAGTGCTACAACAGTAATGGCTATCGGTTTTGTTAGTGCTGGATTAATGAGATTACCACAAGCAATTTCCATTATTTTTGGTGCAAATATCGGAACAACAATGACTGCGCAATTAATTGCTTTTAAACTTAGCGATTATATTTGGCCAATCGTATTTATCGGTTTTATGGTTTATTTCTTTGCTAAAAGTGATAAATTAAAAAATATTGGTCAGACAGTATTTTTCTTTGGTTTATTATTCGCAGGTATTGAAATTATGGGCTCTACTATGAAGCCTCTTGTAAATGCACCAATCTTTACAGAACTTATCGTTAGTGTACATGATAATCCAATTTTAGGTTTATTATTAGGTACAGTTATGACAGTAATTGTACAAAGTTCTAGTGCTACAATTGCAGTATTACAGAACTTTGCAGCTCAAGCTGGTGTAGATGGTAACAGTATCATCGGTCTTCAAGGTGCATTACCTATTTTATTAGGTGATAATATCGGTACAACAATTACTGCTTTATTAGCTTCTATTGGTCAATCTAAAAATGCAAAACGTACAGCTGTAGCTCATAGTGTATTCAATATCACAGGTAGTATCGTGTTCTTATGTGTATTACCATTATTTGCTCAGTTTGTAATGTATATTTCTCCTGTTGGACCAGAAACAGCAGTTATTTCTCGTCAAATTGCAAATGCACATACTTCATTTAATTTAATAAATACTTTATTATGGTTACCACTTATTCCAATAATGGTAAAAATAGTTTGCTTTATTGTTCCAGATAGAAAACCAGCTCTATCTACAGAACAAGTTAAGTCTGAAGCTGTTTAATATAATAAATGATAATATAGAAATAAAAAGCGAAGAAATTTTGAACTGCACCCCAAAAGTTGGACAAAAAACAACTTTTGGAGGTGCAGTTTT
>OGLT01001618.1_pt1 | contig 11125 bp, 9 predicted proteins | sample 1572911 | NCBI WGS metagenome assembly OGLT01 (sample SAMEA2582014, study PRJEB24529) | metagenome | biome: Human gut stool | place: China | collected 2011 | reverse complement strand
CGCCGATGCGCAGGAAGTCGCGGGTGGTGACGGTCTCGCCGTTTTTGCGCAGAATGCCAATGGCCGCGATATTGGCCGAAGCACCGATGGGGGTCAGGTTGCCGCCCAACGTTGCACCGGTGAGCAGGCCGAAGTAAAACACATAGGGTTCCACGCCCACGCCATCGTTCATCAGGGCGGCGATGCTTTGCACCACCGGCAGCATGGCGGCCACGTAAGGGATGTTATCGATGAAGGCCGAAAGCACCACCGACACCACCACCAGCAGGGTGAACAGCCGGAAGGGGCTTTCCCCTGCCACGGCATGGAACAGCCGGGCTGCTGCGTCGATAACGCCCGCCGCGTGGATGCCCGCGATCACGACGAACAAGCCGAACAACAGCAGCAGGGTGTCACAGTCCAGCTCGCCCAGCACATGCGCCAGCGGCTTTGCCGACCCTGCCCGCAGGCAGGCGCGCGCCACGCCAAACAGGCACAGCCCCATGCACACAAGACCGCTGCGCAGCTCGTACACCGTGTGCAGCGGCCCGGCTGCAGGCTCCGGCAGGAAGGACGCCGCAATGAGCAGACCCACCGTCAGCAGCATCAGGGCAGTGGGCACATCGTCCTCCACCTCAGTCTCCACCTTTGCGGCGATAGGCTGGGTCTCACGGCGGAACAGCCACAGCAGCACCGCCAGCGAAGCAAGTGCGCCCAGCTCCACGCCCCAGAAGATGCCCGGGCGGCCCCGCATCCAGAAGAAATCGAAGAAATTCATGTCGGCAAAGCTGCCCAGCAGGATGCTGGTGGTGTCGCCCACCAGCGTGGCCGCGCCCTGCAGGTTGGAGGACACCGCAATGGCAATGAGCACCGGCACCGGCGAGATCTTCAGCTTGCGGGCAATGGCAAGGCCCACCGGTGCCACCATGAGCACCGTGGCCACATTGTCCACAAAAGCACTGATGACACCGGCGAACAGCGCCAGCATACACACCGCCCACTTGACATCCGGCACACGGACGATAAGCATTTCCGCCAGGCGGGCAGGCATTTTGCTCTCGATGAACAGTGCCACCGTACCCATGGTGCCCGCCATCATGAGCAGCACATTATAATCCACGGCCTGCAGCGCGGCGCGGAGTGAAAACTCGTAGACCCCTGCCTCGCCCAGCACAATAAAGAGCACCGCACTGCACAGTGCCACCCACGGGCGGTACTGCTGCAGCCGCAGCATCAATACATAGGTAACAGCAAACAGGATCAGTGCAAGTATCATTCGTTGATCTCCCCGCTGCGGGCATCCTCGTCGATCATGCGGTAGCCCACGCCCAGCTCATTGAGGATATAGGCATTGCTGCCCGGACGGCTGCCCAGCTTTTTGCGGATATTGGCCATGTTCACCTGCAGCTTTTTGGTGCTGCCGATGTCGGTATCGCCCCAGATGGCCTTGACGATGGCCGCATAGGTCATCACGCGGCCCGCGTGCTGGGAAAGGAACGCCACGATGTTGTATTCGGTCTGGGTCAGCTTGATCTCCTGCTCGTCCACGAACACCTTACGGCGGTCATAGTTGATGCGCATTCCCTGTGCGCGGAACTCACCCGCCGGGGCATTGCCGCCGTGCATGGCACTGTAGCGGTTCAGCCGCAGGGCAGCGCGCACGCGGGCCAGCAGTTCGCCGGTGCTGAAGGGCTTGGTGATGTAATCATTGGCACCCAGATCCAGCGCTTCAATCTTATCCATCTCGTCGGTGCGGGCCGAGAGCACCACGATGGGGGTCATATACTTCTGCCGCACGGTGCGGATGAATTCCAGCCCGTCCCGGTCCGGCAGGCCCAGATCCAGAATGACCAGATCCGGGTTGTGGGAGGCGAACAGGGTCAGGCCCATGGTACAGGTATGAGCCACCAGAGCCTGATAATCGTTGGTGGTGAGCAGCGTTTCGATAAAGCTGCAGATATTTGCCTCATCCTCTACGATCAGGACCTTGAATTTGTTATTGCTCATCTTCTGCATCCTCCATTTCAATTTCTTCGGTCTCCAGCCAGAAGCGGATGGTCGTTCCCTCACCCAGACGGCTCTCGGCCTTGATCTCGCCGCCGTGCGCCTTGATGATGGCCGCACACACCGAAAGGCCGATGCCCATGCCGTGCTTGCGGCTGTCTGCCGGTACATCCGGGTCGGTGCCGCCGGTGCCGGAGAACAGCGTTTTCAGCCGTTCTCTGGGGATGCCGCAGCCATTGTCCGTCACCTCGAACACCGCACGATTGCCCACCGTGAACACCTTCAAGGTCAGTTTTGTCATGCCCTCGGCGTGCAGAGCGGCATTTTCCAGCAGGTTCATCAGCACCTGCTGGATGAGCATGGAATCCATGGGGATCACGATAAAGGCATCCGGCGTTTCCAGCTCCACCGGGATCTCCGGGTAGCGCTTGCGGAACTTGACCAGCACCGTATCCAGCAGTTCGTCCAGCACAGTGGGGGTCTTTTGCACCGTCACCTTCTCGCTGTCGATGCGGGTGACGGAAAGCAGATTCTCCACCATGCGGGTCAGCCACTGGGCATCGCTGCAGGCTTCGCCAAGCAGTTTAATGGTCTTTTCCTTATCCAGCGAGTCATAATTTTCGATCACAGTGGAGCAGGCACCGTAGATGGAGGTGAGGGGCGTGCGCAGGTCGTGAGAGACCGCGCGCAGAAGGTTGGCGCGCATCTTCTCGGTTTCGCTCTCCATCCGGAGCTGCTCCTGCAGCTTGATGCGGGTGGTAAGGGTGCTGGTCATGATGGAGACGACCAGCATCACCAGCGCGGAGAACAGGTTCTCCGGCAGGGTGAAGTTGAAGGCAAAGTAGGGCGAGCGAAAGGCGAAGTTGACCGCCAACACACACAGCAGCGAGGCGGCCAGACCCCACAGATAACCATCGGTATACATCGAGATGAGAAAGACGGCCAGCACGAAGACCATGGAGGCTACGCCGTCGATCCGTCCGCTGAGCACCTGAATGCCGGACACCACCAGAAAGGCCGACGTGATGCCGGACAGCATCACCAGTGCATCGTGCCTGCGGGTGGAAGATCTCATAGAAATGTCTCCTTTCGGATGGATATTCGTTCGGTGTTCAAAGTATACCACACCGGCGGCTAAGAAACAGCAAAGGAGTCGGGAACAGGTGCCGAATGCCGCAGAGCCTGCCCCGATCATAGCACAAAAAGCGGAACGGTGCGAGCGCGGGCCGGGTTTTGCTGTTTGACATTTCCGCTGCAAAAGCATATCATAAAGGTACCTATTATAGAGAGGATGCAGAACACGATGTTTTACTTTGAGAACGACTACTGCGAGGGAGCCCATCCGGCCATCCTGCAAAAGCTGATGGAGACCAACTTTGAAAAGGTGTCCGGCTACGGCACCGACCCCTACTGTGCCAGCGCAAAGGAGAAGATCCGCGCCGCCTGTGCCTGCCCGGAAGCAGATGTGACCTTCATCTCCGGCGGCACCCAGACCAACGCCATCGTCATCGCGTCGATGCTGCACCGGTGGGAAGGGGTCGTGGCCGCCTCCACGGGCCATGTCAACGGCCACGAGGCCGGGGCCATCGAGTACACCGGCCACAAGGTGCTGGGCCTGCCCCACAAGAACGGCAAGCTGGACGCTGCCGACGTCCGCGACTTCTGCGCCACCTTCTACGCAGACGGCAACCACGACCACATGGTCTTCCCCGGCATGGTGTACATCTCCCACCCCACCGAGTACGGCACCCTTTACACCAAAGCCGAGCTGCAGGCGCTGCACGATGTCTGCCAGATGTACCACATGCCCCTCTTCGTGGACGGTGCCCGCCTGGGCTACGGTCTGGCGGCGGAGGGCACGGACGTCACCCTGCCCGACCTGGCCCGGCTGGCGGATGTCTTCTACATCGGCGGCACCAAGGTGGGTGCCCTCTGCGGCGAGGCCGTCGTCTTCCCTCATGGGGCGCCGGCGCATTTCATGACCATGGTGAAGCAGCAGGGAGCTCTGTTGGCAAAGGGCCGTCTGCTGGGGCTTCAGTTCGATGTCCTCTTCACGGATGACCTGTACCAGACCATCAGCCGGAACGCCATCGCCACGGCCAACGCCCTGAAGCAGGGGCTGGCCGCCAAGGGCTACCGCTTCTTCCTGGATTCGCCCACCAACCAGATCTTCATCGTTTTCTCCAACGAGCAGCTGGCGGCGCTGGAGGGCAAGGCCAAATTCGGCTTCTGGGAGAAGTTCGACGACACCCACACCGTCATGCGCATCGCCACCAGCTGGGCCACCCAGATGGAGGAGATCGACGGCCTGCTGGCCCTGCTGTAAGTGTCAAACATCGGTCCATCTCTTTGTGCAGGATGCGGATTGCAATTTCCGGCACAGTATGATATCTTTATTCAGATGAAGGTCGCGCTGTGTGCAGCGCAGAAAGAAGGGTAATGATATGGGCTTTTTTGATAAGCTGTTCGGCGGCAAGGGTGCAGCCGAGACGAAATTCAAGGGCGAAAAGAAGACGGTGATGATGCCGCTGGCAGGCAAGGTCATCCCGCTGGAGGAGCTGCCGGACGAAACGTTCGCATCGGCCATTCTGGGCGGCGGCTGCGGCATCGAACCCACGGGAGATACCGTTTACGCACCGTTTGACGGCACCGTCACTCAGGTGCCCGAAAGCCTGCACGCGGTGGGCCTGATGAGCGATGACGGCATCGAGCTGCTCATCCATGTGGGCATGGATACCGTGGAGATGAAGGGCAACGGCTTCACCTCTCTGACGAAGGAAGGCTCCAAGGTCAAGGCGGGCACCCCGCTGCTCAAGGTCGACCTCGACGCCATCCGCGCCGCCGGTCATCCCACGGCAACGGCCATCATCGTGACCAACGGCGACGACCTGTCCGAAATGTCGGTCGTGGCCTCCGGCGACACCGCCATCGGTGTGCCGCTGCTCAAGTTCAAGGCATAAGTGTTCCCACCCGGAAGAGCTTCTTCCGGGTGTTTTTTTGCGGTCAGCACCTTAAAAGTATGACTATTGAGAGAAAATGCCGCATTTGGTCTGTTTTTTTCTTGAAGTGGGGAACGGCTTATGATAGGATAGACAAAGTGCGGGCCTGGGCCCGGTATCACCAAGGATTGTGAGGAAAGGTATTATGGAAACGAAAAAACCTGGTATGTCTTTAGCAAAACGAATGGCCATTTCGCTGGTCTGCGGCCTGGCGGCGGGCCTCGCCTTCATGTTCCTGCGCGAGAGCCTCATCTCCGGCGGGAAGAGTGAGATCTGGACCACGATCAACGAGCTCCTGTTCCAGGATATCACCGCAGAGGGCGCAGAGCGCTCCTTCGGCATCTTCTATATCATCGGCCAGCTCTTCATCAAGGCGCTGCAGCTGGTCATCATCCCGATGGTGTTCACCTCCATCGCGCTGGCCATCGGCAGCATTGCCGACACCCGCACCATGGGGCGCATCTCGGCCAAGACCCTGTTCTGGTTCCTGCTGTGCTCTTTCCTGGCTTTGCTGCTGGCTAGCAGCGTGGGCTACATCACCTTCTCGATGGGGCTGTTCAACACTCACATCGAGGGCCTGACCGAGGCCACCGGCTCCACCGGCTCCAACCCGCTGAACGTGGTGCTGAACATCATCCCCTCCAACATCATCACGGCCTTTGGCAGCAATGGTGCAGTCCTGAGCGCCGTCTTCCTGGCAGTGGCCACCGGCCTGAGCATGAATGCGCTGGGCGAGAGCCGCACCGCCACCCTGCGCCGCCTGCTGGGCGAGGTGAATGACGTGGTGGTCGTCTTCCTGAACTTCATCGTCAGCAAATTTGCTCCCTTTGCCGTCTTTGTGCTGCTCACCCGCACCTTTGCCATCTACGGCATCAACTACCTCAAGCCGGCACTGGTCTATGTGGTGGTCACGGTGATCCTGCTGCTGGTCTTCCTGGTGGTGGCCTACCCGCTGGTGATCGCTCTGGGTGCCAAGCTGAACCCCATCACCTTCATCCGCAAGATCGCCAATGTGGCTGTATTCGGTTTCTCGACCTCGTCCAGCGCCGCCACCCTGCCCCTGAACATCAAGGTCTGCGAGGAGGAGTTCGGCGTGGATGAGAGCATCGCCTCCTTCGTGCTGCCTCTGGGCATGACCATCAACATGGACGGCACCGCCATCATGCAGGTCATCGCCACCGTCTTCATCGCGGGCTGCGCCGGTTATACAGTCACCCCCGGCCAGCTGGTGGTCGTGGCCCTGCTGGCTCTGCTGGCCTCGGTGGGCACCCCGGCTGCCCCCGGTGCAGGTGCCGTCATCCTCTTCACCATCCTGTCCGGCGTGGGCTTCGTCAACGACGGCGCTCTGCTGGCCTACTCCCTCATTCTGGCCATCAACCGCCCCATCGAGATGCTCGTCACCTCGCTGAATGTCGTCGGCGATGCCGTCGCCAGCATCTGTGTCGCCAGGAGCGAGGGCCTGCTGAAGGAAGAGGTCTACAACAAGTAATGGGATGAGGCTGCGCCCCATCTGAAATCGAAAAAAGCTCCGTCCCCCTCGCTGCCTCAGCGAAACGGGACGGGGCTTTTCTTGTGGGTCGGTTACTGCACGCCGGTCAGTTCAGCGAGCTTGTGATAGATCTCGGTGTTGTCGAAGACGCCGCGGAAGTTCTCTGCGCCGACGCCCTTGGCATAGAGGTTGACCATCTGGGAACGGTTTCATTCTACCGTTTTATCCCGCCGCCCGAAACCATGGCCGGGAAAAGAGTGGGTAAAACCTTTGGGGCGGAACCGCCGGAAAGGTAAAGAAGAGACTCGCTTTGTAAGTTTCTTGTGTTTTGTCAAAATCTGTGCTATTCTGTACTTGCCGCTCCACTCCGGCCCATTTTTATGGATGGGAGGTGATTTCCTTGGAGACGTTAACTACCTTTTTACTGTCCGTCGCAGCAAGCATAGCCGCTTACTATGTTTGCAAGTGGCTTGACGAACAGTTCTTTGTGAACGGCAAGCACTGATCCCATAGCGACAGGAAGCCCCTCGGTATTGCGACTACCGAGGGGCTTCTTGCTTGCTTTGGGATTTCCGTTGGACTCGAAATAACTACCTTTGTACTTTCATTATACGCACCTGTGGCAAAATGTCAAGTATTTGCATTCTTTACGGCTTGTTTCTTCAAAATTGAAATATTTTACGGTTTTATCACGAAATCGTCCTCATGGTCTGGCCGAAAAAATGGTATTATGGATGCAGACAAAAAACTTGAGAAAAGGAGAATTTCCCATGGCACAATTCGTGAACCTGAACCCCGGCTCCCTGCGCGAGCTGCACATTGGCAACGAGCGGCTGGTCTCCTACAACGTCGAGATGACCGAAGTCACCGGCGGCACCTTCTGGAAGGCTTACACCCCCGCTCAGATCGCGGGCACAGAGCCGTTCGTCCTCAAGGGCGGCTTCCTCGGCAACGCGACCGCAAGCACCGACCTGATGCAGTATTATGATCCCATCGACCTCTCCGACAAGAAGCTGCGCAAGCTGGCCAAAGAGATCGGCCCGGCCTGGGTGCGCGTGTCCGGCACCTGGTCCACCAAGACCTATTACGACTTCGACGGCCACACGAACGGCGTCATCCCGGAGGGCTACAACGCCATCCTGACCCGCGAGCAGTGGCTCGGTGTGCTGGATTTCTGCAAGGACATCGGCGCAAAGCTCCTTATCTCGGTGGCGGACTGTGAGGGTCTGCACCACGCCGACGAGCCCTGGAACCCCAGCCAGGCAGAGCAGATCTTTGCCCTGAGCAAGGAGTACGGCAAGGCAATCGACGCGGCTGAGTTCGTCAACGAGCCCAACCTGCTGGCCATGTCCGGCTGCCCCAAGGGCTACACTGCCGAGCAGTATGTCCGCGACCAGGATATCTTCATCCGCTGGCTGCATGAGAACTATCCCGACTGCCCCTTTGTCGGCCCCTGCTCCACCGAAGGTGTGCTGAAAAAGCACGGCGAGAAGGCACAGGGCGGCGGAGTCGGCGATATCCTGCCCCAGTGCTCGACCGACGACCTGATGAAGGGTGCCCAGGAGAAGCTGGACGTTTACAGTTACCACTATTACAATGGTGTGTCCGAGCGTCTGGAGCCTGTGATGCCGTTTGCCCACTGGAAAGCCGACAAGGCACACACCGAAGAGTATCTGGCGGTCGCCTCCAATATGGCAAAGTTCCACGCCGAAAAGCGGGATATCTACTGCCCCGGCGGCGAGATGTGGGTCACCGAAGCAGGCGACGCGGGCGGCGGCGGCGACACCTGGGCTTCCACCTATCTGGATGTCTTCCGCACCCTGAACGAGCTGGGCGGCTTCTCGGTCGTGACCAGAGGCATCATCTTCCACAACACCCTTGCCTCCAGTGACTACGGCTATCTGAAGCCCGAAGTCTTTGACCCGCGCCCCAACTACTTCGCGGTGCTGCTCTGGAACCGCCTGATGGGCACCACCGTCTACGACGCCGCAGAGCCTATCCGTGAGGGTGCGCACGTCTATGCCCACTCCCGTGCGGACGGCAAGCCGGGCAAGGCGTATCTGGTCATCAACAACAGCCTGACGGAGACCACCACCGTCACCCTGCCGAAGGAAGCGGAGGTCTACCAGCTCTCCGCCGAGACCCTGCGCTCCCAGACCATGCTCTGCAACGGCAAGGCGCTGGTCCTGGGCGAAGGCGATGCGCTGCCGAAGATCACCCCGGCAGCAGCTCCGGCGGGCGAACTCATTCTGCCTGCTGCGACCTGCACGTTTATTGTGCTGTAAGACAGGAAAGCATGACCCCCTCCATCCGACCGGATGGAGGGGGTCGTTTTTGCATCTTGAAAAACAGGTCAGTCGTTGATCTCCGGGAAGCCTTCCAGCTTGGACGTGCAGTGGGGGCAGCGGACGGCCTTGATGGCGATCTCGCTCTGGCAGTAGGGACAGACCTTGGTGGTCGGCTCTGCGGGAGCCTCGTCCTCGGCCTTCTTCTTGCTGAACAGGGCGTTGAAGGTCTTCAGGACCAGGAACAGCACGAACGCCACGATGAGAAAGTTGCGGGAACTCAAGAGGTTTCGTTCGGTTTCGCTCAGACCTGATGGGCGGCGATCCACTGCTCCATTTCCTCGGCGATGGCCTTGATGGAACCATCGGTGAAGGGAACCTTCAGACCGGCCGTCTCGCACAGTTCCGCGTAGCTGGCCATACCGGCACGGCGCACCAGTCGGAGGTAGCGCTGCCAGGCGTCCTTGTGGTCCTTGAGGCTGAGCAGGAAGAACTGCAGAGCGGCCATGGTGGACAGGCAGTAGTCGATATAATAGAACGGACACTCATAGATGTGGAGCTGACGCTGCCAGCCTGCGCCGCGGCCGTAGAAGGGCAGGTTGTCGAAGTCGATCCAGGGGCGGTACTTGTGTTCCAGCTCCAGCCAGACGGCGTTCCGCTCGTCGGGGGTCAGGTCGGGGTTCTGGTACATCCGGTGCTGGAATTCATCCACAATGCAGCCATAGGCCAGGAAGAGGAAGCTGTCCTCGGCGTGGAGCAGGGCGTATTTCTCGGTGTCCTTGCCGAAGAGCAGATGATGCCAGGGGGCCGTCAGGAACTCCATGGCCATCGAGTGGATCTCGGCGCTCTCCATACCGGGGCATTCCAGGTCGGCGGGGACTTTCGGGTCCCGCTCGGCCACATAGCCCTCAAAGGCATGGCCGCACTCGTGGGTCAGCACATCCACGTCGGCGGAGGTGTTGTTCCAGTTGGCAAAGATGAAGGGAGCCTTGTAGGCGGGCAGGCTGGTCATATAGCCGCCGGACATCTTGCCGGGGCGGCTCTCGACGTCGAACAGCTCGTTGTCCTGCATGAAGTCGATGAACGCGGCGGTCTCCGGGCTCAGCTCATGGTACATGGTGCGGGAGGCGGCCATCCGGGCGTCATAGCCCTCAATGGGCCTGGGGTTGCCGTCCCGGAAGGAGACCGGCAGGTCGGTGAAGGTCAGATGCTCGATGCCGGTGCGCTTTTTGCGCAGCTCGATGACCTTTTTCAGCTGAGGGACCACATCGTTGGCCACCTGGTCGCGGAACTTCCGGATCTCTTCCGGGCCGTAGCCGATGCGGTTCATCCGCACGTAGGAAAGCTCACTGTAATCGTGGTAGCCCAGGATCTTTGCCTGCTCGTTCAGGTTCTTGACGATCTTGGTGTACAGCTCGTCCAGTTCGGCGCGGTGGGCGTCGAAGTAACCGGCCTCGGCCTCGTAGGCGGCGCGGCGGACGGCGGGGTCCAGATTTTCCTTATAAGGGCCAAGCTGGGGGATGGTCAGCTGCTTGCCGTCGAACTCGACCAGTGCACCGCCGTAGACCTGCTGGTACTGGCTGACCAGCGCGTTGTACTCCTTCTGGAGGTCGATGGTGCGGTCATCCATGCCCAGCACGGCGTTCTTCATGCCGGCCACGCAGGTGGTGCCGAAGGCATCGGTCAGGGCATCGACGTGGGGGTTGGCCAGGAAGGCCCGGCTGATCTCCACGCTGGCGTTCTGCACGGCGGGGCCGTTGGCATCGAAGAAGTCCTGCTCAGCCTTCCAGGCGGCATCGCGGGTGTCGCAGGTGTAGTGGATGGAAGCCAGGTTGGCGGCGGTGTTGTAATCGGCAAATGCGCGGCTCTGCTCGTAGTAGACCGCGACCAGCGCTTCGCCGGAGGCAGCGGATTCGGCTTTGGCGGCCAGCTCCTTGCAGCGGGCCAGCAGCGCGTCGATGTCCGGGCGGGTGTAAGTCATCTCACGGAATTTCATAGACGGATACGTCCTTTCTGTATCAAGTTTGTTCCATCTTATCACGTTTTGCGCCTACAGTCAAAGAAAACCGTGAATGGCTTGACTTTTCATCACAGGCGCGTATAATAAAAGTGCAAAGGAAATTGAATCTCCATGAGATTCACAAAAAGCAAGAAGCCCCTCGGTACTGCGAAATACCGAGGGGCTTCTGCCTTTTTTGGCAGAACTTCTAAAAAAGAATGCCTCAAATTGTGAAATCTGTGGCAGAGGTGCGATTGAAACCGCCCGAAAAAAGGCATATAATAGCAGTATCAACAGAGTAAGACCATGCGCGTTAAGTGCCGCATCAACGGGGAGTTGTGCTGCGGACGAAGGGAGACCCGCGGTGCAT
>OGLT01001617.1_pt1 | contig 11126 bp, 7 predicted proteins | sample 1572911 | NCBI WGS metagenome assembly OGLT01 (sample SAMEA2582014, study PRJEB24529) | metagenome | biome: Human gut stool | place: China | collected 2011 | reverse complement strand
TGATGAAGCTCCTTGCCTGACTAGTTGGGTGATCACCGTATTTTGTACCATACGTATGTTTTACCCAACTAGTCAGGCAAGGAGCTTCATCATTAAGGAAGATTCCTCTATATCTGACAGCGGGTTCGCCATCTGTATAGATTCCGGGTTTTATATAGACATTTTTTTGTTTGGCAACAGGAACGTCCGCCCACCAATACCAGGGAGATACACCCATTTGTCGGGAGAGTTCGTATATTCCGTAAATTGTTCCCCGTTTGTCGCTACCTGCAATCACCAAAGCCTCATCAACTCCTTCGCAGGGATTAGTTATGATTTGTAGGAGGAACTTTTCCGTTTTTTCGTTCAGTTCATTCTTATTCAGCTTTTTAGATTTTATCAGTTGCTGGATGATAGGACTTTGGTATGTTCCTATCAAGACGCATCGTTTGTTATTTCCTTCTGTTAGGATTTCCGGTTTTGTTCCACATACATTGAATATATCTTGTTGCAGATTATCAATGGCGATTTTGACCCCTTTATCAATATTCGAATCACATTTTATAATACAAGGTTGTCCGTTTACTATCAGCGGAAAGTAATCTGCTAGAGGTGTGAAAGAGATGAATTGTTCTGCAGAGAACATCGAAAGGCTGACTATTGAAAGCCATAAGAGTAATAATACTTTTTTCATGGTATGCATCATATAAAACAGTTAATAATACTTTTGTTCTTTGTGAAGCAAAGATAGCGTATCTTATACTGTCTGATTATAAGATTTGTTTCTGTTCTATATCTATGTGTAACCGTTGTTTTTTTAATCTGTTTCAAATATTATTCTAATTGTTACATCATTCGTGCCCTTTGTTCTTATAACTGCTGATTACCAATGTTATAGCTTACTCAGTTCCAATATTTTCTTTTCCAATGTCAGGTCGTCGGTAGTCATTTGGGGAGTGGGGATGTTACACATACGTATAACGTCTCCTTCACGACAGGTATAGCTGTAATAGAGACGCTCGATTTCACTCAGCTCATCGTAGGATTTTAGGTTCCCTTTTTGTTGAAGAAACTTGGAACGTTCGGCTCTGTCGGTCTGTTTAACCAATAATATACGGCGGGCGATAGGGTTGTAATTATAATCAAAGCATTGGTAAATGCCGCGTAGGAAAGGCGGACGGTCGAACATCGGCAGTTTGAGGCAAATATTGAACATGGAAAGTTGCGGGGCATGACTCTCATTGAAAACAAGATAGAGATGACTCATGCCATTCATCAGTCCGAATCCCCAATGAGTGGTGCCATGAGCATTCGTGTGTCCCACTTCGATGTAGTTGCCATTCTCGGCCGGAGCGATGAAGTAAGGCTCGATTTTCAGGTCATTGGTGTTGGAGGAGAGACTGTAGCTGGTATATATGCCACTGAAATTTGTGATATGATTCACACTTTGCTTGGCGTTGTGTGCCAGTTCGGAAAGAAAAGGATTCATACTGTCCGGCTTTTCTTTTACTACCACCTCCATAGCGAAGAGTGCCTGTTTCATTTGCGGAAGTAGTCCGAAGAGTTTCTTTTTCGAAAGATTATTGACCCACATTAAAGCGTTGTCCAATGCTTCGTTGTCATCCATCCCTTTTTCCACATTTTTGAAGTATGCCGGGAATACTGTGGAATACATGGCGGACAATACGCTCGGGGTGAGTTGTGCTTGTTCGGCCATTTCTTTCATCTTGATACCCTTTCCACGTAGGAAAGTAATGCGGTCGTAGATTTCTTTCAGCTCATTCATATTTTTTATTGAGGAGTTCATTAGCTTGTTACAAAAATAGCTTTCTCTCTTGAATTCAACTCTCTATACGCTGACTTTTATTGCAAAAAGGTTGTTTTGTAGCCTCTTTCCGGTGTGTTACATTACAATTACATGAATATTTCTGAATTATTTCGTACTTATTATTCCTGTTTTATTCATTTTTTACCTCGTTGGGTGGTTCTACTTTTGCGATGTCAAAACGAAGAAGAATATGAATTTATCACTGAATAAACTGATAGGACAAAGACCGGACATACAATGCGGTAAAACGGAAAGACATACTCCTGACTGGCTTTTCATTCTCTGGATGGGTGGTACGGCACTATTGTCTTACTCGTTGGTTTACGCTTTACGTAAGCCCTTTACTGCTGCTGAGTTTGAAGGGTTGACGGTGGCTGGTATGGATTATAAGATTGTGGTGAGCATTATCCAGCTCATCGGTTATGTATGCGCCAAGTTGTTTGGCATTAAATATATTTCCGAATTGCAGCCGCAGAATCGGTTGAAGTTCATTATCGGATCTGCTGCCTTGTCCGAAGCCTCTCTGTTGGCGTTCGGCCTGTTACCATTGCCCTATAATATAGTGGCACTTTTCTTTAACGGGCTTTCTTTGGGTTGTATGTGGGGAGTGATATTCAGCTTTCTCGAAGGTCGTCGTACTACCGATATTCTGGCAAGTATTATGGGAGTGAGTATGGCACTGAGTTCGGGAGTGGCAAAGAGTCTCGGACTTTATGCGTTGAATCAACTCCATGTCAGTGAGTTTTGGATGCCTGCACTCGTAGGGGGATTGGCCTTTCCGTTGCTTTGCTTTATGGGATGGATGATGACCAAGTTTCCTCGTCCTACGGCGGCGGATATTGCAGCCCGTTCCGTTCGTGTCACTCTCAACGGACAGCAACGTTGGGCGCTCTTCAAACAATATATGCCCTTACTGCTTTTACTTTTTGTCGCCAATCTGTTGCTTACTGTACAACGTGATATTAAAGAGGATTTCATTGTCTGTATCATTGATGTGGATACAATTTCTTCCTGGCTGTTTGCCCAACTTGATACCATCGCTACATTGGTATTATTGTCCACGTTTGCCGTACTCGCTTTCTCCGGCAATCATTTGAAAGTACTTTATACATTGTTGGGACTTTCTACTGCAAGTATGGGGGTATTGGCTTTGCTAGGTAGCGGAGAGGTACAGTTGTCTACTACTTTGTGGCTCTTTTTGCAGACGCTCTGTATAGACATTGCTTACCTCAGTTTCCAAACCATTTTCTTTGAAAGGTTCATTGCTTGTTTCAAAGTGAAGGGGAATGTGGGATTCTTCATTATCACTATAGATTTTGTCGGTTATGTAGGTACGTTAGCATTACTGCTGTTTAAGGAGTTGAAAGCCTCGCATATAGACTGGGCGGTGTTCTATAATGAGATGAGTGTCTTTGTAGGCATAACCTGTTGCATCGCTTTTGCCGCTGCAGCCGTCTATGTGATGAAGGCTAAGAAAATCCCTGATACGGGTAGCGCAAGAAAGGTAAATGACATGAATAGGTACAACGAATTATTAACTTCAAATCCAACGATATGATTGACATCAATTACACTAGAATGAGTAATATCAATAACTGCAATATGAAAAAAATAGAATGCGTGATTATGGATTGGGCGGGTACTTCCGTCGATTATGGATGTTTTGCACCGGTAGCGGCTTTCGTGGATAGTTTCAAGCAGATGGGACTGACTGTTACGGCTGCCGAGACACGTGCCCACATGGGGTTGACTAAGATTGAAGAGATACGTGCTTTGTTTTCCATTGAACGGGTAGGAAAGGACTTTCGTGAGAAGTACGGACGTGACTATACCGAAGAGGATGTGCAGGAATGCTATAAACGTTTCCAAAAGGTATTGTTCGATACTTTGGAAGATTATACAGAGCCTATTCCCGGTGTGGTGGAGGTGATTGCCAAACTACGTGCTCAGGGAATCAAAATCGGTTCTACTACCGGATATACTCAAAAGATGATGGATGTGGTGATTCCTGCCGCAGAAAAGAAAGGTTACAGGATTGATAATTGTGTCACTTCGGACAATCTGCCCGGTGGTCGTCCGAAGCCTTATATGATTTATCGCAATATGTGTGATCTAGACGTTGCCTCCCGTTTCTCTGTGCTGAAATATGGTGATACGATTGCAGACATACGTGAAGGTGTGAATGCCGGTGTGTGGAGTGTAGGTGTAATAATGGGAAGTAACGAATTGGGACTGACTGAAGAAGAAACCCGCACTCTTCCGATGGGGGAACTGAAATGCCGCATGGCTAAGGTGCGGGACCGTATGTATGCCGCTGGTGCTGATTATGTGGTGGACACGATTGCTGAACTGTCGATGTTGATAGAGGATATCAATGAACGTATGGCATTATAAAAGAAAGAATAATAAAAATAACAAACCGATAAATTAATAAATTTAAGATAATATGAGACCTTATTTACTTTTGACTCCCGGTCCTCTTACTACAACCGACACTGTGAAACAAGCGATGATGAGCGACTGGTGTACTTGGGATGAAGATTACAATCTTGGTATTGTAGAAGTTATCCGTAAAGAATTGGTGGAGATTGCTACTAGCGCTCCTGACGAGTATACGGCTGTGTTGATGCAAGGTAGCGGAAGTTTTTGTGTGGAAGCCACACTTGGCTCTGTAGTTCGTCCTGAGGATAAACTGTTAGTAGCAGCCAATGGTGCTTACGGTAAGCGTATGGGCATTATTTCCGAATATTACCATATTGATTGTCACGTGATGAGGTTTGAAGAAATAGAACCGGTGAATGCCAATAAGATAGATACTTATTTGAATGAACATCCGGAGGTGACGCATGTGTCTGTAGTACATTGTGAGACTACAACCGGTGTGCTCAATCCTTTGGAGGAGATTGCCGCCGTGGTGAAGCGCCACGGTAAGATATTGATTGTGGACGCTATGAGTAGCTTTGGAGGAGTACCCATCGATATGGCAAAGTTAGGTATCGATTTCTTGATCAGTAGTGCCAACAAGTGTATTCAAGGTGTACCGGGATTTGGCTTTATCATTGCCCGTCGTTCTTTGATGGAGAAATGTAAAGGGATTGCCCGTTCTCTTTCGCTCGATCTTTATGAGCAATGGGAAACAATGGAGAAAGGACATGGAAAATGGCGTTTCACCTCGCCTACTCACGTGGTGCGTGCCTTCATGCAGGCTTTGACTGAATTGAAAGCCGAAGGTGGTGTAGAAGCTCGCCATGCCCGCTACTGTGAGAACCATCGCGTATTGGTGGAAGGTATGCGCGCTTTAGGCTATAAGACTCTGCTGCCCGATGAACAGCAGTCGCCTGTTATCACCTCTTTCTATTATCCTTCGGCTGACTTTAACTTTAAAGATTTCTATCTGAAACTGAAAGCTAAAGGGTTTGTCATCTATCCGGGAAAGATATCACAGGCAGATACTTTCCGTATCGGCAACATCGGTGACGTTCATCCGACTGACTTTATGAAGCTGATAGAAACGATCAAGGAAAGCTAACTTACGGCTGATGTAACGGATCGGAATGATATTGGATGAGTCCTTCCATCGGGCTTTGCAAAATCTTTCCGATTCTAATACCTGTCTCTTGTGCTGCCTCTTGAAGTATCTCTTTGTAACAATGAGCTACTGATCCTATGAAATGTGCCGGATACTGCGTGTAATCATATTGCATTACATTTCTTCGGAGAAAAGCAATGAAGCTGCCTAGCACTAATTGTCGTATTCCAGGTTCTTCCAGATGTTGTGCTATAAAAGGTGACAGGCTTGCCAGAAAACGATTCGGGAAGGGCTGACGGTAAACCCGGTCAATGATTTCGGGAACTGTCAGGTCGAATTGTTTTAGAAATGCTTCTTTGATGGCGGGAGAGAGTTGATTCTTCAAGATGTCACCGACTAGTAACTTGCCTAGAACAGCTCCGCTTCCTTCGTCACCCAGGATAAAGCCTAAAGGAGAAATGTGGTTGACAATTTCTTTACCGTCATAGAAACAGGAGTTGGAACCTGTTCCCAGTATACAGGTAATGCCTGCTTCACGACCGCATAGTCCACGAGCGGCAGCCAGCATATCCGAGTAGGCTTTGATATTTCCGACAACAGGTAAACTGTCGGCTATTGCCCGCCGGAGGGTGGGAGCTTTCTCGGGTGTACAGCCTGCACCGTAAAAGTAGACAGAGTCGATTGTTCCTTCCGGCAATTGCGGCAGGAGGGAATGTGTCAGTTCTTGCTGAATTTCTTCTTCTGATTGGAAGAAGGGATTGAGTCCTTTCGTTCCAATCCTTTTGATAGGTGTATTATCGAGGATGACACACCAGTCGGTCTTGGTAGAACCGCTGTCTGCGATAAGCATCATAGTTTACTGTATATTTTCAGTTTAATATCTTAAATATAATCACGTGAATTTATTGCTTTTTCCGAAAGAATCATCCAATCGGTTGCGAATCATTAATGAAGCAATAATACCGGGTATCGTACAAATACAAACCCAGATAAAGAAATTGGTGTATCCGAGATGTTCTTGTATCCACCCTGCCGGCATACCGGGAAGCATCATTCCAAACGCCATAAATCCGGTTCCGATAGCATAATGAGCTGTCTTGTGCTCGCCTTCGGCAATATAAATCAGATAAAGCATATAGGCTGTGAAACCGAAACCATAACCCAGTTGTTCGATAGCTACGCAGGTGGAAATCAATATCGGGTTGTTAGGAGTGGTTGCAGCCATCCATACATATAATATGTCGGGAAGGTTGATGGCTAATGCCATAGGTAGTATCCATTTCTTGAATCCGTCACGTGAAACGAGAAAGCCACTGATAATTCCACCAAGTAACAAGGCTATGACACCAATAGTTCCGTATATCATTCCAACTGTTGCTGTGGATAGTTCCAATCCGCCTTTATCGGCATGGTCGAGTAGGAAGGGGGAAGCAATCTTGGCTAGCTGCGATTCTCCCAATCGGTAGGGGAGTAGGAAAAAGAACATGAGACCCAAGTGTTTCTTTTTGAAGAAAGTGACAAAAGTCAGAAGAAAGTCTTTTAATAGTTTACCTACTGTGAGTCCGGGACATTTGATATCGGAATCGGGGCGGGGAAGGATAAAGCGGTGATATAAAGTAAGAGTTAGGAACAATCCCGCTAAGAAATAAAAAGTAATACTCCATGCCAGAGGTATATTGCCTTGAGAAGTCTCTAGCCATCCTGCCAGCATGACGAGAATGCCTTGCCCGAAAATATTGGCAAGTCGGTAAAAGGTATTTCGGATGCCTACGAAGAAAGATTGTTCCTTGTTGTTGAGGCCGAGCATATAAAAACCGTCTGCTGCGATGTCATGCGTAGCCGAACTGAATGCCAATAACCAAAAGAAAGCAAGGGTGAATTGTACGTAATGTGCCGTTGGGATAAAAAAGGCGATGCCTGCAAATCCGGCGGCGATGAACCCTTGCATGGCGATAATCCAGGAACGTTTCGTTTTTACCAGATCGACGAATGGACTCCATAACGGTTTGATAGTCCAGGGAAGATAAAGCCAGGAAGTGTATAAGGCTATTTCGGTATTGGATAATCCCAGACGTTTGTACATGATGACGGCAATAGTCATTACCGCTACATAAGGTAATCCTTCTGCAAAATAGAGGGTTGGAATCCAACTCCAGGGATTTCTCTTTATAGTGGGTGTTGTCATGGCATTCGTTTGATTCTATTTATATTGTTTTTCAAGTGTACTACCGGGGTAATAGTGAGATAGTATTTCTTCATACTTATAACCTTGTTCTCCCATCACGGCGGCACCGCTTTGGCAAAGTCCCACTCCGTGTCCCCAGCCGGCTCCGGTGAGGATAAATCGGGAAGGAAGTTCATCTCCGTACTCCTTGTCTACTACAAAAGCGGAACTGTAAAGATGGGAAGTCGATAGAGTACGGCGTATTTCCAACTCTTTTCCAATGATGAGTGTCCGTAAGGTTCCTACAATCTTTAGCCGGACAAGACGTCCGGATGTTCCCCGTTCTACAGGAATTAGATCTATGATTTGTCCGAAATCAATCCCTGAACGTTGATGAATCAGTTCTGAAAGCTCCTGTTGCGAATAACTGACTTTCCAACGATAGAAGTCTGCTGTTTCCTGATCGTAGTTGTTTAATACTTGACTTAGGATTTTCTTATCCTGGGTATTACAGAAAGCAACAGGCGAGGTACGTATCCATTTATTAGCTTCCGCCTCTATGGTCAAATCGGGGAGTTGTTTTTCAGTCTTGCTATCCCGTTGTCTGATTAGATAAGGATGCTTTACGTTTTCCCAACAATTTTGGAACTCTTCAAAAGCTCCGCCACAACATTTAGAGAAACGGGTATCACAAATCGCTCCTTTATACATCAGTACTTCCCCCCGCGTGGCGGAAACTGCTTCGATAGCTTGTGGTGTTGAGGCTCGTGTAATTCCCTGATAACGCTGGCAATGATCGTCGGCACATACGTCGAAATTCTTATGTGCTTCATGGTCATACCATTTTATAAGTTGAGAGTTGAGAATGGAGAGTTGAGAGTGGGCTGCGCTGTCCGGCTGCAGAGTAACTTTCAACTCTCCATTCTCAACTCTCAACTTATTAACTAGCCAGCTTCGGGAGATGACGGCATGAGCCTTTAGTAGTTCCAAAGAAGCTGTTGCGCTCATTTCTGATGAAATGACACTGATGAGGTATTCCTCAATGGAAATCACATTGATAGCGGTTAGTTGTTCTCCTTCGACGATGATCTTTAATTCCCCTTTGAATTTCTGGACTTCTTTGCGTTCCCAATGGAAGTTGATTCCGATGGTCACATCTTTCAGTTCAAAGAAAGCAGGTGCATTTTGTGGAGGAATGAAGGATAATTCGTCGTACTCTTTTTCTTGCCACTGGATCTTTCCATTCTGATAAATAGCTTTCTGTGTTCCGGAGATTTCTGTCCCGACAGAAGAACTAAATTTTATCGGGAAAGAGAATTCAATCTCTTTCCCGGAAAGAATGCCGACAGTTATTAGAGGGACTTGCATGCTACTTTATTATTTCTACTTGAATAATAGATCGCGTAGAGTATTTAACTGTTGGGGAGATAAACTAATCTCCTTGTAAATCTTTTTAAGTTGTTGGGCGTTTAATTTGTCCATGTCTTCTTCTCTGACAATCGGGAATATACCACCCATTTCTGCAACAGCCGGACTTATTAATAGCCCTTTTTCATTTGGGGTATAATAGCAATCGGGGCGATGTTTTGAGCGTAGGAAAATGAGGCAATTCCATACTTCTATTTTGTCATTTTCGAAATAGCTTATGTTATTGAGACCATACCAGGCTATCATGTTGATTAAAGGTTCTTTATCCGAATAAATGGCGGAAAGATTTTTGTAGATCTTTTCGAATTGTTGCATTAAGTCAACTTTCAGGCTTGATGTCATACCTATGCAAGTTGTGAATACATTGTCTACATAAATTGTTACGCCGTCTTCATTTTTTAATATACTCTCCAAGAAATTCATCTCAAAAGGGTTAGCCAGTTCTTCTTCTTTTCCTACTGCCTGGAAATGCATATGGTCAGGGGCGGAGGCACCGCACTCCGGTCCGTTATAGAGTATATAGAACTCGTCCAGGTTTTCAGCTAAGTGAAGCATATCTTCAAAACGTCCTTTCATACTTTGTGGAGTATGTTCCTTGTCGATGATGGTCAAGTGACGCTGAAAAATGGGATAAGGATTGAGGCATACCTCATAATGTCCGAATGGTAGATATGTTTGCTCTGCAGGACGGTTTTTCCCGCATAAAAAACAGGGTCTTTCTTGGATAGAATTACTATCTGTTTTTGCCGTGGTCGAGAGGATGCGTTGAGGATTCGGGAAAATTCTAACTTCCATTTCTCTATCTTCTTTCTTCAGCGTCAATACTTTTTTCTTTTCCAGATTTTCTTCCAACGCTTCATAGTTCCTTTTCGCAAGTTCCCAGTTTTCTTTTTGGTTTTCTATCATTTCTTCTACAAGTTCCTGAAACTCTTGATCGATAGTATGCATCTGGATTCTGCTCTTAATTTCCCATGTGCGGATTCGGTCTTTGTAGAAGTTGTTCCGATTGACTTCTTCTGTACTTAATGCGGCGTCGGAGTTACCTTCCCAACGGCGACAGAGGTATATTACATCATAGATACGTCCGATCTTATATTCCCGTGAGATTCGTAATCCTATGGCATAATCTTCTCCATAACTGGTATTGGGGAATTTGATCTTGCGAAGGATGGGAGTGTAGAAGGCCCGTGGGGCACCCAACCCATTGATACGTAAAGCATTGTTGGGACCGTCCTCTACTGTCCACTCTTTATGGTCAATGACACCGGGAGCTATCTCGTTCATCTGAAAATCCGTCATTAGGTAAGTCCCTATCACCATTGCACAGTTCTGCTGATAGAAGGTATCGACGATTTTCTGTAAGGTATGCTCATCCTTATACAGGTCATCGCTATCCAGTTGCACGGCAAATTTACCGCATTTCTCATGGTGTACTCCTACATTCCAGCAACCTCCTATACCGAGATCATTCTCCTGGGGAATGATATGTATTAGTCTATTGTCCGCACTAAATTCCTGGAGGGCTTCGGTGGTACCGTCCGTTGAGTGATTGTCGATCACAATCACATTAAAGGGAAAAGTCGTTTGCTGGCTCAAAGCAGAATTTACGGCGTCACGAATGGTCCGGATACGATTACGGACAGGTATGATGACAGATGCTTCAAACTCAAAAGCTTCTCTGTCCAGGTTTACTGTTCGGGAAGAAGGTCTTACATAGGCATTGATTTCTTTCAGATGCTTGATACAAACTTTCTCCATTTCGATCTGTACTTCCCGATTTTTAGGATTTACGTAGTCGAATTGTTTTTCTCCGCTTTTCCGGGTATCTGTTTCTATTTCTGTGTAAAGGAACTCATTGATATGGATGATTTGAAATAGATTACCTAGCATCAGACGCATTTCATAAAATGCAGCATATTGGAAAACTGTTTCCTCCAGAATACTTGAAGCAAGGGTGAAAATTTCGGAATTGAATAAAAGCACCGAACCGAAATCAAAATCATCCCGGAGGCTTCCTTGTTGATAATCAATAACGGGAGCTTGTTTGAGAACTCCGTCAACCAGTTGGTAATGATCTGCGTATACCATTGCATTTTCTGAGGAGTTCTGTATAATCTGTGTCATGCGTTCCAGTGCGTACAATCCTAGTTTTAGCGGGGTCTGTTTCGTGTAAAGCAAAAGATAGCTGGCATCAGCTG
>OGLT01001613.1_pt1 | contig 11149 bp, 9 predicted proteins | sample 1572911 | NCBI WGS metagenome assembly OGLT01 (sample SAMEA2582014, study PRJEB24529) | metagenome | biome: Human gut stool | place: China | collected 2011 | reverse complement strand
CTTAGTTCAGTTGTTTCGTGTGGTAACTTAACAATAACGGATTATGGAAAGTAATGCCACTGCTTTTTTAATAAAAATAAAACTGCGCCACAGCCTTGACGAGTAAAGGAACCAGCTAATCCGTTGTGATTCTGGTTCTTTTTTTTGTTGCCTTTTCTAACTCTTACTCCTGTAATATTTCAATTATTACGCAGGTAAGAGTTCAAGTCAATATCTTTTTTCTGAAATTGACAACCACATAAATAACGTCTATAATATTTTTATTACAAATGTAAGATTTAAGGGGGGATTTGAAATGAGTGATTTACCACAGATTTCTGAAGCTGAATTTGAAGTTATGAAAATCGTATGGAAACATGCGCCGATCAGTACAAATGAAATAACAGATAAATTATTACAGACCACAAGCTGGAGTCCGAAAACGATACAGACTTTAATCAAACGTCTCGTAACAAAAGGCGTTCTGACTTATGAAAAACAGAGCCGAGTGTTTGTTTATACCCCAGTCGTGAAGGAAAGCGAATACATCGGCCAAGAAAGCAATTCTTTTCTGGAACGATACTATGACGGGGATATCACTGCCATGCTGTCTGCATATATAGAAAATGACAGACTGTCTGAAGCAGAAATAGACACTCTCCGCTCCCTTCTTTCAAAGAGGTCAAAAAAAGGAGGCAATTAACGTGGCTGATTTTATGATACGCTTTTTAATATGCAATGTATTTATCAGCGGTATCATCGGAATTCTTTTGATAGCCAAGCGGATATTCAAAAACAACCTTTCCAGCCGGATGCAGTATAATCTGTGGTTCCTGCTGCTTGGGTTGTTGGTAGTTCCCTTTATACCGTTTCGTCTAATTGGATTTCCGCAAATCTTCTCATGGCTTGGCAGCCTGAGAAGTTCTCCATCTTCCAATACTGGAACTGCTATGGAAGAAACCATTGGGACCGATCCAACCGGAAATGTAAATTGGATGAATGACTTTACCCTTTCTGTAAATAGCGAAGTTCCATCCATTGCCGGATACATATTATTAGGGATATGGATTGTAGGTATTCTTGCAATGATTATTTTGGTAATCAAATCCTCTCTCCGTTTACGCAACTTGGAGAAATCTGCACTTCCCCTTCAGAACAAGGAAGTCCGCAGACTGTATCATCACTGCTTAGAAGAGATGGGGATTCACAGAGATATTCCTGTCTACAGTACCGCATTTTTGAAATCTCCGATTATTGTTGGACTTTTGAAACCGTGTATTTATCTTCCGATTCATCTGATCTCTGATTATAACGAATCCGATATGCGGTATATGCTGTTACATGAACTGCAGCATTACAAGCACCATGATGCTATTGGAAGTTTCTTGATGAACCTTGCTGGAGTGGTATATTGGTTCAATCCTCTTGTTTGGTACGCTCTGAAAGAAATGCGTAATGATAGAGAGGTTGCCTGTGACACCTCTGTTTTAAAGATGCTTGAAGAGGATGCTTACGAAGATTATGGCAATACATTGATTAACTTTGCAGAGAAGGTTTCACTTACTCCTTTTCCGTTTGCTGCCGGCCTTGGTGGAAACATGGAGCAGATGAAGCGGAGAATTATCAATATCGCATCTTATGAGAAACCGACATTTATGAAAAGAATAAAAGGTATGACTGCATTTATGCTGACTGCTGTTCTTCTCCTTGGATTCGCACCTTTTATTTCCACATACGCAGCAGACGGAAGTCACTACCAATGGGACTCCTCTTCTGAGAATGTTTCCTATGTAGACCGCTCCACATACTTCGGAGAATACGAAGGCAGCTTTGTTTTATACGATTTGGGAAATGATGCATGGAGCATACATGACAAGGAGCATGCTACCCTGCGAATAGCACCAAACTCCACCTACAAAATATATGATGCCTTGTTCGGCTTGGAAGAAGGTGTCATTACACCAGAAAACTCCTTTATTGCATGGAATGGAGAAAGCTATCCATTTGAAGCATGGAATGCGGATCAGACCTTACAGTCTGCGATGAACTCCTCCGTTAACTGGTACTTCCAGACAGTGGATGAACAGCTTGGGAGCTCTTCCGTCTATAACTATATTCAGGAAATTGGATATGGAAATGAAAACATGAATGGTGATTTCTCCACTTATTGGATGGAATCATCCTTGGAGATCTCTCCAATAGAACAGGTCAAACTTTTAACCCAGCTGCAGAATAACAGTTTTGGATTCGCCCCTGAAAACGTCAATGCAGTAAAAGATGCCATCTGCCTTTCCTCTTCCGATGCCGGAACGTTCTACGGAAAGACAGGAACTGGCCGTGTGGATGGCCAAGATGTGAATGGATGGTTTGTTGGTTTTGTAGAAACCGCAGATAATACATACTTTTTTGCTACCAACATTGGTGCAGACAGCGATGCTACCGGAGGCAAAGCAACTGAAATAACCATGTCTATCTTGTCCGACATGAATATCTGGAAATAAAGAAATCGGGTAAAGGTCATAGTCGTATAATCCTTTGCCCGATTTTTTTATTTTCACTTTATGCATAAAAGCGTTTCAATTATCCAGTTCTATACGTCAAGAATTAGATTTATCATTGATGTATTCTATAATTTCTCCAATAAAAAAAGATATAAATGTCCCAATTGAAACAAACAAACTATCTCTATCACCTAATGATTCAATGAAGATTGAAAATGTAAACGTAAAGTTACTATACATATAATCATAAAAAACGTATTTCAGAGAACCTATCAAGAGCATCAACCCGAAAGAAATTAATGCATATATTAGGCACAGCAAAAAGCTAATGTCAATGCTGCGTTTGACAATGATTTTTCCCATAAAAAAACCTAAAATAAAAACCCCAATATCAATATATGTATATATAATTAAAAAACCCAAATAGGCTAAGGCCGCATTATATTTGGGAAATAAATAAAAACAAAGAAAATAAGCCAAAGCCACACATACAAAATATACTAAAAATGGAGAATACGTTCTAACAAACTTTCTCATAAAAGAGACACCTCACTCCACATGTAGATAATCGAATTAAAATCAAAAGCTTATCTTAATTTATTTCATGCTCTTCACTTCCAGTCGCTGACCATGATGTTTTACCACTACTGACCACATCTTTTGTAGACATACTATATGCAAATATATCAAGGATCTCCGCCTCTGAAATATACCATGAACCATCTGTATTTTTCTTACTTCTGTATAAAACATATAATTCGCATTTTTCATTCTCCGAAAGTCTGTCATATACAAGATATTCTATTATTTCCTCATTCTCATTTAAGATAACTACTATAAACATAAGCATAACAACTGCTGCCAGCATTCCAACTAATTTTAATTTCTTCATGTGTCCTCTTTTTTTCTTACACCTGTAAGATTACCATAGAACACCATTATTATCAAATCATTCTTTAATCCGGTATTGGTAATCGGGTATCCGCATAATTCCGTCATTTAGGATTTCATTCCCCAAATACTGAAAACTGCCATCCTCTGCAAATCTTACCGTAAGTTCATGGGTAATGACTGCATCATCGCAAATGACCATGTCGCAAACTGCCTCCACCGTTAACGTAACCGTCCCATCCTCATTTTCTTTGATGTCGACAACCTCCGGCAGAGATGTCCCAAAGAAGGTAGGCGCATAATTAAAGCATCCAAGTCGCACCCAATAATAGGTCTGGTTTTCCTCATCAAATACTGCGTAATCCCGTATCTGCTCTGCTGTTATCGGAAGATATTCCATAATCAGACTTTCGAATTCTTCTTTTGGGATACCATTTGGATAATCTTCGGAATTAAATTTTTCTCCATATTTCATTCCATACAGATATTCAAACATCCCGTTATAATCCAACTCATTCAGATTTTCTATATTCCAGTTTGAACACAAAAGGTTATTTCCCTGATATCCAAGACCTCGAACACAACGTTCAGACATTTCACGCTGTTCCTCTGTCATAGGTTTTATTCTAATCAGGCAGCTTCCATCCGCAATTTCACTGACTTCCGGTGACTCCGGCACACACAACTCATAGCAGAACCATCCTTTTTCCGTGTATTTCCATTCCTTGAGTCTCGTATATGAAATGTACGAAATTCCCGGCTCGTTGTCAGCATTCCAGATTCCTCTTGTACTTACAACATACATATCCGTTCCATCAAAAATGAATTTCATTCTACCCAGTCCACCATCGTTGTGGATTTCATAAATTACTACAGAACCGCTTTGCCCTTCCATACATTCTTTAAGAAAACTATCGACACTTTCATAATTCCCCATGTTAGAATACGTTACCATCGTAGCAATTGGATATCCTGCGTCCTTTACCTTCTTCTGCATTTCAAGAACCGTTTGATCATCCAAAACAACATTGGATGCTATCCCTTTATCTGCAGTTTCATGAATATCAAGATAATGTTCCATCAGCTTTTTACAGTCAGTCTCAGCTTCTTCCCTTTCCTGTTCATCTACTGGAAGGTCGTAGCCCTTTTCCCATTGTTCTGCAGCCTCTTCCTCGGCACTTTTTGTTTCATCCGTGGAAGATACTTCTTCCGTATCTTCCACAAGAGATTCACCCACAACGCTATCTTCTTTTCCACAGGCACACAGGTCGCATCCAATCAGAAATGCCATAATCAGCAGAATGCTTTTTTTCTTTAATGCCATAATATCATCCTTTCTTTCAAAGCACATTTAATGTGCTTTTGCTATTGGCGGCAGTTCCAACTCAATTTGTTCTATAGAATTGGAAAGGTATCTGAAAGTTCCGTCTTCAAATGGCAGAACCACAACCGTATTCCGAAAAGCGAGATCAGAATTATAATCCGGCCATACTCCATCTACGATAAGTGTAATCGTTCCATCCGCATTTTTTGTATAGTCAACCACCTCTCCAAAAGGTGGGTATGGGCTGGCATAAATCATCTCATATTCATAGCTGTTGCTGCCCTCAGCATACCCGCAATGCTCTCTCAACTGTTCTACCGATACCGGAAAATAAGTAGTCATTATCCTTTCATATTCCTCTGCCGGAATCTTCCAATCTTCAGTTTTCAGATTTTCGCCCGTAGAAATCCGATAAATATCTTCATACATACAAGGCATCAGAATGTCCTCTACATTGCTGCTGTCCCAATTTGTGACAAGCACATTGTAATTCACATAGCTTAGTCCTGATATGTATTTCTCCGTCAATTCCCGACAGTCTTCCGGAAGCGGTTCTATTCTCCAATACTGTCTCAAACTTGCATGTGCAATCACATATTCATATGCGTAGATAAAATATCCTTTTTCGGTCAGTTTAATCTCAGCCACATTACTTACCGAAGTTCCCTGTATCTCTGGTATACCGCCTTCCTTCCACCGAATTCCTATGTAATAGGTCTGCAGCTCACCTTTCCGATAAATGAAGGTAACTGCTCCAATCAGTCCATCTCTATATACTTCAAATACCGTAACCATCGAGTCCCGTCCATCCAAGTAATCTGCATAAAATGTTTCGATTGCTCCATGGTTTTGCATGGCAGTATCTTCTTCAACACTTACCAAACCGCTTCTGCCCAATTGTTCCACCACGGCTTTCCTCTGCTCGTGGGTAAATTCATTAATACCGGAAGAGTAGCTTGGTGCATCTGCAATTACAATATCCTTATAGATTTCTCTGACCGATTCTGCTGCTGACAAAACCGTACTCTGCAGCTGCTCCTTCTCCTTTTCTGAAAGGAGATCATCACTGGCTTGCGGAATAAACCAATATGCTGACTCTGTGGAAATTTCCGCATTCTCGGCTTCTTCTGTTTCTGCTTCGCTACTTTCGATTTCTATAGGTGGCTCCCATACTTCTTCTGCCACCTTTTGCTTTTCTGCATGCAATTTTCCCCAACAGAACACTCCGGCTATCACGAAAATCAACAGCAGCAAAATCGGAAGTCCACATCTTCTAAGCAGCCATTTTACATCTTCCATTATTCGCCTCCGTACAATTCTTCCCATTCTTCCAACGTCAACCGTGGTGTATGCCATGTTTCCTCATAATTATCCTCGGAAGGTATAATTTGATTGGATACATATTGTACCCCTCCGTCCTCTAACGGGCGGACCACAACCTCATGAGCATATACCTTGGAATCACCTGCATAAGGGAATACTACATTAGCTGTAAGTGTAATTGTCCCATCGCTGTTTTCTGTAAAATCGACTACCTCTGAATATGGATATTCCGGGTACTCTACTTCTTCGAAGCCTCTCGGCTTATATTCATAAATTGAATCCTCCGAATAATAGACGGTTTTGGATTGCAGCGTTTCACTATCAATATTGAAATATTTCATAATAACGCTTTCAAATTCCTCTTTTGGAATCCGATAAACTGCACTTACTGCCAGGTGGTCATCTGCAATATAGGGAACATACTGACCATTTACTTTTGGATAGAGAATGTCATACATATCATAGAAATTCAAAGCCCCGAAATCATCCTCGCTCCAATCCACAATAAACATGTTATTCTGTTCAAAGCCAATCGGGCGGAGATATTTCCGACTCAACTCCCGATATGTTTCATCCAATGGCTGTACCCGCAATGCGGTATGCTCCTCTGCCCCACTCAATGTAAGAACATACAATTCTTCTGAAAACCAGACACCGGAAAACATCAGGTAACCTTCTTCTGTATAATTCCAATACTCCGCCTGATAGTTTCCAGTAACCTCTCTTTGTATATCTCCATTTTCGTACTTGTAATAGCTTCTGACCACATCTACATTTCCGTCTTTTGTGTGTAAATCGTATTTTACAAATCCGCCTAAATAACTGACTTCAAGAATTGTTATTTCTGCTTCTTCCTGTGCATCCACCTTTTCGCAGAATTCCACTACCTTCTCTGGGTCCGTCATGTTAATTTGATTTCTGCTGTCAACAGCCGGATATCCATTTTCTCCAAGGCAATTTACAATACTACGAATCGTTTCCAAATCAGCTATCTTGTTTTCTTCTGCTGCCTTCTTATAAAGATCTATACAGATGTTTATAATTTCTTCTGCATTCTCCTTAGAATCTTCTGGAATAGCTTGAATATCAATTACTGTTTCCGAAACTGTATCTTCTTCCGGGGATGCATCGCTACACCCTGAAACACTAAGCATCAGTACAAAACTAATTACTGCTAAACCACTCTTCCAGGACCAGACCATCTTTCTTAACAACATATCCACTTCCTCCTCTACCTTTCACATCTTCTACCATGCTGATAATCAATATAGGACGTTCTACCGTATCTTCTGCTGTAAAAATTGCAAACCATCCTAATTCCGTACCCGAAATATCATCCTTCGATGCCTTGATTTCTGCCGTACCTGTTTTTCCTGCTAAAAGAATGTCATCCCGATGGGCTGCATATCCAGTTCCATTAGAATCATTCACAACCTTCTTTGTTCCTTCCAATACACGGCTTGCTGTCTCATTAGAAAAGGCATCCGGAATCCAATACTCAGCTGTTGCTTCATTCTGATATACCAAATAAGGCTTTATGACATTTCCCTCGTTACAGAAAGCAGAATAGATACAAGCCATATGTAACGGATTCACTAAAACCTGCCCTTGACCGTAACCGCTATCAGCTAACTGTATTTCTGTTTCAATTCCCTCTGAATTAGAATACTGCGACTCTGCCATCTTAATCTCAAATGGCAATTCCTCATTAAAACCAAGTCCAGTCAAAGAACTCTCCATCTCTTCTGATCCAATCTTTAATGCTGCCTTTGCGAAATAAATATTGTCGGAATATATCAGGGCATTCTCTAAAATGACTGGTTCATATGCATGGAGTGTTGTTACATAATAGGACCCCCACGATGCATCCTTTTGCCAGCTTAAGCCTACGTTCCCGTAATCTTCCATTGGATCGATTGCTCCTGATTCCAAGCCGACCGTAGCGGTAATTGGCTTAAATGTAGACCCCGGACACCATACTTGCCGGAAGCGATTATACATTGGCTTATTCTCATCCTCGTTAAGTGCAGTCCACTGCTCACTCGATAATCCCATAATAAAATCGTTATTGTCATAGGCTGGTGTGCTGACCAAAGCCAATACCTCTCCAGTATAAGGATTCATGGCTACCGAGCAGCTTTTATCTTCCTTAAACTGCTCATACAAGGAAACCTGTAAATCAGTATCTATCGTAAGCTGGATGTCCTGTCCATGCTGTACCAGGATGCAAGCAAGTTCCTCCTTCTCTTTGCCTTCCGAGTTTACAATATAAATCCTGCAACCGTTCTGGCCTTTGAGTTCACTTTCGAACAATCCCTCCATTCCACTTCTGCCGATTACACTATTGGCTGTATAGCCTTCTCCTGCATGTTCCTCTAAATCTTCCGCAGTAACACTTTGAACATATCCGACCAAATGTGCAGCTGCTTCCCCTAATGGGTATTCACGCACTTCAACATCAAATATCATCACTCCGGGAATCTCCAGCAACTTTTCATGCATTTCATTCTCCTTTAGGACTTCTTCATCTGGACTGATAGACATTAACTCAATTTCTTTCACTCTTGGAATCGTTTTAATAGGAACAAAAGAATCATCCTTTACCCACTTTGCAGACAGTTTCTTTTCTATCGCTTCCGGTGTGATTTCCAATAGTTCTGCAATCTGTGCGATTGCTTCCTCTCTGTTTTCCAATTTTCCCGGAACGATTCCAACCGAAGATGCTGTACCTTTTCCTGCAAGGACACGTCCGTTCCTATCCAGAATTTCTCCTCGTTCTGCCTGTGTAGTGGAAACTCTTACTTTATCTGTAGAAGTTAGATTCCGAAAAATCATGGAATCATCCCAAACCAACTTATATCTTTCTTCGTCTTTTAGGAAAAGTGCTTCATTCTCAAAGCTGATAGTTCCTGCAACTGTATCGAAAGAAGTCTGGTAGGTTACCGTCATTTGCTCCTCGTCATATGCAATAATCCGGACAGCCATATTCTGGACTTCTATACCTTCATAAATAGCTGAGTTGCGTTTTATGAAATCCTCCTGACTGATACTTCCCGATGCCTCAACGTGCAACATCGCATACATTTCTTCATATTCCTTTTTGGGGATATGATCCATGTACTCCACCAGAAGTTCTTCCGGTGTCCTCCAGGCATTTTCCTTTGTTGCCAACATTCCTGCCACGCATACCGCAGAAATTACCGCAGCTATTCCTATAACAGCAATCGCAATCCATAGGAGCCTGCTTCTTGTTTTCTTTCGCTTGTTTCTGCTTTTTCCTTTCTTCATATTGACCTCCATTTATTTTCATTGCTGATAAGGTCATATTCTATTTTCAATGTACACTATATCTTCAAAATATTACATTCGTAAGATTTTGAAATAAAAAATTTCTATTTGCTGGGTATATCGTACTATGCATTCCTCCTTTTTTATTACATGCGTAAGATTTCGCAGCAAAAAAATTTCGTCCGTAATCCTGCTGGACTTGTGTAAATATTACATCAGTAAGATTTATAAGTCAAGTTATCTTTATACAAAAAGGCTCCTGCCGGGAGGTATCATACATTTTCACAAAAGTGATACCTTTTAGCAAAAGCCTATTATTCAGCAGAGTCTCAAAACACCCCTCTGCTACGATATTCAAATGATTCATTCATAAGGCTACAAAACACACATCCATTTTTGCTCCTTAATATCCCACAAACCGCAGAAAATCAAGGTTTCCTTGAAAGCAGACAGACGGTTTCAATATTCCCCTGAACTTTGATTTTATACTGCATAGCGAAAGTATGCAATATATTTTCAAAGTGGGGTATAAGATTTACCCCCGTAAAATAACTACCCCTTCTAATCAATAGTTGCTATTATTCGATTTTTTAATCTTTCCGGAATTTCTTCCTCTGTTTCCCAAATGATTGTATTCTTTTGTGCTATGTCAAAATGTAGCCGCACATCCTTTTTACATAATTGGATCACTGGCTTTCCTAAGCCCATCGCATATCCTTCTTCAAAGTACGCTCCATTATTTTGATGCGACAAATCTACCACAACAAATTTACTATCTCTTATGTATTTTAATAACTCTGGAGTTATAAAATCATTATGTTCTACTTCATCAATAAAAATTGCTACATAGCCAGCTGACATTATACCTTGGCGTATCATTTCTCTGAGTTTTTTTGTATCATCTCCAAATTTCATGGCAACTAAAACATTTTTACCATTTGCAGTATTCTTCTGAATAGCATCTACTCTGGCATAACCTTCTGGTGATAATGTGATAGGTCGATCATTTTCTCCACCATTCCATGACTGTGGTGATAAGATGTAATTCCTATCAACTAAAAACTTTATCATATAATTCATCTGTGCCTGTATTGCATCATCAGTTCTCTTTTTATGATTACCATCTTTATAATCGTATCTATCAACAAAAAGGCAACTGATCATTTCCTCTTTTGGTAGTTTAACATATTCACCCATGTGCCTAATACGAGAATTCAAGTGAAGTAAAATATTATCCACTTTTTCAGCAAAGGTTTTTGGATACCAGTTTTCTACGTTTTCATTTTCCAATCTGACTGGATGCCCGTGTGTAACATCTCCATGTTCAAAATTTTTCTTGTACTCATCACAGCGCTCTTTACTCATGGTAGTAAAATATCTGTATTCTTTCATGCTTTCCTTAAATCCATTGTACAGTAGGTATGAACTCAAGTGATTCAAATTGAACTCTGTTAATTCTGCAAATTGCACATAATACTCATATCTGCCACAAATCGGACATGAATAAAAATATTTGACCGGGTCCATGGAATGTTGCATATATGCTTTAGCTCCACACACAAAACATGTTCCGTTGCTTTCCATTTGCTCTCCTCCTAACGTCTTCACTTTTGCGAAAAAGTATCCTTTCGCCAAAATGTGTATTTCTTATTCCCAAAAGCCTATCCCCTGGGGTAAAACTCCAGTTATATCATCACTCTATGGAAACAGAAACACACATCTATTTTATTCCCAAAATGGCGAAATCCTTTGATTTATTGGGCTTTTCTCGACAGAAGGCAGACCGTCTCCACATGTGTCGATAGGGTAATTGAGATGCACTTTCCAGAGTTTTCACTTTACT
>OGLT01001608.1_pt1 | contig 11184 bp, 9 predicted proteins | sample 1572911 | NCBI WGS metagenome assembly OGLT01 (sample SAMEA2582014, study PRJEB24529) | metagenome | biome: Human gut stool | place: China | collected 2011 | reverse complement strand
GTAAATATGCTCTACTTTTTTGAAATATTTTTGTAGGCTCTATCCCTTACCCCAACTTTTATTATAGAGCCTTATGATTTATAGAAACAGAAGTCCCCCCATCGACCTGAATTAAAAAATTCATATTGATTGGAGGAAAAATTAATGGACGCAAATTGCAATAGCAAATTGAAACAATTTTTTAAGAATATCATGATCATTGAAGTAGATATTTGTAAGTCACCGCAGTAAGGAATGTTGTAAACAAACGGCACCCCATAAAATTCTGTGTAAATAATAATCCTTACAAAGCCTCAAGAAAATTTGCGTTTGCACTTGCAAGCTGATTTGATACATCATCGTACTTGTCCTTTTCGACATACTGACCGCCCGCAAGGTTGCCGAGCTTAACATCTGCTGCATTGTTTACCTTTTCTGCAAACTGTTCAAATGTCAAAGCTTCGCCGCCAAACAGGGTTTTTAAAATTTCCATTAAGTCCATTTGTTTGCTTCTTTCAATTTATTAGCAATTGTGTGTATGCTCAGATATTTGAGCAATATTAAAAGCCCCCGAAATTCGGGACCTTATAACCATAATCTGTATTTTTAAAGGAAAAAGTAAAAGGGATGTTTCAAACACCCCTTTAATACACTTTTAAATTCGTTTAATTTTGTTTTAATCAAATCAACTATGTAACTTTACCTTTCAGTAATTAAAGCCGATACAAGGCAAATAAAACTATTCTTCTTTTTTCTCAAAGCCAATACCATTGTTGCACTCTTTCATCTCTTTTACTTTACCAAATTTAAAGTCCAATGGGATTCCGTCAGGAAAAGCATCACAACAAGGTATCCAACCGTCTAACAATTTATCTCTTTGATGTTTACATTCAAAACAACCTGAAATACAAATCATTAGTATTTCCTCCCAATATATTTTTCATAGAATTGCATCCATTCTTTTGATACTTTAACACCACGTTTTCTTAGAACTTCTAATTCCGCAAGTGCTTCCGCACCATCATCATAAGCAATAATACTGATACCTTCTATGTGAATTTTTGACAGTTCATCATGTAGTTTTTTGACATCTTCGGATCTCATTCCAAAAATTGTCTTTGCGTGTCCGCATTCGTGCCATACAGCTTCTTCCAATGTATTTGCTATAGACAATTTTGAATTTGCAAATATTTGATTAATTTCATCAAGAGTTTTTCCAGAGAGTATGTCCGTGTTTAAATTTAATTGTAGCAATCCATTTGATAATGCTTCGATTTGTAAAACCGGAGTTCCTTGATCTGTTTTCGGCAAACTTTTTGCAACAATTTCACTAATGATGAAACCACCCTCTGCTTCACAATCAGACACAGTATTTACAATAACTTTGCTTACCTCAGAATTGAAATTTTTTCCGTATGTAACAACCTCAAAATCATCTATATCTATATTTTTTATTATACTCTTTTTAGAAGATTTTGCAACAGCTTTCTTATTTTTCTACACCGCTTTTTGAGCAGTACTTCTGCCAAAACCATAAGCCTGTTAACGAGAACGGTCGGGAAGCAATCCTGTTCTTTTACAAAAGCTATTCAATTCTGATTCCTGCCGTTTCAACTTGCTTGAATAGTGACTGAAATTTTTTTCTAACTTTTGTAATAGCTGTTCATCGGAAAGATTATTCAAAGCCTCATCACAAGCAGCAAGTGTTCTTTTTGTTGCCCTGATTTTGCGTTCGTAGGCTCTTTGCTGTTGTTCTGCTTCGCAAAGCGTGTGCATTGAGCCGTCGGGATACTCAATGCTTTTAGCATTAAGTTCTTCGATGTCTTTGGCTGAATACATTCGAGCAGAACCCTAAGAGCTTTTCTGTAAAATATCTGTAGAGCATATTTTGTCCTCCGTTTCAGGTTTTTAAGCAATTCCTTTTAACGGATCTTGGCAAAATATGCTCTACTTTTTTTACTTTTTATTTGCAGCTCTTTTTCTGCTCTAGCTTTTATTATGGAGCAATATTTGAAATAGAAGGGCATTGATGAGGGTTAAAGTTACGCTCCGCAAGCAATTGGCGGGGCAGAAATCTTTTGATTTTAAAAATGTATAATATGACATACTGATAGTAGTATGTTATACTATGCAAAATATATAGAAAGTATACCGAAATTGTATAACTGAATAAAATGTACTAAAAATAAGGATAAAATAACTTAAAGATATTGAAAATAACTACAGTATGTGCTAAAATTAGACAAAAGAAAAGGATTCGGAAAACCGAATCCTCAAATCACACACTGTGATGGTTGCCTAAGCAACGGATAGAATGAATTTTTATTTGAACTCATAGTGTAAATCCAATAAGGTAATTAGATTATCTTAATAATATTACAAAATAAATACTTTGTCAATAGAAAAGGAGGAAATTTGTGAAGAATTTTAATGACGATTATTATGTAGGATTTGATATAGGAACGGATTCTGTCGGACATGCAGTAGCCGATACAGATTACAATCTCTGCAAATTTAAAGGCAATGCTATGTGGGGCGTTGATCTGTTTGAGGAGAGTAATTCAGCTGCCGAGAGAAGAACTCTTAGATCGGCACGAAGAAGAGGCTTGAGAAAAAGAAACCGTATTGAATGGCTGCAAATGCTTTTTGATGAGGAAATTTCAAAGGTTGACAATGCTTTTTTTCAGAGATTAAAAGAAAGTTGTCTGTATCTTGATGACAAATCATCAAATGTTCCGTATGCGGTTTTTGCAGACGGTAATTACACCGATAAAGAATTCCACACAGACTACCCCACAATTTATCATCTTAGAAAAGAATTGATTAAGAGCTCACAACCACACGATATAAGACTTGTATATCTTGCGTTACATCATATTATAAAACACAGGGGACATTTCTTGTTTGATAATATGGGATCTGATTTTGAAAATGAATCCTCGTTTGAAGCTCTTTTTGATGATTTAAAACTTTACTTAAAAGAAGAATATGAAATTGAATTTGAGTGCAATGATTCGTTAAGATTTTCAGAAATATTAAAGGACAAAACATTGAAGAAAACTGCAAAATCGTCTGAATCGTACAAGCTTTTCGGTTACAGTAAAAGAAATAATCCATATGAAACTGCTTTGATAGATTTGATGTGTGGCAGAAAGGTTAAATTTTCCGATATGTTCGGTGATAAGTCGTTTGACAGTGAGGAAGTAAACGGTATTACCTTTGAAAGCGGTTATGACGATAATGAAAATACATACCGTGATTTGTTACAAGAAAAGTTTGAACTTATCGAAAAAGCAAAGGCGGTTTATGACTGGGCAATTCTTGCAGATATTTTGAACGGTGAAAAGTATATTTCCTTTGCCAAAGTCAAAACATATGAAGAACATAATTCTGATTTGAAAATACTCAAAGATTTCGTTAAAGAGAGATGTAAATCGTTATATGGCGAAATCTTTAGAATTACAAAGGACAAGCTTGATAACTATACGGCATATTGCGGAAAGTATAAAGAAAACGGCAGAAACGGTGTGATTCAGTATCGTACAAATCAGGCGGATTTCTGCAAATATCTGAAGAAAAAGTTTGAAAAGCTTGACAAAACAGGCTATGAAGAAATGTTTGATAAGATTGAAAACGGCACATTTATGCCGAAAATTGTCGTAAAAGACAACGGCGTTATTCCTATGCAGGTGAATAGGAGTGAGCTGAAAGCAATTCTGAAAAATGCTTCAACTTATCTTGAATTTCTTAATAAAAAAGATGAAAACGGAATTTCTGTAAGTGACAAGATAGTCAAAATTTTTGAATTCAGAATACCGTATTATGTAGGTCCGCTGAATAATCACAGTCTAAAATCGTGGCTTGTCAGAAGTGATGAAAAAATATATCCATGGAATTTTGACAGCGTTGTTGACATAGAGCAATCGGCAGAGAATTTTATAAATAATCTGACTTCAAAATGTACATATCTTCCAACGAAGGATGTAATACCTAAGAATTCGATTTTATACAGTGCTTTTACGGTTCTTAATGAACTGAATAATTTAAGACTTGACGGAAAAAAGCCTGATGTAAGTCTTAAACAGGCAATATTTAATGACTTGTTTATGACGCATAAAAAGGTCAGAAGAAAAGATTTGCTAAATTATCTAAAAAGCGAAAAAGGTATTACGCCCGATATCACAGGCATTGACGGTGATTTTAAGTCAAGTATGCGTTCCGCAATTGAAATGTCACAGTTTAATCTGACTGACAGCGAAAAAGAGGACGCTATAAAAGCTATAACTGTATTTGGCGATGATAAAAAACTTTTAAGAAAGCGTTTAAAAAGGCAGCTCGGTTCAAAATTATCGGATGAAGATATAATGAAAATTTCTAAACTCAAATACAAGGATTGGGGAAGATTATCAAAGGAGTTTCTTACCGAAGTTTATAATGTCGATAAAAATACAGGCGAGTTGCAATTTAACATTATCCATGCACTATGGCAGACAAATGATAATCTTATGGAGCTGCTTGGCTCAAAATACGGTTTTGAACAGAGTAGACAAAACTACCTTGACGGTATTCAGACAGGGCAAAGCCTTGAGAAAATGGTGGAGAATCTCTATATTTCTCCTGCGGTAAAACGACCTGTGTATCAGTCTTTGAAAATTATGCATGAAATCAACAAAATTCAAGGTCATGCACCTAAAAAGATATTTGTTGAGATGACAAGAAAAGACGGTGTGAAAGGTGACAAAGGCCGTAAAGAGTCAAGAAAGACCAAGCTTGTAGATTTATATAAAAAGTGCGGTGAGGATTCGGGCGAACTCTGGGAATCTCTTGAAAAAACACCTGATGATGAATTTAAAAGAGACAGACTGTATTTTTACTATACTCAATTCGGCAAGTGTATGTACACGGGAGAACCGATAAATCTGTCGGAATTGTACAATCAAAACATTTATGATGTGGATCACATTTTCCCTCGTTCAAAAGTTAAAGATGACAGCCTTGATAACCGTGTCCTTGTAAAGAAACAGGTTAATGCTCACAAGGATAATACATATCCGCTTGACAGCTCCATTCGTGAAAAGATGAAAGGCTTCTGGCATTTGCTTATGGATAAAGGCCTTATTAGCAAGAAAAAGTACGAGAGGCTTACAAGGGCAACTGAGCTTACTGACAGCGAACTTTCAGATTTTATTGCAAGACAGATTGTTGAAACATCTCAATCAACAAAAGCAGTTGCGTCACTTTTTAAAGAATTGTATCCCGATACTGAAATTGTGTATGTAAAAGCGTCAACGGTTTCTGAATTCAGACACGAATATGATTTCTTAAAATGCAGAGAAGTAAACGATTTTCACCATGCAAAAGATGCCTATCTAAACATTGTTGTCGGCAATGTGTATAACGAACGCTGTACACACAACAAGTCCATATTTATCGAAGGTTTGAAAACCAAAGCTTATAGCCTGAACAAAATGTTCAGTTTTAATACACCGAACGCATGGTCAATTGATGATAATAAGTCAATCAAAATTGTCAGAAAGACTATGAATAAGAACAATATCCGTTTTACAAGGTATGCATTCACCAAAAACGGTGAACTTTTCAAGAGAAAACCCCTTAAAAAAGGAAGAGGACAGGCTCCATTAAAGCAGAACTCTCCGCTTTCGGATATCAGTAAGTATGGTGGATATGACAAGCCGACATCCTCATATTTTTCATTTGTGAAATATGAGGGTAAAAAGGGTAAAGAAATGCGTCGTCTTGTGGCAATTGATTCTTACATTAAAGCTCAGTATGAAGCAAACCCTGAAAAATATCTGAGTGAAACTCTTGGCTTGAAAAATCCTGTGGTTCTGATTCCCGTTGTAAAATATAATGCCTGCATTGAAATTGACGGTTTCAGAATGCATATAAGTGCAAAAACTGATAAGCGAATACAATACAAACCTGCTATGCAGTTAACAGTTAGTTATGATACAGAAAAATATATCAGAAATGTTGTTAAGTTAAATTCCAAGCCTGAAAATTACAATATTACAGAGCTTGACAAAGTGAGTACCGATGAGAATTTGAAGTTGTTTGATATTTTAACCTCTAAAATGACAGATACAATTTTAAAAGTTAAATTCGGTGATATGGGTGTTAAAATCGCATCTCACCGTGATGCTTTTGAAAAATTGGATGTAAGAAAACAATGTTTCGTTCTTGCAGAAATACTTAAAATCATACATTGCAATATATTAGAGGGAGATTTAACATTTATAGGAGGAGCAAAACAGTCAGGCTCAATTAAAATGAGTTCTGTCATATCAGGAATTAAAGGTGTAAAGTCGATTTATCTTGTTCATCAGTCGGTAACAGGTTTGTTTGAGAAGAAGATTGATTTGTTACATATGTAAGTTATCAGAAAAGAGGAAATTTAGATGAGTTGGAGAACGGTAGTAATTACGAAAACATCCAAGCCGGATTACAGCATGGGACACCTTGTTGTGATTGATAATGATTTATGCGAATTTTATTGACAATCATTATACAAATGTTATAAAATAACCTTATAGATTTGCCGTGCACAGTATAGTGGGTGCATTTTATTCCCAATTTGAGGTTTGAGGTTTGAGAATAGTGTAAATCTATAAGGTAGTAAAACGACAGCAGTACCCGAAATTCCGCCCATCAAGTTAGAGAATAGTGTAAATCTATAAGGTAGTAAAACCATTGCGACAACAGAGGCAATTGAACAAGCGTTTGAGAATAGTGTAAATCTATAAGGTAGTAAAACGATTGACCGTAAACGCAAGACAAGGATTAGTTTGAGAATAGTGTAAATCTATAAGGTAGTAAAACGTTGAGCAGTGTAGTCAGTAATGATATATCGTTTGAGAATAGTGTAAATCTATAAGGTAGTAAAACTCAGCTTACTGCGATTTCTACCGGCATTCTGTTTGAGAATAGTGTAAATCTATAAGGTAGTAAAACGCGTGGACTGATTTTCCGCCCGAATAAACAGTTTGAGAATAGTGTAAATCTAATTAGGGTACAAATTTTACTCGTGGACTGTGAAAAAACAGCATTGCAAAAAACAATAAGGCACATAATCGTTATCACTTTCGGTTATGTGCCTTTTGCGGTATAATAAATTGCGAACAATACCACGATTGATTACAGTCCAAAACAAGGAAGATTTCAGTGCGTTAATTTCCAAAGTAAGTTCCACCATGGAAGTTACTTTGGAGATTAACTATTTACTTTTTTGTTTAAGTTTGCGGTAAATATGAATTGTATAATCCGTTTTATTGTGTTATTATGTAGTAAAATAGTGTGCAACATTGGTGTTTTGAAAAAATTATGTTGCTGAAATTAAACTTGAAATAACTGACGGGTGGCATATGGTTCGCAAAGTTGACAAAACAAAGCTTCTGACTGTTGTCGGGATAATTATATTCCTGTTCGGAGGTGCGGTGAGAATTTTTTCTCATCTTACTTCCTCGGCGGATAATTATATTGAAAATTTTGATGTTATTATCTTTTCGGGGCTTATTATAGGCTGGGGTGTGTCTGTTGCATATCGCATTGTTCAGAAGAATATACGAATCTGCCTTGTGATATCTGCGGCGCTTATGCTCTTGTGGATGGCTCTTCGTGCCATAAAATACAACAGTCCTGCCGACATCAACACATACGGACGGTATCTTTGGTATTCATATTACATAGCAATGGTGTTTTTGCCGCTTATGATGTTTTTTGCAATGCTGAATATCGGTAAGCCCGAAAATACAAATAACCGAAAATATCTTTTGATTATACCTGCCGCCGTTCTTGTGCTGCTTGTTATGACGAACGATTTTCATCAGCTTGCTTTTGTATTTGAACCCGATTTTCACAATTGGAACAAACAATACAGTTACGGCCCTGTTTACTATGTAATTGCAGTGTGGATTTTTATACTTGTACTTTCGTCAATTGTGCTTTCAATCAATCGATGCAGAATTTCCGCAACACGCAAAAAGCTGTGGATTCCGATTGTAATAATTCTTGTTGCAATAATTTACACACTCTGGAATAATCTGAATCACGGATATTCGGGACTTAGAATTTACAATGTTCCCGAGGTGTTCTGTTTTGCCTCAATTGCTCTATGGGAAAGCCTTATTCAGATAGGTCTTGTGCCGTCAAATACGGGTTACGGCGATTTTTTCAATGCGTCAAATCTTAACACTCTCATATTTGACAATGAGGGCAATGTGAAATACCGCTCAAAAAACGCAACAAATGTTTCAAAAGATGTTGTTCTGCAAAACGGTAACTGTGTTGTGATTGATGAAAATATAATTCTTAAAAAGCATAATATAAAAGGTGGTAAGGCAGTTTGGACGGAAGATATATCGGCAATTAACCGAATTAACAGAGAACTTTCGGAAGTAAAAGAGCAGATTTCGGAATACAATGTAATCTTAAAATCAGAGGCAGAGCTGAAAAAACGAAGAGCGGCAGTAACCGAACAGAACAAGCTCTATGACAGTATAACCGAATTTATCCGTCCTCAGCTTTGCGACCTTGAAAATATACTCAAAAATATTGAAAACAACAGGGGCGATATTTCGGTTAATTATGCCGGTGCCTGTGTTGTTAATGTCTACATCAAGAGAATAAGCAATCTGCTCATTATGGCAAAAAGCAGAAAAATGCTGAATGCTTTTGAGCTTGAAAACAGTATCCGAGAACTTGCCGAGTACATTTCTGTTTACGGAATTTCGTGTTCGTTTTTCAGTAATGTTTCGGGAGAAATTTCAGCCGAAAAAACGATTGCACTTTTTAAATTCATCGGGATTTTTATAAGGCATATAATGAACTGCACAGATGCGTTGTTGTTTAATTTAAAAGTCCATGAGAGATTTATTGATTTAAAAATCAACTGTGACAGCAAAAATGAAATGAAAATTCCCGATGATTTACTTGACGATATTATAAAACTCGGCGGAAATGTCACCACGGAATATGACGCCGACACGCTGTTTGTGTTTGTTCGTATGCAAAGCGGAGGTGATGACATATGACATCCATCCTTGAAATGCGTTCGTTTGTTTGTGTTATATTGATGAGTGTGCAATTTGTTGTTGCCTGTGCGGCAATATACAACGCAACGCAATCTTTTCTTTATAAAATCAGGTTGTGGAAACCGATTTCAGCGGTTATAATTGCAGTAATCTCTTTGACAATGTTTTTGGTAAGCACTCATGTCTTGAGTAAAATATATTACGATAACCAAATTAATAAAATGGCTGAATTTTTTGGCAGAATGCCGTTTGCTCTGTCTGTCGGCATAACGGCATATTGTGCGATAATGTCTGTGTACATAACGGTAAGGCTTCATCATTGCAGGAATACCGATATTACCGCAATGTCAATTAAAGAAAGCTTTGACGGCTTGCCTACAGGACTTTGCTATTTTATGGAAAGCATATGCCTTGAACTTACGGGTAAATCGCTTAATGTTGCAATGCCATTCAGAGAGAAGATAAAAGAGGCTTCTCAATATGAAAAAGACGGGGCATTTACAGTCAGATTAAAGGACGGCAGGGTTTTCAGCTTTTCGTTGTCGGAAACGGAAATTTTTTCAAAACCGTATTTTCAGCTTGCGGCAACCGATATAACAGAGTTTACAAAGCTTACATCAACCTTGGAATATGAAATAGGAGAGTTAAAAAAGGTTAATGCTCACCTGAAAAAATACAATGAAATGGTCTGTGACCTGACAAGAGAAGAAGAAATTCTTCGCACAAAAGAGATAATTCATGACAGGCTCGGCAGTACGCTGATAACAACAAGAAGATATCTTGAAAACGGCACTCTGTCTGAAAATAACAGTAAATTACTTGAAATGTGGAAAAACAATATTTCTGTTCTGAATACCACAGAGAATGATTGCAAAGACGAAAACTTTGCTAAGGATATTGAAAATGCCGCAAAGCTTGTCGGAATAACGCTTGAAACAGTCGGAAATCTTCCGACTGATAACAATGCGGTTGCACGGGTTCTGACTTTTGCAACAATGCAATGCCTTAACAATGCCGCAAGACACGCAAAAGCAGATAAAATGATTCTTGAAAGTCTTGACGACGGTGAAAAATATATTTTTAAATTTGCAAATAACGGCAGAAAACCGCCTCGAAAAATCAATGAGGGCGGCGGACTTTCTTCCGTAAGAAAAAAGGCGGAGCAAATCGGCGGAAGCATGAAAATATCGACTTCCGAAATTTTTGTTCTTGAAATCACAATACCGAAAAGCGAGGTGCTGCAGTATGACAAGAGTGCTGATAGTTGAAGATCAGTCAATGCCGAGAACTTTATTTGAAATGTATGTAAACCAAAGCGAAAACTATACGCTTGCGGGCTCAATAAGTAATGCCGATATGACGGATTATCATTGTGAAAATTCCGATGTTGACCTGATTTTAATGGATATATGCACTTCAATGGGGGCAAACGGTCTTGAGGCGGCTGAAAGAATAAAAGCAAAGTTCCCGAAAATTAAGATAATCATTGTTACCTCAATGCCCGAATATTCCTATCTAAAGCGTGCCAAGGATGCAGGGGTTGACAGCTTTTGGTACAAAGAGGTAAGTTCCGAACCTATTATTGAACTTATGGACAGAACAATGAACGGTGAGCGTGTGTTTCCCGACACAACTCCCAAAATTAAATTCGGCAACGCAATGAGTACGGATTTTACCGAAAGGGAGCTTGAGGTTTTGCGTGAACTGACCAGCGGTGATACAAACACGGAAATTGCCAAAAGACTTTACATTGCTCCGGGTACTGTCAAGAACTATATACAGTATATGCTTGAAAAAACAGGCTTTAAGTCAAGAACGGAGCTTGCCGTAAAGGCAAGAGAGGCGGGACTTGTAATCCTTGACGATAGAATTAACGACAAATAAATACTTTTTTCTGAATATGTGCCGTTTGGCACATATTTTTTTGCTGTTAAAACAGTATAATACAATTACAGGATATAAACTGCTCAGACGGTGAATATCTTTTGTGCAAAACGCTATCTTTGTCCGATTAATAATCAAAGACAAAGGTGCATAAAATTTATTATTTAATGACAGGAGGAAAAACTATGGAGGCAAAAGGTTCAACTTTTCTTAAAGTAACGGGAATCCTTATGATTGTATTCGGTGCTATTGCATTGATTGTGTCAATCAT
>OGLT01001592.1_pt1 | contig 11261 bp, 9 predicted proteins | sample 1572911 | NCBI WGS metagenome assembly OGLT01 (sample SAMEA2582014, study PRJEB24529) | metagenome | biome: Human gut stool | place: China | collected 2011 | reverse complement strand
TCTATAATAAGTGTGATAATAAGGTTTGAAGGTTGATGAAATCATTTTACTACGGGGCAGGTGGGAAGTCAATCGGGAGAAAACTCCCAGCCCTCTGGCAGGATAGCAAGAGCTTTTTTACTGTTTCTTTAATCTGCCTGTGGTATAATATTAGAATGAGAAAATATAATTCGGAGAAGGAGGATACATATGCGTAAGCGTTCCCTGCTGAATGTGCTGCACGATGCGCTTGTGATGGCTGCAGCGTTGTGCGCGGCTTACGGTATGGTGCTGCTCACACAGGAAATCATGGGTCGGATCGACGGCGTTGCCATGCTCATCTTCATGCTGGCTGTCTTTGTCACATCCATGTATACCGAGGGCTATGTGTGGGGCGTGGCGGCATCGCTCATCAGCGTTCTGGCGGTGAACTTTGCTTTCCTGTCGCCCTATCTGGCGTTCAACTTCACCCTGCCGGAAAACTTGTTTTCCGGCCTTGTAATGCTGGCGGTCTCCATCATGACCAGCACCCTGACCACCCGCATCAAGATGCAGGAACAGCTGCGCATGGAAAGCGAGAAGGAAAAGATGCGAGCAAACCTTCTGCGTGCGGTCTCCCATGACCTGCGCACGCCGCTTACCTCCATCTATGGGGCCTGCTCCACGGTCATTGAAAATTATGACTCGCTGGCCAAAGAGCAGAAGTTAAAACTTCTCGGCGAAGTCTGTTCGGACGCCCAGTGGCTCAACCGGATGGTGGAGAACCTGTTGTCAGTCACCCGGTTCGACACCGGCACCGTCTCGGTGCAGAAGACCCCCACCGTGCTGGAAGAGCTGATCGACACCGTGCTGGTGCGGTTCCAGAAGCACTACCCGGACGTGAACGTCACGGTAGACCTGCCCGACAGCTTCGTGGTCATCCCGATGGACTCGATGCTCATCTCGCAGGTGTTGATGAACCTGCTGGAAAACGCCGTGCTCCACGCCGATGGAATGACCAAGCTGACCCTCCGGGTCTTCACGCTGGGCGACCACGCCATCTTTGAAGTCTCGGATGACGGCTGCGGCATCCCCAAAGAGCGGCTGAAAGGGCTGTTCACCCGGATGCTGCCCGCCGACGACACGGCCAGCCCCGGCAAGCACGGCATGGGCATCGGCCTTGCGGTGTGCGCGGCCATCGTCAAGGCCCACGGCGGCGAGATCAAGGCCGAGAGCCGCCCCGGCGAAGGCACCACCATCCGCTTCTGGCTGGAGACCGAATCCACGGACGAATCCACTGATCTGGAGGAAAACATCTGAAATGAGCAACAACAAATTCAAGATCCTCATCGTTGAAGACGAACCCACCATCTGCAGCTTCATCTATACCCTGCTGGACACCAACGGCTACAAGACCTATGTGGCCCCCACCTGTGAGCTGGGCAAATCCATCTTCACCTCCTACCTGCCCGACCTCATCATCCTGGATCTGGGCCTGCCCGACCGTGACGGCCGCGAGCTCATCCACTATGTGCGCCAGAAGTTTATGACGCCCATCATCGTGCTGTCGGCCCGCACCACCGAGGCAGACAAGATCGAAGCGCTGGACCTTGGCGCGAACGACTACATCACCAAACCCTTCAGCACCGGCGAGCTGCTGGCGCGGGTGCGGGCTGCACTGCGGCTCAACCGCTTCAGCTCCAACCCCACCGGCGTCTTTCAGGCGCAGGACCTGCTCATCCAATACGAGCGGCGCAAGGTCTATGTGGGCGGGGAGGAGATCAAGCTGACCCAGACCGAATACAACATCGTGGCCTTCCTCTCCGAACACGCGGGCCGGGTGATGACCTACCCCGCCATTGTCCGGGCCATCTGGGGCGATACCGACTGCGGCAGCACCAAAAAGCTGCAGGTCAACATGGCCAACATCCGCCGCAAGCTGGGCAGCCGCCCCGGCCACAACAACTACATCATGAACGAACTCGGCGTAGGCTACCGGATGATTGATGCTGACCACGACGGCCCGGACGCCCCCGCCGACCACGAGGAGAACGCATGACGCTTGCCCTGATCCTGTTTGCTTTCACCTACTGCCTGATGCTGGCCCTGCCCCGCTTCCGGCCCTTTGCGGCCCTTGGCGGAGCCGGGGCCTTTTTGCTTCTGGGGCAGCTGGGCGTGTACGACTTCACCCTGACCGACGCCGCACGGGCCGTGGATTTCAACGTGCTGCTGATGATGGCGGGCACCATGGGCACCGTGTCCCTCTTCATTGCCAGCAAAATGCCCACCCGCCTGGCCGAACAGCTCATCGTCCATGTGCCCAACGTGAAGTGGGCCGTCTGTATGCTGGCTCTCTTTGCCGGGGTCATCAGCGCCTTTGTGGACAACGTCGCCACCGTGCTGATGGTCGCCCCGGTGGGCCTTGCCATTGCCCGGAAGCTCCGGCTCTCCCCGGTGCCGGTCCTCATCGCCATTGCCGTCAGCTCCAATCTGCAGGGCGCGGCCACGCTGGTGGGCGACACCACCAGCATCCTGCTGGGCGGCTTTGCGGAGATGAACTTCTTCGACTTTTTCTGGATGAAGGGCCGCCCCGGCATCTTTTTCGGGGTGGAACTGGGTGCGCTGGCCTCGCTGGGCGTGCTGCTCGTTCTCTTCCGGAAGCAGACCCAGCCGGTAAAGACCGCGGTGGAGACCGAAGTCACCGACGATGTGCCCACCGCCCTGATGCTGCTCACAGTGGGGCTGCTCATCGCGGCCTCCTTCCTGCCCTGCCCGGCGGGCGGGGTGCTGCGGCTCCTCTACGACCTGCGCAGCGGCATCGTCTGCATGAGCCTGTGCCTGTTCGGGGTGGCGCGGGCCTGCCTGCGGGCACGGTCGCTTTCCCCGCTGGCAGAGACGGCCCAGGCGCTGGACTACGATACCCTGCTGCTGCTCTTCGGCCTCTTCATCCTCATCGAGGGCATCGGCCGGGCGGGCGTCATCGACGCAGCGGCCCAGCTGTTCTACACCTTCTCCGGCGATGACCCCTTCCGGCTGTACACCCTGCTGGTGGTCGTCTCGGTGGGGCTGTCGGCCTTCATCGACAACATCCCCTATGTGGCCGCCATGCTGCCGGTGGTGCAGAGCATCGCCGCCCAGATGAACGGCGGGGCCGGTTTCCCGCCGGAGCTGTTCTACTTCGGCCTGCTCACCGGGGCCACGCTGGGCGGCAACCTGACCATCGGGGCTTCGGCCAACATCGCCGCCATCGGCATCCTGCGCAAGCACGGCGAGACCGTGACCACCCGCGATTTTCTGCGCATCGGCGTCCCCTTCACCCTTTCCGCCGTTGCCGCCGGGTCTCTGTACCTGTGGGCCGTCTGGGGCCGCTGAGCGGCGCTTGCCGGTTTGTTTCTGATTACTAACTGTAGTCTGACAGAAAATCCACCTAGGGATAGGCATTTCTAACTACGGTACGTAAAAAGTTTATATCGATTAACATTTTGAAAATCCCTTGAAAATTCCAAAATCCGTGCTACAATATCCGCAGAAACAGCAAGGCTGTTCGGTTTTTCCGCCCCATCCGGGGCTTGCAATAACATGGATAAAGGTAGGAAAACGATTATGGTAGATGTGAAAAAGATCGCACTGTTCGTCGGCGGCGTTGTGTTTGGTTCGGCAGGCTTCAAGATCCTGTCCAGCAGTGATGCCAAGAAGGTCTACACCCAGACCACCGCAGCCGTCCTGCGCATGAAGGACTCCACCATGGAGACCGTCAACAAGGTCCAGGAGCAGGCCGGTGACATCCTGGCCGACGCAAAGGCCATCAACGAGGCCCGCGCCGCCAAGGCAGAGGCCGCCGTCATCGAGGACGAAGCCGCCGAGGACGCTGAATAATTTTTTGAGCGCTTGAGCCGCCTGCGGGCGGCTCTTTCTATTGAGGAAGGTATAACGTAACCATGAAATGCACCATTTTACATGAGGGCCGGGGCCGGATGCGCGTGCATGTCTGCAACGTGCGGATGACCCTGCACCGCGCCGATGTGCTGGAAGCCTATCTCAACCACCACGATGCCATCGAGAAGGCCACCGTCTACGAGCGGACCGGTGATGTGGTCCTGTATTACCGCGGCAGACGCGCCGATGCAGTCCAGGCGCTGAGCCGCTACAAATTCGACCAGCCGGAGCTGGACGCCCTTGTCACCACCGCCGACAGCCGGAAGCTCAATCAGGAGTATCAGGAGAAGATGTGCGACCTCGTGGCGGGCCACTTCTTCCGCAAGCTGTTCCTGCCCGCACCCATCCGCGCCGCCTACACCGTCTGGCGCTCCATCGCGTTTGTCTGGAAAGGGGTCCGGTGTCTGCTCCGCCGCAGGCTGGAAGTCGAAGTGCTGGACGCTCTGAGCATCGGCGTTTCCGTCCTGCGCGGCGACTTCAGCACCGCCGGTTCCGTCATGTTCCTGCTGAACCTTGGTTCTCTGTTGGAAGAGTGGACCCGCAAGAAGAGTCTGGACGACCTGGCCCGCAGCATGGCTCTGAATGTGGACAAAGTCTGGGTGCGCAGCCAGGGTACCGAGGTGCTCCTGCCCCTGACCAAAGTTCAGCCCGGCGATGAGATCGTGGTCCGCTCCGGCAACATGGTGCCGCTGGACGGCACCGTCATCGAGGGCGAGGCCATGGTCAACCAGGCCGCTCTGACCGGCGAATCCATGCCGGTGCGCAAGGCAAACGGTGCCACCGTTTACGCAGGCACCGTCGTGGAGGAGGGCGAATGCGTCTTCCTCGCCAAGGCCGCAGGCGGCGCCAACCGCTACGACAAGATCGTGGCCATGATCGAGGAATCCGAAAAGCTCAAATCCAGCACCGAGAACCGCGCACTGGAGCTGGCCGACAAGCTGGTGCCCTGGTGTCTGGCCGGCACGGTCGTCACCTATGCGCTCACCCGCAACGTCACCCGCGCCATCTCCATCCTGATGGTGGACTTCTCCTGTGCGCTCAAGCTCTCGATGCCGCTGGCGGTCCTCTCCGCCATGCGGGAGTGCGGCACGGCCCACATCACGGTCAAGGGCGGCAAGTATCTGGAAGCGCTGGCCAAGGCCGACACCATCGTCTTTGATAAGACCGGCACCCTGACCCGCGCCACCCCGCAGGTGGTGGACATCATCCCCTTCAGCAACAGCGAGAAGGACGATGTGCTCCGTCTGGCCGCCTGTCTGGAAGAGCATTTCCCCCACTCCATGGCCAACGCGGTGGTCCGCGCCGCCAGAGAGCGGGGTCTGGCCCACGAAGAGATGCACTCCGAAGTGGAATACATCGTGGCCCACGGCATTGCCAGCCGGGTCGGCGGCGAGCGGGTGGTCATCGGCAGCTACCACTTCGTCTTTGAGGACGAGCACTGCATCATTCCCGCCGACGAGCAGGAAAAGTTCGACCAGATGCCCGCTGAGTATTCGCACCTGTACATGGCCGCTTCCGGCCAGCTGGTGGGCGTCATCTGCATCGCAGACCCCCTCCGCCCCGAAGCCGCTTCCGTACTGCGCCAGCTGCACAAGCTGGGCATCCGGAACACCGTGATGATGACCGGCGACAGCTACCGCACCGCCGAGGCCATTGCCCGGCAGGTGGGCGTGGACCAGTTCTTCGCGGAAGTCCTGCCCGAAGACAAGGCCAACTTCGTCCAGAAGGCCAAAGCCGAGGGCCACACCGTCGTCATGATCGGCGACGGCATCAACGACTCCCCCGCCCTTTCGGCTGCGGACATCGGCATCGCCATCAACTCCGGCGCTGCCATCGCCCGCGAGATCGCGGATGTCACCATCAAGGCCGACAGCCTGGAAGAGCTGGTCACCCTCAAGACCATCGCCAATGCGCTGCAGCACCGTGTCAGCTCGAACTACCGCTTCGTGCTCAGCTTCAACTCCACCCTCATTGCGCTGGGGGCTCTGGGCATCCTGCAGCCTGCCGCTTCGGCCATGCTGCACAACCTGTCCACCATCGGCATCAGCCTCCGGAGCATGACGAACCTCATCCAGAAGCCTTCTTCTGCACCGCAGCTCGAAGACTGACCGCCAGCCAACAGCAAAGCCCCCTGCACATACCGCGTGCAGGGGGCTTCGTGTTTTCGATTGAAAGAGGAAGAACTTACAGGATGTCGATGTATTCACCGGCCAGAGCCTTGTTCATGCTGCGGACGGCGCAGAACTTGCCGCACATGGAGCAGGTGTCGCTGTGGTCGTCTTCGGGCAGGCGGGCGTCGCGGATGGCCTTGGCGGTCTCCGGGTCGATGGCACAGGCAAACTGTGCATCCCAGTCCAGCACACGGCGGGCATCGCCCATCTTGTCGTCGATGTCGCGGGCATGGGGGATGCCCTTGGCGATGTCAGCGGCATGGGCGGCGATCTTGGAAGCCACGATGCCCTGCTTCACATCGTCCACATTGGGCAGTGCCAGATGCTCGGCGGGGGTCACATAGCACAGGAAGGCTGCACCGCTGGCTGCTGCCACTGCGCCGCCGATGGCGGCCGTGATGTGGTCGTAGCCGGGGGCGATGTCGGTGACGAGGGGTCCCAGCACATAGAAGGGTGCACCCATGCAGATGCTCTTCTGGACTTCCATGTTGGCGGCGACCTGATTCAGGGGCACATGGCCGGGGCCTTCGACCATGACCTGCACGTTGTGGGCCCAGGCGCGCTTGGTCAGCTCACCCAGACGGACCAGCTCCTCGATCTGGCAGACGTCGGTGGCATCGGCCAGGCAGCCGGGACGGCAGGCGTCGCCCAGCGAGACGGTCACATCGTGCTCCTCGCAGATGTCCAGGATCTCATCGAAGTGCTCGTAGAACGGGTTCTCGTTGCCGGTCATGCACATCCAGGCAAAGACCAGCGAACCGCCGCGGCTGACGATGTTCATCTTCCGCTTGTGGGTGCGGATCTGCTCGATGGTCTTGCGGGTGATGCCGCAGTGCAGGGTGACGAAATCCACGCCGTCCTCTGCGTGCAGGCGGACCACATCAACGAAGTCCTGCGCCGTCAGGGTGGCGAGGTCGCGCTGGTAGTGGATGACCGAGTCATACACCGGCACGGTGCCGATCATGACCGGGCACTCGTGGGTCAGCTTCTGGCGGAAGGGCTGGGTGTTGCCGTGGCTGGACAGATCCATAATGGCCTCTGCGCCCATGTTCACGGCGCTCATCACCTTCTGCATCTCGATGTTGTAATCCTTGCAGTCGCGGGAGACGCCCAGATTGACGTTGATCTTGGTGCGCAGCATGCTGCCGATGCCCTCCGGGTTCAGGCAGGTGTGGTGCTTGTTGGCCGGGATGGCGACCTTGCCCTCGGCCACCAGCTGACGGATCTCCTCCGTGGTGCGGTACTCCTTCTGGGCGACGATCTCCATTTCCTTGGTCACGATGCCCTTGCGGGCCGCGTCCATCTGTGTGGTGTAATTCTGCATCTTGTTACCTCCAGTTTGACAAGTCGATACTCTCTTGCTCTTTTTTCTATCGTTACGAAAGAGCCGGACTTCGCCCATCAAACGGGTGGTTTCCGGCGCCTCCGCAGACAAACCCTGCGGTGTTCATGTCAAAACTCCTTTGCATGAAGTCTGTTCCGGCAGAAGGTGGTGCCCCCGGTCTGCCGCGGTCTCGTTCTTCTTGATACAACCTCTCCGTCATTGCTTCGCAATGCCACCTCCCCTTGTAGGGGAGGCACTGGCGAGTCGGTGATGGTCGTTCTGGATGAGCAAAGTTTTTGCTTCCGGAAACGACCGGGCTCCGCTGTTGAGATTTACAGCAGCAATACAAATGCTGCTACCAATGCGGACAGGGCCCGCCGCCCTGCGCCCAATCGGGCCCAAGCGAACAGCAGGGCCTGCCCGGCCTGCCAAGGGCTCCCCTACCAGGGGAGCTGTCGAGCGTGAGCGAGACTGAGAGGTTGTACGAAGGACAACTTTATAACTGTTCTACCAATGCTCTCAATTCCCTGCACTCGGCCTCGATATCCTTAGCCGCGAAGATGGCGCTGACCAGCGCCACACCGGCTTCGCCGCAGTGGGCAAGGCTGAGCAGATTCTGCTTGTGGATGCCGCCGATGGCGACCACCGGGATGGGGACCGCCGCACAGATGGCCCGCAGCGTCTCTTTGGGCAGGGCGGTCACATTCGTCTTGGTGGCGGTCGCAAACATGGCCCCGCAGCCCAGATAGTCCGCACCGGCCTCCACAGCGGCTCTGGCTTCGGCCACATTGTGGGCCGACACGCCGATGATGGCCTCCGGGCCAAGGATGCGCCGGGCTTCGGCAGGGTCCATGTCCTCCTGCCCCAGATGCACACCGTCGGCCCCGCACTGCCTGGCCAGCGCCACGTTGTCGTTCAGAATGAACGGCACACCGTACCGTTTGCAGAGGGCGGAGATCTCCAGCGCCTCTGCCAGAATGGCTGCGTCGCCCAGATTTTTTTCCCGCAGCTGCACGCAGGTGGCCCCGCCCTTCAGGGCAGCTTCTACCTGCTGGGGCAGGGTCTGTTCGCCCACCCAGGCGCGGTCGGTCACGGCATAGAGCCGCAGCATCTCAGCAGTACAGTTCATCGTTTGCTCCTTGGTCAAGTTGTTCGCCGGTCAGGTTGGACACGGCATCCATCAGATACATGCGCAGCGTTCCGGTGCCCTCTTCGCCGGTCAGGCGGGCAGCGGCAGTCTCGCCGCAAAGGCCCATCGCACAGACGGCGGCGGCCGCAGCAGCCAGTGGGCGGTCGGGGTTGGCCCCCACGAAAGCCGCCGTCAGGACCGACAGCATACAGCCCGCCCCGGTCACACGCCGCAGCAGCGGGGTGCCATTGCGGAGGATGTGGGTCGTCTTCCCGTCCGTCACGATGTCCTCGGCCCCGGTCACTGCTGCAACGCAGTGGTGCTGCGCGGCAAACTGCTCAGCCAGCGGCCGCAGGGCCTCCGGCGGCAGGGTCTTGCCTGCATCCACCCCGCGCGAGACCTGTGCAAGCCCGCTCAGCGCCTGCAGCTCCGAGGCATTGCACCGCAGCACAGTGACGGGCACTTCCCGCAGCACCTCGGCCGCGATATCCCGGCGGAACTGCGATGCGCCCACGCCCACCGGGTCAAAGACCACCGGCAGGCCCAGCCGGGCGGCAGTGCGGCCCGCTTTGACCATGGCCTCAGCCTTGCGGGGGTTCGGGGTGCCCAGACTCAGGCAGAGAGCCCGGCTCAGCGCCGTGATCTCCTCCACCTCCTCCGGGTCGTCCGCCATGATGGGCGACGCCCCGGCCGCCAGCACGATGTTGGCGCAGTCGTTGGCGCTGACGAGATTCGAGATGCAGTGGACGAGGGGCGAGGTTTCCCGCACCCGGTCGAAAAGAGCTCCAAACGCTGTCACGGTGCCCTCCTCAGCTCAGGCTGGTCTGCATGGAGCGCAGAGCGCCGGAGCGCTGCAGTGCAGCCAGCAGCACACCTGCAATGACCGCACCGCCTGCGGTCGAGACGAGGAAGGGCACGATGTAGGCATAGAATGCGATATCGCCCGCGCTCTTGCCCATCAGCAGGATGGCCACCGGGTAGGCGCACAGCCCGCCCAGGATGGAGGTGCCGAACACCTCACCCACCAGAGTGGGCAGCAGCTTTTCGGTCTTGTGGTAGACGATGCCGCACAGCAGGGCACCGAACATGCTGCCGGGGAAGGCCATCAGGCTGCCCAGGCCCAGCAGGTTGCGCAGCAGCGAGGCCACGAAGGCCACGCCGATGCCGTAGTAGGGGCCCAGCAGCACAGCGCACAGGATGTTGACCATGTGCTGCACCGGGGCGCATTTGCTGCCAAAAATGGGGAAGCTGAACACGCTGCCCACAACGGCCAGGGCGCAGAGCATCCCGGCCAGAGCCAGCTTTTTCGTAGAGAGTGCTTTCATGAGGATTCCTCCTATTGCAAAGCGGTCGAGACTTTCTGGTCTCCTCTCACGCCGGAACACGGCTTCCCATCGCGTCGATTCAAGGCCCAGGGCGCTCCCCCTCGGCCCGGAGCCGCCCACACGGCGGCTGCGGCAGAAAACAAAAACAGGAGCCCCCTCTGCGGAAGCCCCTGTGAAAACGCATCGTGATGACTTCCTACGGCGGCATTATCCGCATCAGGTAAAAGGGTCGAAGTTTGAGCACTTCCTCTCAGCCCGCATGACGAGCTCCCCTGTATTTTGTTGTCGGGAGTATTCTACACCCATCGCGCCAAAATTGCAAGAGGCAGTTTCCTTTTGCAGTGCTTCTGTGCTATACTAGGAACAGTTCCGCAACCAAAACCACTTCAAAGGAGATTTGGAATATGGGTCTTGTAAAAGCTGCAATGAACGCGGCCTCTGGCGTGATGGCCGACCAGTGGAAAGAGTTTTTCTATTGCGATGCCCTCCCGGCCGAAGTGCTGGCCGTCAAGGGGCAGAAGCGCACCGACCGCCGCTCTGCCAACAAGCACGGCAATGAGAACATCATCTCCGACGGCTCCGTCGTGGCCGTGGCAGAGGGCCAGTGCGCCCTGATCGTGGAGCAGGGCAAGGTGGTAGAGCTGTGCGCCGAGCCGGGCGAGTACACCTACAGCACCGGCACCCAGCCCTCCCTGCTCAGCGGCGGGCTGAAGGACATCGACGGCGTCTTTGCCGAGATGGGCAAGCGGTTCGGCTTTGGCGGGCAGGCCGCCGCCGACCAGCGCATCTACTACATCAACACCAAGGAGCTGGTGGGCAACAAGTACGGCACCCCCAACCCGGTGCCCTTCCGGGTGGTGGACCAGCGCGCCGGCATCGACCTCGACATCGCCATCCGCTGCTTTGGCGAGTACAGCTACCGCATCGTCAACCCCATCCTGTTTTACACCAACGTCTGCGGAAATGTGGAAAACGCCTACACCCGCGACGCGCTGGACGGTCAGCTCAAGACCGAGCTGATGACCGCCCTGCAGCCTGCTTTTGCCCGCATCAGCGAGCAGGGCATCCGCTATTCCTCTCTGCCCGCCCACACCACCGAGCTGGCCGATGCCCTCAACCAGGCCCTCAGCGCCAAGTGGAGCAAGCTGCGCGGCATCGAGATCGTCTCGCTGGGCGTGTCCGGCGTCAAGGCCAGCGAAGAAGACGAACAGATGATCAAGGACCTGCAGCGCAGTGCCGCCTTCATGGACCCCACCCGCGCCGCCGCCCATCTGGTGGGCGCACAGGCCGCTGCCATGCAGGCGGCTGCCTCCAACACCGCTGCAGGCCCGGCCATGGCCTTCATGGGGGTCAATCAGGCGGCAGCGGCGGGCGGCGTCAACGCCCAGACCCTCTACCAGATGGGGGCCCAGCAGCCC
>OGLT01001591.1_pt1 | contig 11261 bp, 9 predicted proteins | sample 1572911 | NCBI WGS metagenome assembly OGLT01 (sample SAMEA2582014, study PRJEB24529) | metagenome | biome: Human gut stool | place: China | collected 2011 | reverse complement strand
GCCCAGAAGCGCTATCAGGGCCAGCGGGACATCCCGCTCTCGGCGGAGGGCCTGAGCCAGCTGCGCCGGGCCGACATCGACCCGAAGGTGGTCTATATCACCCCGCTGCAGCGGACGGCCCAGACGGCCCGGGTGCTCTTCCCGGAGGCAGAGCTCGTGGTCGTGAAAGACCTGCAGGAGATGTGCTTCGGCAGCTTCGAGGGCAAAAACTACGTCGAAATGGAGCACGACGCCGATTATCAGGCGTGGGTGCAGGCCAACTGCGAGAGCAAATGCCCCGACGGTGAGCGGAAGGACGACTTCTCGAACCGCATCTGCAGCGCCTTCTCTGCTCTGGTGGACAAGGCGCTGGCCGACGGCGAAGAACTGCTGGTCATCCTGGCCCACGGCGGCACCCAGATGGCGGCGATGGAGCGGTACGCCCTGCCCAGGCGCGATTATTATGCGTGGTGCGGCCCCAACGCGGGCGGCTATGTGCTGGATGCCGCCGACTGGGCCGAGAAGCGCCAGCTCCGCCTCGTGAAGACCGTGCAGTACACGAAAGACGCGGAGGCCGGCGTATGATGACCGCCTGGGCTGTGCTGGGAGGCTTCGTGCTGGATGCCATTTTCGGCGACCCGGCGTGGCTGCCCCACCCGGTGGTGTACATGGGCAAAGCCATCTCCCGGCTGGAAAAATTCCTCCGCGCCCGCCTGCCCAAAACGCCGCAGGGCGAGCTGCTGGGCGGTGCAGTGGTGGCGTTCTGTCTGCCGGTGGGGACGCTGCTGTTCACGGGCCTTGTCTGCTGGGGCGCGGCGATGCTTCACCCGCTGCTGGGGCTGGCCGTCCAGATGTTCTGGTGCGGGCAGGCACTGGCCGCAAAGGGACTGGTGCAGGAGAGCACGAATGTCTATGCCGAGCTGAAAAAAGGCAGCCTGCCCGCCGCCCGGAAGGCTGTGAGCCGCATCGTGGGCCGCGACACCGAAGCCTTGACTGCCGAGGGCGTGACCAAGGCTGCGGTGGAGACCGTGGCCGAAAACGCCAGCGACGGCGTCATCGCGCCGCTGCTCTATATGCTGCTGGGCGGTGCGCCGCTGGCCCTGACCTACAAGGCCATCAACACCATGGACAGTATGCTGGGCTACAAGAGCGAGAAATATCTCTATTTTGGCCGCGCTGCTGCAAAACTGGACGATGTGGCGAACTATATCCCGAGCCGTCTGGCGGCGCTGCTCTGGATCATGGCGGCGGCGTTCACCCGCAATGACGCCAAGGGCGCGTGGCGCATCTGGCGGCGGGACCGCCGCAATCACGCCAGCCCCAACAGCGCCCAGACTGAGAGCGCCTGCGCCGGTGCGCTGGGCGTCCAGCTGGCCGGGCCGGCCTATTATTTCGGGGAATATTACCCGAAGCCCACCATCGGCGACCCGCTGCGGCCTATCGAGCCGGAGGATATTCTGCGGGCAGATCGGATGATGTATGTAGCCAGCGGGTTTGCGCTGGCGTTTGGATGTGCGATACGGGGGGTCTTGGGATGAAACAACTGGTCCACGGCGGTGACTGGATGGGCTACCGCGAACGCTTTGGCCGCGACGCGCTGGATTTTTCGGCGAACGTCAGCCCACTCGGTCTGCCCGAAGGGGTGGCGCAGGCCATCCGGGATGCACTGCCTCTGGCCGACCGCTACCCCGACCCCCTCTGCCGCACCCTGCGGGCGGCGCTGAGCCGGGCCGAGGGTGTGCCGCAGGAGCGTATCCTCTGCGGCAACGGCGCGGCGGACCTCATCTTCCGGCTGGTCTGGGCCGTAAAGCCCCATAAGGCGCTGGTGACAGCCCCGACTTTTGCCGAGTACGCCTCTGCATTGGATACGGTGGAGTGTGAAGTGAAACGCTTCTTCCTCGATGAAACGAATGATTTCGCCCCGACGGACGCCCTCGTGGACGCCGTGGACGAGAGCATCGACATGGTGTTCCTCTGCCAGCCGAACAATCCGACGGGGCAGCTGGCCTCACCCGAGCTGGTGAAAAAGCTGCTGCGCCGGTGCAAGGAGTGCCACACGATTTTGGCCGTAGATGAGTGCTTTCTGGACTTTCTGCCCGACGCCGACGGGTGGACCGCGAAGCCTCTGCTGGAAAGTGGGAACCTCGTCATCCTGAAAGCTTTCACCAAGCTCTACGGCATGGCCGGCGTGCGGCTGGGTTACTGCCTCTGCGGCGACGAAGCGCTTCTGGAAAAAATGCAGACAGCGGGCCAGCCATGGGCCGTGTCCAGTCTGGCGCAGGCGGCAGGCGTCGCGGCCCTGAAAGAAACCGCTTATGTGGACGAGGTGCGCGCCCTTATCGCCCGGCAGCGGCCCGTTCTGACGGCGGGCCTGCGGGCGCTGGGCCTGCGGGTCATCGATGGAAAGGCAAACTATCTGCTCTTCCGCGCACCCGCTGACCTGAACGAGAGGCTTCGTCCGCTGGGAACACAGGTGCGCAGCTGCGCGAATTATCCGGGCCTCGGGCCGGAGTGGTACCGCACGGCGGTGCGCACGGCCCCCGAGAACGCCCGGCTGCTGGAACTTATGAAAGAGGTGCTGGGATGAACAGGGCAAAATGCATCATGGTGCAGGGTACGATGAGCGGTGCAGGCAAAAGCCTGCTCTGCGCGGCGCTCTGCCGCATTTTTGCGCAGGACGGCCTGCGCGCCGTGCCGTTCAAGAGCCAGAACATGGCTCTGAACAGCTTCGTCACCAAAGACGGCCTCGAGATGGGCCGGGCGCAGGTGGTGCAGGCGCAGGCCGCCGGTGTCGAGCCGGACGTGCGGATGAACCCCATCCTCCTGAAGCCCAGCAGTGACGTAGGCAGTCAGGTCATCGTCAACGGCGAGGTGCGGGGCCAGATGAAAGCGTCGGAGTATTTCCGCACGAAACGGCAGCTGGTGCCGGACATCCTGAAGGCATATGACAGCCTCGCCGAGGAGGCTGACGTCATCGTCATCGAGGGCGCGGGCAGCCCGGCAGAGATCAACCTCAAGAGCGAGGACATCGTGAACATGGGCCTCGCCGAGATGGTGGACGCGCCGGTGCTTCTGGTGGGCGACATCGACCGGGGCGGCGTGTTCGCCCAGCTTTACGGCACGGTGGAGCTGCTGGAAGAAAAAGAACGCCGGCGCATCAAGGGGCTCGTCATCAATAAATTCCGTGGGGATGTAGAAATTCTGCGCCCCGGCCTTTCGATGCTGGAAGAAAAGACCCATCTGCCCGTGGTGGGCGTCGTACCGTACCTGAAGGTGGACATCGAGGACGAGGACTCCCTGAGCCAGCGCCTCGAGATGCGGGACGGCAAAAAGCCGCTGGATGCGGCTATCATCCGTCTGCCGCATCTGTCCAATTTTACGGACTTCATACCGCTGGAACAGCACCCGCTGCTGGGCGTGCGGTATGTTTCGAACGCTCATGAGCTGGGCGCACCCGACCTCATCCTGCTGCCGGGGACGAAAAACACGGTGGACGACCTGCTCTGGCTGCGGCAGTGCGGGCTGGAAACGGCTCTGCTCAAGCTGGCCGCGAAAGGCACGCCGGTGCTGGGCGTCTGCGGCGGCTACCAGATGCTGGGCCAGACCCTCGACGACCCCACCGGCAGCGAGAGCGGCCGACAGCAGACTCTGCGGGGGCTGGGTCTGCTGCCCACCCGGACCGTGTTCAGCGAGCAGAAGCGCCGCGCACAGGTCAAAGCGACCGTCGCCGCCGCCCCCTTTGCGGGTGCAGAGCTGGAAGGCTACGAGATACACACCGGCGTGACCGAGGCTGAGGGCGAACCCTTCGCCCACTACCCCGACGGAGGCCGGGAAGGCTGTGTGCAGGGCAATGTGTTTGGCACCTATCTCCACGGTCTGTTCGACACTGGCACGCTGACCGAGGCGCTGGCGGGCTGGCTCTGCCGCCGGAAGGGCATCGACCCCTCCGACGCGGCCCTCATCCCGATGGAAGAGTACCGCCGCCAGCAGTTCGACATCCTGGCCGACGGCGTGCGCGGGGCGCTGGATATGGACGCGGTGTATGCCGCGATGGGAATGGAGAAGCGCTGAATGGAACAGGGACTTTTGCATCTGTACTGGGGCGACGGAAAGGGGAAGACCACCGCCGCTATGGGTCTTGCGCTCCGTGCGCTGGGGTCCGGGAAGCGGGTGGTCATCGTCCAGTTTTTGAAGAGCGGGAACAGCGGCGAGATACCGCTTCTGGCCCAGCTTGGCGCGGAGATCTACCGGGGCAAGGCCGGGCAGAAATTCGTCTTTCAGATGACGCCGGAGGAAAAGGCCGCGACCCGGGAACTGCAAAACCAGAACCTCGCCGCCGCCATAGCACAGCCTGCCGACCTGCTGATACTGGACGAAGCCGGGAGCGCAGAAGAGCTGGATATGGTGGACGTCGATCTATTAAAAAAGGCCGTTCTGGAGCGGCCTGCTGGGTGTGAGTGCGTCCTGACGGCCCACACGCCGCCCCAGTGGATGCTGGACGCCGCCGACTACTCCACCGAGATGAAATGCCACCGCCACCCCTACCAGAAGGGGATAAAAGCACGAAAGGGGATAGAATATTGACGCCGCAGCATCATTTACCTGCCGACATTGAGCGGACGAGCTTCCACATCATCACCGAAGAGCTGGAAATGATGGGCATGACCCCGCCGCCCGAGCACGAAGCCGTGGTCAAGCGGGTCATCCACACCACCGCCGACTTCGACTATGCGCGGAATCTCCACTTCACCCCCCGCGCGGTGGAGCAGGCCGTCAAGGCCCTCCACGCCGGGGCCGTCATCGTGACCGATACAAACATGGCGTTGGCTGGCATCACCAAGCCCGGTCTGGCGAAGCTGGGCGGGTCGGCCTGCTGCTACATGGCTGACCCCGAGGTGGCCGCCGCCGCAAAAGAGGCTGGCACCACCCGGGCCGTCGCAGCGATGAAAAAGGCAGCGCAGGAGCATCCCGGGGCCATCCTTGCCGTCGGCAACGCGCCCACGGCTCTGCTGACGATTGCAGAACAAATCGAAAGCGGCCTGCGGCCCGCACTGGTCATCGGTGTGCCGGTGGGCTTCGTGAACGTGGTGGAGAGCAAGGAGCGGCTCTTCGCCGTCTGCGAAAAGCACGGTGTGCCTGCCATCGTGGCGATGGGCCGCAAGGGCGGCAGCAACGTCGCTGCGGCCATCTGCAACGCCCTCATCTACTCTGCCGCCGAGATGCTCGACCCCTCGGCCCGGGGGTGGAAGTGAGCGGCAAATTTTGGAGAAACACAATGATACCTACAAGAAAGACCGATGAAAAATTTTATCGGCTGTTTTCGACCTTTCACGCCTTTTCAGAGCATCTGACCAAGCGGGAAGACAATGAACTGCGCGATAAATACGACCACAATGCGTTCTGTTATTCCGGCCAGCCCACGGATGACGAGCTCCGGGCCGCGCTGGCTTATCAGAAAGCGCGGGGAGACGCCTTCCTCAAACTGGAAGGATACGAGCCGCTGGCCAATGCATTCGGCATGGAGTGCGAGGAGACTGTGACGATGGTTCTGCCGAAGGGAACAGACATCAGCGGCTGGAAAGCGAATCCGGAGGTCTCGATCAGAACCCCGGACTTTGACCAACTAGAACAGCACGAGCTGAAATACTACGGGCCGTTGTACGGGGAAGATTTCACCGTGCGGAACAACCGGCATCTCCGGGAAAAACTGACCTACCTTGGAGCGTATCTGGGCGGGAAACTGGCGGGCGACTGCTATATTTTCGCATCCGATGGATACGTCTGCATGGACAGTCTTTTAGTAGATGAAGCTTTCCGTCATCAATACATCGCCACGACCCTGGTGAAGCACATTGCCGAAAAGGCACAGGAACGCGGGGCTGTTCTGTATCTTCATGCCGACCCCGAGGACACCCCGAAGGATATGTATGCAAAGATGGGATTTCAGGCTGTCGATAAGCTCTATGAATATCTCTGCACAGATTTTTCAAAGCTGAAAATATAAACGAATATACGCCGAATACGGCAACTGGCTTCCCCTCGCGGGAAGCTTTCCTTTTACACCGTCGCCAGCACGGCGAGGATGCTCTGCCAGCGCGGATTCTCGACGGCGGGCGCACGGCGGACGGGCCGGGACTGTACAGGCTGAGGCCGCGGGGCCGTTTGGGGCAGGGGAGAGAGGAGCGCGGCCTGCCATGCGGCGGCAAGCTGCATGGCCTCCGGGCAGCTTTGCAGGGTGCGGCGCTCTGCCCCGGCGAGGTAGTCGCCCAGCCAGCAGAGGATAGCTGCGATATTCAGTTGTTCGGCGGCGCGGGTGCTCCAATAGCTCCAATGGGCGGGACGGCCCACGAACCGCTCCACCGTGATGAGCGCACCCTCCCGGGCAGTAGAGGGGGAGACCGTCCCACAACCACCGGCAGTATGGGCCAGAACATCCAGAATGCGCGCCATCCGGCCGCTGTCGAGGGCGTCGTCCCGGACAAAAGCAGAGAAATCCGTCTGGGCCAGCAGACCGTCGGCGGTGGCGGGGAAACGCCCCGTCAGCTCGCCCGAGGCGTTGTGGCAGCTCTGCCACCCTTTGCGGACGAGCTGAAAGTTCAGCTTCTGACGTCCCATCGTGGAATAGAACACCCGGGCCTTGCCGCTGACCGGCTCCTGCCGCAGCTCGAGATAAGCGTCTGCGCCTCCGAGGTCTTGGACCTTGACGCTGAGCACAAGGCGGTACTCAGGCTTCTGGCTGGACATGGAAAGATGCATCTCTTCAAAATAACGTGCGGCATCCATAGCGGTTCTCCTTCCTGTGGGCGCGGGGTGATGTGTAAGTGTGCGGCCCTTCGTTGGTTGTAGTATATCATAAATTACGCCAGAATACAACTATAAGTTTGCAAATAAACCAAAAAACTTTTTGATTCTTCTGCAATGCAAAACAAGATGGTTGTGAGTAACAACAAAAATACGGGGCCGCTGGCAGCAGATACAACTGCACAGCGGCCCCGTACATTATTATGGTTCAGTCGCCCAGCTCCCGTATCTCGTTCTGGATGAGTCGGCCTGCGGCCCGGGCCAGCTGGTCCATGCCCCGGATGCGGGCCATGTTCTTGCCGTAGATGCGGGAGGCGCCGGCGGCGCTGGCGTCTTCGCCCATAAAGACGGCGGAGACTCGCAGACCCTTCCGCTGCAGCGCCCGCACCTCGGCGGCGGCGTCCTCCACGCCCGCGCTGCCGCCGTAGTCGCGGCCCAGCGGGTCATCGGGAGAAGGTGGGATGCGGCGGCTGTCGTTTGGGGAGGCGTCCGTCAGGAGAATGAGCAGATGCCGCGCGGCGGGGCCGGGGTCGAAGCCGATGAGGTCGCCTGCGGCCCGCAGAGCCAGACCATCCCGGTTCCAGCCCGAGGCGAAATACTGGCAGATGCCCTGTAAGCTCTTCTCCTTGAAGCCCTTGAGCACCCGCAGGACGGTGTAGCCCCGCAGGCTGGAAAAGCAGCTCACCCGCACCGGGATGCCGCAGGCCGCGAGGCTCTGGGCGAGGATAGACCCCTGCGCCGCGATGACCTCCTGACAGTGCAGGCGGGAAGCCGAAGCGTCCAGCAGCAGGTCAACGGTGAAGGACGGGTGGTTCTCTTCCTCCGCACAGCGGAACACCCGGTCGTCGTCCATGACGGTGCGCCAGACCCGCTCCGGATCGAGGTTACCGCTGCGGGCGACCCGGGCGTTGGGCTGCTGGTGGACGAGGATGCAGTTGCGTATCTGTTCGGTCAGCCGCAGCACGACGCTGCGGTGAAGCTCGAGATTTTTCGAATAGTACGCCCGGTTCCGCTCAGCCTGAAGCTGAGCCTGTTCGGCCAGGTGCTTTGCCTCGGGGGTAGGGGCCTGCTCCGGGCTGGGGACGCCGGAGGCAAACCAGAGATGACAGCCCAGATGCTCCCCGGTGCAAAGCTCCTGCTCGGCCTTCCGCAGCCGTTCGGGCGGGTAGAGCGACCGGCCAAAGCAGCTTTCGATGTAGGCGCGGTCTTCCTCGGCGCGCTGGCGCAGGGTGATGTGGGCCAGCCGCTTGTCGGCGTGGATGCCGCTGCCGGAGGCGTCCACCGAGCCGGAATGCTCCACCGTCACCCGGTCGGTCTTTATCATCTGGGTGGGCATGGTGCGGGTCATGAGCGACGCCAGCAGGCCGTCCAGATGGAGATGCAGCCCGGCCTTCTGATGCACCGTGCCGTTGAACAGCTCGAATTTGGCGTAGACGGCCAGCAGCGCGGCTTTCAGCTCGTCCGGCTTCGGGGGTGTCTCAGGACTGAGGGCAGCGTCGAGACCCTTTTCGTAGGGGGTCATGACCGGCGGCGTGCGCCCCTGCACAGCCCGCCAGCGCGCGGCCTGCATGGAGTAGACCAGCTGGTTCTTCGCCATCCACTCCTGCCGCGAGAGCTTGTACTGGATGCCGAAAAAGTAGTCCGCATGGGCGCGGCGGAGGGCCGAAAGCACCGGACGGCGGGGCAGTTCCAGCGCGTAGACCGCGCTCTCGAGGTAGAGCCAGGTCAAATCGTCCAGCATGGCCTGCCGGATGTCGCCCTCCCATGCGTCAAAGAGGCTGCGCACCAGCTCGTCGCCGTAGTATTTGTGGACCAGCCCCACGACGCAGTTCATGTAAAAATCAATGGTGCCGTCGGTGTTCCGGGCGAGGAACAGCGGCTCGAAGCCGTAGGCCCCTGCCGCTGCCCACACCTGATTGGCGGCCCGCCGCTCTTCGGCGGTGTAGCTCTGCGCTTCCATAAAAACGCCCCTTTTTTTTAATCGAAGAGCTTTGCGGCGGTGAGCTGGGCCGGGATGCGGGCGGCAATGGCGTCCCGGATGAGGCCCTGTTCGTAGGAGTCGAAGGCTTTGTTGGTGATGCCCATGTCCAGCGCAGCCCCGGCAGCGACGCCCCGGCGCATCAGGCGCAGGGCGTCCAGCATACCGCGCAGGTCAAGAGCTTTGGTGGAAATTTCCGCGCTGTCGCACTTTTTCTGCAAATCGAGGAAGAGCAGGGCAAACTGCCTGACATACTTGCTGTTCAAATCGGGGAACTGGGTGCGCAGGAGCTTTTCGAGGTTCTCCTCGGTGATGGTGGGCATCTGGATGACCACGAAGCGGGAGGTGAGGGCCTCGTTCAGCTCACGGGTGCCGGCGTAGCCGTAGTTCATGGTGGCGATGAAGCGGGTCTCCTCGGCCAGCGGGATGCGCTCGTAGCCCGGCACATCGATGGCGCGGCGGAAATCCAGCACCGCGTGCAGGACGGCCAGCGCCTCGTTTTTGGCCATGTTGATCTCGTCCAGAACGCCGAAGCCGCCGCTCTGGGCGCAGCGGTAGACCGGGCCGGGGCGGAACTTGACCTGTCCGCCCTCGAAGGTGTCCATGCCGATGAGGGACGCCGCGTCCATATTGACGTGGAATGAGATGTCCCACGCGGGGCGTCCGAAGGCTGCGGCGAGGTTTTCGGCCAGCACGTTCTTGCCGGTGGCCTTGCCGCCCGCCAGCAGCAGATTTTCGCCGCAGAGCAGGGCGGCCAGCGCCTGTTCCCACACCTCTCTGCCGTAGTAGACGAAGGCAGGGGAGGGGATGCGGGGGCGCAGGATCTCAGAAAGCTCGTGAGAGGCGCGGTATTCTTCCACAGCGCGCAGCAGGTCGGGGGAGATCCCTTCCTGCCGCAGCGTATCCATCAGAGCAGATGTTTCAGACATCCATGACATCTCCTTGCGGTTGGCAGAGCCAAACCAAAATTTCACCCTTATCATAGCACAACCTGCGCGGTTTGTGTAGGGCTTTGACGGGCAAAAAAGCGGCAAAGAAGCAGAGAAAATAAAGGTGAAGCTATTTTAACAAACTTTCAGCCGGGACGTGCAGATTTCGCGTTCAAAGTAAATTGACAGGCCGCTTAAAATACGATAAAATAATTTTCGTTGTGTCAAAGTGAAAAAGAAAGGCGTAAAAGTATGCTCGAAACCATCACAGCCGTCAATCAGGCGGTCAACAGCTTTATCTGGGGCATCCCGGCGATGGTCTGCATCATCGGCGTGGGCCTGCTGCTCAGTGTGCGGACAGGCTTTTTGCAGCTCCGGAAATTCCCCTATGCCATCAAAACGACCATTGGCCGCATCTTCCGTAAAAAGGATGCCTCCGACGGCGCGATGACTCCGTTCCAGGCAGTGTGTACGGCGCTGGCCGCTACCGTCGGCACCGGCAACATCGCCGGCGTGGCGGGCGCGATCGCCATCGGCGGGCCGGGTGCGGTGTTCTGGATGTGGTGCTCGGCTCTGCTGGGCATGTGTACCAAGTTCTCCGAAGTGACGCTGGCTGTGAATTTCCGCGAGCGGAACAAAAACGGCGAGCTGGTGGGCGGCCCCATGTACTATATTAAAAACGGCCTCGGCAGCCGGTGGCAGTTCCTTGCGGTGCTGTACTCGCTGTTCGGCGTGCTGACGGTCTTCGGCACCGGCAACGCCACCCAGGTCAACACCATCGTCACAGCCATCGACTCGGCCCTGCTGGCCTACGGCAGCAGCCTGAACAGCATCCTGCCCACGGTCAACCTCGTCGTGGGCGTGGTGGTGGCTATGATGGTGGCTATGGTGCTGCTGGGCGGCGTCAAGCGCATCGGCAGCGTGACCGAGAAGCTGGTGCCGTTCATGGCGTTGTTCTACGTCGTGCTGGCACTGGGCGTCGTGGTCATCAACTACCGGCGCTTCCCGGCGGTGCTGGCTTCCATCGTCGGCGGTGCATTTGACCCGCAGGCCTTCACCGGCGGTGCCATCGGCAGCATCTTCCTCAGTATGCAGAAGGGCGTTTCCCGCGGCATCTTCTCCAATGAGGCCGGCCTCGGCACCGGCTCCATCGCTCATGCCTGCGCCGATACCCGCAAGCCCGTCAAGCAGGGGATGTTCGGCATCTTTGAGGTCTTCGCCGACACCATCGTCATCTGCACCCTGACCGCCATGGTCATCCTGTGCAGCGGCGTGCCGGTGGGCTATGGCAGTGCGGCAGGCGCAGAACTGACCATCTCCGGCTTTACGGCCACCTACGGCGGCTGGTCGTCCATCTTTACGGCGGTGGCGCTCTGCAGCTTTGCATTCTCCACCATCATCGGCTGGGGTCTCTACGGCTCCCGGTGCATCGAGTTCCTGTTCCACACCGACAAGGTGGTCGGCCCCTTCCTCGTGGTCTACTCCTTCGTGTCCATTCTGGGCGCGACGGTCGATCTGGGCCTGCTGTGGAGCATCGCCGACACCTTCAACGGCCTGATGAGCATTCCGAACCT
>OGLT01001584.1_pt1 | contig 11333 bp, 9 predicted proteins | sample 1572911 | NCBI WGS metagenome assembly OGLT01 (sample SAMEA2582014, study PRJEB24529) | metagenome | biome: Human gut stool | place: China | collected 2011 | reverse complement strand
ATCTTCTACTCCATAGACACCCCATTGTTCGAAAGAAGTCATCACTCCGTTCCGATAGCAGTTTTCTTCATCTTCGTCTGTCCAACCGCGTAAAGCGGCCTCAGCACGTAAAAACCAGACTTCAGAAGCCGTCATCAGAGGTGCGTCCGTAGCCTGTGTGACCGACAATCGGGACAGCCCTGCATAATGATTATGTGCAAAACAAGTTCCCTGACGAATGCCACGATACTCTCCCCTAAACTTTTCATCCGTACAAGGAACGAAATAGGCTTTGAGTCGAGGATCATCGTATCCCGTAAGTATAGACTCCATTGAAGCATTCATATACGTTTCATTCCACACCAGATTAAGTTCTCCCAACGGATTAATATATCCCGATTTTGTAGAAACCGCAACTTTTTCCGATCCTCTCTCAAAGAAACCGTAATCATTTTCCTTTATCTTCTCTATTTCCAAACGTGCCTTGTCGGGAGCGATTGATGCAAGACGCATAGCCAAACGCAAGCGCAAAGAATTGGCAAACTTCACCCAAGAGGAATACTTGCCATCCAGCAGAATGTCAAACCGGGCGAACCCATTGGATTCCGGTTTTTCTTCTATATAACCGATAAGAGCGACAACGGCAGAATCCAGTTCATTAAAGAATTCATAATAGACCTCTTTCTGCGTATCAGGTTGATAATGCTTTTCCGCATTCGCAAAATGCCTGTAAATAATAGGACCATAGTAATCCGTTACCCGATGCATTACTTCCACTTTCAATATTTTCGTAATACCGAACAGGGCTGGATGAGTATCACGGGTAGCATTCTCCGACTGATATATCTGTGGAAAAATATACGAATACACATGTGTCCACATCGCACTGTTCCAACCATCCTGCATATTATAATCGGAATTATTGGAACCACCGTTCAGAGGTTTGGCATCATGCATATATCCACTGAACATATCCGCATTCAAATTCTGTATCAACTGGAAAGGCCAATTCTTCCCCTTTCCGTAATCATAATTAAAATAAATGCCTTGTTGGACAATCCCCAGACGGATTCCATAACCATTATCGTCAATGTTCAGATCTTCATTCGTAATGCCGGACAGATCGGTATTATAATCGCGGAAGTTACCCGTGCATGCTACGCAAAAAAGCCACCATCCTATCAAATATAAATATATGTATCGTTTCTTCATTTTCCCTTTTCAGCTTTTAAAACTCACATTTCAGCGTAAAACCCAGGCTACGGGTAGTAGGCATTCCGAACACCTCGATACCTTGATTATCATTTCCTGTAGAAAGTACCAGATCCGGGTCAAAAGGTGCTTCCTTATACAAGAAACACAGATTACGGGCTACAAACGAAAGTTGCACATTCTTCAATACTTTAGTTTTCTGCATCCATTCCTTAGGGAAATTGTAACTCAGCGACACTTCACGCAAACGCAGATTGGTGGCATCGTACATATAATATTCCGTCACTCCGGCACGTCCGCCTACCACATTCTTATAGAATCCTTTCACATTGTCTATCCGTTCCCCTTCCAGCACAACATATCCTTTATCACGAGCATCTGCAGTTATTTCCGACACTCCATAAAGATCCATTTCCGCCTGCGTTTGCGAAAGGACTTTACCACCATAACGCCAGTCGAGCAAGAAGTAAAGACTGAATCCCTTGTAAGAAAACGTATGATTCCATCCCATCAAAAAGACCGGATTGGCATTTCCTACTTTCACCGTATTACCATCTCCTTCCACCAACGGCAGCCCTTTATGGTCTCCTTCCGTCCCATAAGCAATCTTTCCCTTATCATCGCGCACAAAAGCTTTTCCATATATATCCCCGATAGAACCGCCTTTCACCAATTTCATAGCATAGCTTGAAGAAAAACTTGTAGGTCCGTAAACAAACTCCTTCAAGTCATCATGCAACTTCACAATCTTATTCTTATTGGAAGAAAAGTTGAGCGACGTCTTCCATGTGAAGTCAGAAGTTAACACCGGAGTAGCATTCAGCGTAATTTCCCATCCCTTGTTTTGAATATTTCCGGCGTTCACATACCGATAAGCAAACTCATCACCGGCGAGAGCAGGAAGTTTGAAAAACTGATTATACGTATTTGTGCGATAATAAGTCAAGTTAATTCCCAAACGGTGTCGGAAGAATTTCCATTCCGTTCCGAATTCCATAGCATGAGTCATTTCCGGTTCCATTTCTTTAAAAGGCGCAGCATCATTTGCCTGTACTTCACCACCGGCATTGACGTGCGAAGTGGAATTTGTGATGTACAGAGGGATATCATTTCCCACTTTACTGTAAGCCCCGCGTAGCTTTGCAAAAGAAATCCATTCAGGCAATTTCAGCCATTTATCAAGCAATATGGAAAGACCGACGGACGGATAAGCAAATCCTGATTTCTCATGTTTGGTATAGGACAACGTGGACGACCAGTCATTACGGGCTGTCAAATCAAGAAATATCTTTTCCTTATAACCTATCTGAGCCGTACCGAAAAGTGATTGCAACTGCCGGTGTGCATCTATCTTCTGATCAATACTGGCAGAGCTGTTCATAACGATATTGGCTATATTAAACACATTAGCAAACTTCAGAGATGCATTTTTCGAATCATATCGGGTAGAATTAACGACTTTATCATTTATACTACCACCAATCGCCGCATCCAACGTAAAATCGCCCCAGGTTTTCTTCACCATCGCCATGACATCACCATACATCTGGGTTTCCTGATAATCCATCTCAATATATCGTCCGTTCGCTCCACACAGGGCGGTGGCAGTAGACGCATAGAATTTCTGGCGTAACTTGTCCGCCCAATAATCCATGTTTCCACGGGCTTGAATCGTCAGCCAGTCATTTACCTTAAAGTTTGCTGAAAGAGAAAGGATAACGCGCGTACGTGTTTCTTTACTTTGTATGCGGTTCGTTATCCAATACGGATTCTGTTCAAAGTCTTCGGTAAAAGTATGCCAGTTTTGTGTATTCAGCTTTCTGTCCTCGTCATAACGTTCATAGTTCTCCTTATAATAAGACAAGCCCTCGCCACGAGGAAAACGGTAGAGCCCTACCAGCGGATTCATATAAAAGCCTCCCGATACGGGTTTATTCTTCACCGTCTGCTTCATGACATTCACGTTACCGTCCAGTTTCAGCCTGCTGTTGAAGAGGACGGCGGTCTCTCTCAGATTGATATTGTGTTTGGAGAGTTTATTTTCATTCAGAATACCGCGACCGGTGGTGTTGGCATAGGAGAAATATGTTTGTAGCTTGTCATTTCCTGAGTTGACGGATACAGAAGTGATCGACGTCAGTCCGGTACGGAAAAAGTCACCCAAATTATCGTAAACCGTCAGATTTTCTTTTTCTCCCCAACTGTCTGTTACATCACTTACTCCGTAGCTGTTCTGCATTTCAGGCAGAGAAAAAGCCTTTTCAAAAGTCAGTCCGGTAGAGAAATGAATATCCCTCCGTCCTACGGTATTTCCTTTCTTTGTAGTAATAAGAATGACTCCGTTGGCCGCCTGGCTACCATACAGGGCTGCGGCAGGAGCTCCTTTCAGGATGCTGATACTTTCCACGTCCTCCGGATTCAGATTCGAGATTCCGTCTCCCCCATCCCGGTTACCGGCATTTGCCGTACCGCCGATAGCCGAATAAGCCTGTTCCGAAGAAGTGTTGGACATCGGCACACCGTCTATCACATAAAGCGGCTGATTATCTCCGGATACCGAACGGACTCCCCGGAGAGCGATTTTGGCAGAACCACCCATACCGGAAGAATTCTTGTTGACCTGCACTCCTGCAGCTTTTCCGGCAAGGGCTGTTATCATATTTACCTCCTTTACCCGATTCAGTTCTTCTCCTTTTATTTTCTGAGTCGAATAGGCCAAAGTAGATTCATCCTTTTCAAGCCCTAGAGCAGTCACAATTACATTATCAAGCATGACCGTATTTTCCCGAAGGGAGATTTCAAGCATTGCCCTACCCGCTACTTTGACTTCCACTGTCTCATAACCGATAAAGGAAACTTGCAGAATAGCGCTATCCGGAACGGACAAAAAGAAGCTACCGTCTATATCACTGACAGTTCCGTTCGCTCCTCCTTTCTCACGAATGGTTGCCCCGATAAGCGGCTCGCCGTTGGTATCGACAACACGTCCCCTTACCGTTGCCGTTGCATTATCCGTAGGGGTTTCTATGGTTTCTATAAACGTAACTTGTTCCGAAGCGTAACCATTCTCGCTTAAAAAGAAGAATGAACTCAATAAACAACTTACAACAACTTGAACTCTCAATGATATTATAAAAGACTGTCTATTCATTATGCCACAAAAATACGTAAATATTTTATATATTGCATTTTTTCACATTGATTTTGAACGAAATAAACATTATCACTATTTTTGCATGAAATTAAAATGATACATAATGATGGAAATCGAGAAACATCCACTAGAACCATTTCTTCCGACAAAAGCCAAACTGCTAATGCTGGGAAGTTTTCCACCGCAGAAAAAGCGTTGGTCTATGGACTTCTATTACCCGAACCTGAATAATGATATGTGGCGTATTTTCGGTGTGTTGTTTTTTAATGACAAAGACTACTTTCTAAATCCTACACGAAAAGCGTTTTGCCGTGAACGGATTATAGACTTTCTAAATGAGAAAGGAATTGCACTGTTCGATACGGCCTCGTCCGTTCGCCGACTACAAGACAATGCGTCCGATAAGTTTCTGGAGGTTGTGGAAGCCACCGATATTGCCGCAATGCTTCGTCGGCTTCCCGAATGTAAGGCCATCGTTACGACTGGTCAGAAAGCTACTGACACACTCCGGCAACAATTGGATGTAGAAGAACCGAAAGTCGGCGATTATTCGGAGTTTGTTTTTGAGAAACGCGCAATGAGGCTGTATCGTATGCCTTCATCATCGCGAGCATATCCATTGGCATTGGATAAGAAAGCGGCTGCCTATCGAATCATGTATCAGGATTTACAGTTACTACCCTAAATGTGAAACAACAAATATCAAATAATAAATTAGAAATGAGTATGACACCTTTATTTTTGCAGTACCCGGCATGCAGCACATGCCAAAAAGCCAAGAAATGGTTAACAGAAAATAACATTGAGTTTACCAACCGCTTAATCGTAGAAGAAAATCCTACGGTGGAAGAATTAAAGGCATGGATTCCACGTAGCGGTCTGCCAGTGAAGAAATTCTTCAACACTAGCGGATTAGTATATAAAGAGCTGAAACTAAGCGAGAAGCTGCCTGCTATGAGTGAGGAAGAACAGATAGCACTCTTGGCAACGAACGGTAAATTGGTGAAACGCCCATTGGTAGTGACAGACAGCTTCGTTCTAGTCGGTTTTAAGCCCGATGAGTGGGAAAAATTAAAATAATTCAAAACTTATTTACCCGAATGTTTGGAGATTCAGAAGTTTCTACTACCTTTGCAGCCGCAAACACGGGAGTAGCTCAGTTGGTAGAGCACCGGTCTCCAAAACCGGGTGTCGGGAGTTCGAGCCTCTCCTCCCGTGCAATAAGAAAACCGCAAATAGTCGTCAAGCCATTTGCGGTTTTCTTATTATTGCCTCACAGATAAGTTACTACTCTCGGCTCAGTTTGAAAACTCTCTCTTATACTAATTCTTACTCGTCTTTTCCAATCCTTTAGCAGCCTCAACCAGTCGGATAAACTCTCTTCGATATCCTCTTTCATCATTATTCAACCCCTGTTTAGCCAGCTTAATGACTTTATCATAATCGGCAGTTCCTTTAAAGTCAGAATCACGAAGCAACTGTCCGAACATGGCTACTGCCGAAGCGAAACGGAAGTCGGAAGAAACACTATCTCCTTTGTTATCTACAAAAGGAAGTTCCATTTTCCTGCTGACATCCTTATCCGAAGCTTTGTAGCGCAATTTCACAGTAAGGAGTTCATCAGATCCGGTCGGCTTCAGCGTCATTTTTTCTTTCTTTTGGTATTTCAAGTCGTCTACTTTACCTACATATTCATTCTTCACACCTGCGGGAATCACTTCATAAAAAGCTGTTACCGTATGTCCTGCTCCCATATCTCCGGCATCTTTCGCATCATTATTGAAATCTTCGTCTTTCAGCAGACGGCTTTCGTAACCGATCAGACGATATGCCTGTACTTGAGAAGGATTAAATTCCACTTGCAGTTTGACATCTTTTGCCACAGTATGCAATGTAGCACCGAATTCGCCTACTAAAACACGGTTGGCTTCCTGCAAGTTATCTATATAGGCATGATTCCCATTTCCTTTTTCAGCCAATACTTGAATTTTCTTATCTTTGTAGTTACCCATTCCATAGCCTAGTACAGTAAGGTGTACGCCACTTTTCCGTTCTTTTTCTATCAATTGTTCCAATCCTTCGGCGGAAGAAACACCGACGTTGAAATCACCATCGGAACAAAGTATGATACGGTTATTGCCATCAGAGATAAAGTTCTTTTTAGCTATTTGATACGCCAAATGAATACCCGCGCCTCCTGCAGTAGATCCGCTTGCGGTCAATTCATCTATCGCTTCACGGATTTTCTGTTTATCACCGCCCGAAGTAGCTTCCAGTTTCACACCGGCACTGCCTGCATAAGTCACGATTGCCACCTTATCTTTATTCCGCAGATTATTCACCAACAGTTTGAGCGATGACTTTACCAAATCCAACCGATTAGCCCCCCACATAGAACCGGAAACATCAATCAAGAATACAAGATTGGACGCCGGCAACTGCTCCGTCGGAATTTCTTTAGCTTTCAATCCGATACGAACAAGCCGATGAGCTGTATTCCAAGTACAAGTTCCGGCTTCCACAGTTATCTTCACAGGATCGTTACCCGTTGGTTTCGGATAGTCGTAAGAAAAGTAATTCACTAATTCTTCCGTACGGATTGCATCGGCAGGAGGCAATTCTCCTCTATTGATAAAACGACGCATATTGCTATAAGAAGCAGGGTCCACATCAATAGAGAAAGTAGAAAGCGGAGCATCGGCTACACTTTTGAAGCCATTCTCCTGAATCCGGCCATACTCTTCCGTATTCATTCTCGCATCCATATCATACATGGCAGTCGGACACACCGCTACATACGCACCGGTCACTGCCTTTGTTTTCATTGTACCGTATCCCACTACGACACACTCCTCCAACGCCACATCATCAGTCTTCATTTTAACATCCAGTTTGGCCGACTTAACCACTCTTTTTTCTTCTTTATACCCGATAAACCGGAATAACAATACGTCCCCTTTTTGGGCCTGAATGGAATAACGACCGTTCACATCTGTGATTGCCCCACTTTTGGAACGGTTATTCACTACCGAACAACCGGTAATCGAAGTTCCATCCGCTGCGTCCGTCACAATACCGGTCACGGTAATAGTTTGCGCATTCATTGTTCCTAAGCAAATAACTGCCATCAGCAGTACGAGCATGATTGCTCTGAATTGTTTTGTTCTCATAACTTCATTATTTTAAAATGTTACTATTCATCGCTTTTACTATAGAGATGCGGATTTCACACAGATTCCATAATTTGCCTGAACTTTTTTTTATCCGGGCGGAAAAAAGTCACTTAAAAATTCCTACTTATTCCTTTGTAACTCTTAATATGATATGTATATTTGCCAAACATAAACATATCATAAATATGAAAAACGAAGTTGATGGAAGGCGGGAAATAGCCTCACGAAACACGGTCTGGGCTACTATTATCGCCCGCAAACTAACTCGTTGGGGTATCACTCCCAATCAAATTTCCATGATGAGCATATTCTTCGCTATGGTGGGATGCCTTCTGTTGATCGGCACAGTCATTGATCCCGGTTTTAACAAGTATGTAGCCTACATTCTGTTCATCGTTTGCATGCAGTCGCGGTTACTCTGCAACCTGTTCGATGGGATGGTAGCTATCGGAGGAGGGAAGAAAAGCGCCAACGGGGATCTCTACAATGATATGCCCGACCGATTCGCCGATGCTTTGTTCATCATTCCCGTCGGATATGTAGCAGGCGGATTCGGTATTGAACTAGGATGGCTGGCTGCTCTTCTTGCTGTGATGACAGCTTATTTCCGCTGGATAGGAGCCTACAAAACGCACCATCATTTCTTTAACGGCCCGATGGCCAAGCAACACCGCATGGCATTGCTCACGCTTGCCTTTGCAGTAGCCACCTGTACCATTCACGCAGGATACGACCGGATGGTATGTCTCATAGCCCTGATAATTATAAATGTCGGCCTTGTCGCAACACTGATACACCGTCTGTACCTCATGTCACACACACCAAACAATGAAATAAAATGAAAGAACTACTGGATACCATATTTCCTACGCTAAGCGATGAACTGATCATCGTCATTTCGCTCATCATCGGACTGCTCATTGCGGCAAGCCTTATTCTTTTTCTCGTAAAGAAGATCTCTCCAAGAACAAATATCAGCGAACTCTCCGCCCGCACACGTTCATGGTGGATCATGGCGGGCATGTTTATCGGCGCTGTATTTATCAGCTATAACATTTCTTACTTCTTCCTTGCCTTTCTCTCTTTCATTGCTTTCAGAGAACTGTATTCGGTGTTGGGATTCAGAGAGGCAGATCGCGGAGCATTATTCTGGGGGATACTGGCCATTCCCATTCAATATTACCTTGCTTACCTTGCCTGGTATGGAGCATTCATCATCTTCATCCCGGTAGTTATGTTTCTCGTATTACCTTTACGACTGGTTTTGAAAGAAGACACTCACGGAATCACCAAGTCGATGGCTTTGTTGCAGTGGATTCTGATGCTTTCGGTATTCGGTATCAGCCACCTCGCTTATCTCCTGTCACTTCCCGAACTGCCGGGATTCAATGCGGGAGGACGAGGCCTGTTATTGTTCCTTGTATTCCTTACGGAAATCAACGATATAATGCAATTTATCTGTGGCAAACTTCTCGGACGACATAAAATACTTCCGAAAGTAAGTCCGAACAAGACATGGGAAGGATTTTTAGGTGGTGTAATCAGCACTACCGCCATTGGTTACTTTCTCGGTTTTCTGACTCCCCTCTCCGCTCCTAACGTTCTTCTGGTAAGCACTCTTATTGCCATTGCCGGATTCTCGGGAGACGTAGTCATCTCCGCCATCAAAAGGGATAAAGGAATTAAGGACATGGGGAACAGTATTCCCGGTCATGGAGGAGTATTCGACCGGATAGATTCTCTGTCCTACACCGCTCCCGTCTTTTTTCATTTAGTTTATTACATTGCATATTAAACGGAAAGAATGGAAAAGAGATTCATGCAAGCTGCTATCATGCAGATTATATATAAAGGTATATGCCAATGGTTCTTGAAACTGATCGTAGGAGTTCAGTTCACCGATTGCCGATTCCTCAAGAAAGAAAAGCAGTTCATCATTCTAGCCAACCACAACAGCCATTTGGACACTTTAAGTTTATTATCTTCTCTGCCCGGAAAACTTTTATGGAAAGTCAAACCTGTAGCAGCAGAAGATTATTTCGGTAAAAACCGCTTTCAGGCTTCCATAAGTAACTATTTCATCAACACACTGCTAATCAGAAGGAAAGGAGAAAAAGATTCGGAACATGACCCGATCCGCAAAATGCTTGAAGCCATCGATGCAGGATATTCACTGATTCTTTTTCCGGAAGGAACCAGAGGAAAGCCGGAACAGATGGGAAAAATTAAATCCGGCATAGCCCGTATCCTGTCTCTGCGGCCTGAAGTAAAGTATATTCCCGTATTCATGACCGGCATGGGACGTTCTCTGCCCAAAGGAAAAATGATACTGTTGCCATATAAAGCATCTATCTATTACGGTATGCCCACATTGGTAAAGAGCACGGATATACATGAAATATTGGAACAGATTGCAGATGATTTTGAAATAATGAAAGAAAAATATCAAGTCATTATTGACGACGAAGAAGAATAGGCATTGTTTTTTAAAAGAACCATATCCAAACTGTCGGACGAGGAGCTACTCACACATTACGCTCAGTCCGGTGATACGGAATATTTCGGTGAACTATACAACCGTTATATCCCGTTACTGTATGGACTTTGCCTGAAATATCTGCATGATGAAGACCGGGCACAGGAGGCGGTCATGCAGTTGTTTGAAGATTTATTGCCTAAGCTGGGAAATTATGAGATCAAAGTGTTCAAGTCCTGGCTCTACCGGGTGGCAAAAAATCATTGCTTGCAACTTCTGCGAAAGGAGAATAAAGAAATTCCGTTAGATTACACCATTAATATTATGGAATCCGATGAATTTCTGCATCTATTAAGTGAAGAGGAAAGTTCGGAAGACCGGTTAAAAGCATTACATCACTGTCTCAAAAAGTTGCCCGAAGAACAACGGACGAGCATTACACGTTTCTTTTTAGAGGAAATGTCGTATGCGGATATTGTCGAGCAGACCGGATTTACTCAGAATAATGTAAAAAGCTATATCCAGAACGGAAAGCGAAACTTAAAAATCTGTATCAAGAAACAAACCCTATGAGACTATCGGACTACATACAAGGACTCCGCAAAGGAAAAGAAGCACATCGGTTGGAAAAAGAGTCGATGAAAGACCCTTTCCTGGCTGATGCGATAGATGGATACAACCAAGTGGAGGGAAACCACGAACAACGGATTGAGCAACTGCGGATACAAATCTCTGCCCGTTCTACAAAGAAAAGAAATACCTACGCTATCATTTGGAGTGTTGCCGCCTGTCTGGTGATCGGATTCGGAATCAGCAGCTATTTCCTGTTCCTGAAAGAGACACCAGAGCCTGTCATTCCGATAATTCCACAAAAGGAAATCGCACTAGCTCCCATAAAGACAAAGACGGATTCCACTCCTATTTCCCCAGTTTCCACGAAACAAGCGGGTAAGAAAGATATCATCGCCAAAAGCCGGACTACCATTTCCAAGCCTCCAAGTGCTCCCATTACAACAATGCCTATGGAGGAGGAAACTTCGGATCAAACGGTTGCAGCGACAGACGAAGAAGTAATAATGACAACAGGAGCTTCTGATCCCGAATCCGTCAAAAAGATGAGAATAGCTAAAATGGCAGTTATTCCCACCAATGATATAATCAAAGGAAAAGTGACCGACCAAAAAGGGGAACCGCTTATCGGCGCCAGCGTAATGTACAAAGGAACGAATATCGGAACCGTTACAGATGTGAATGGAGAATTTTCATTACTCAAAAAAGCAGAAAACAAGCAGTTGACAGCACAGTATATCGGATATGACCCGGTAGAAGTTCCGGTAGA
>OGLT01001582.1_pt1 | contig 11339 bp, 9 predicted proteins | sample 1572911 | NCBI WGS metagenome assembly OGLT01 (sample SAMEA2582014, study PRJEB24529) | metagenome | biome: Human gut stool | place: China | collected 2011 | reverse complement strand
GGTAGTCGATGGTGTCGTAGCCGTGGGAGCCGCTCTCAAACAGCGGGCCGATATAAATGGCCGTGCAGCCAAGGTCCTCATAAGCGTGTTCGGCCCAGGCGTTCAGTTTTGCAAAGGCACCGGGTGTGGGCTGGCCGTCGTTCTCATGTGCGCAGCCGCACAGCCCCAGCGGATAGATGTGATAAAATACAGCGTTGTCATACCAAGCCATCGTTACAGTCTCTCCCATTCTAGCAGTTTTTCCTGCGCCCGCCGCATACGGGCGACAGGGATAGTATAGCATAGTTCCGGACCAAAGTGTGGAACTTTGCCAATTTTCATACAAAGTCTCCTGCAAAATCAGCAGGTTTGACGATTTCGATTTGGTTTTCTTAGTAACAATGACAAAAAGGAAAGGTGCCTCGCCCTCTCAGGCCGCTTCGCGTCTGCATGGACTGCCAAACCCTCCCACTTGGGGGAGGCGGCATTGCGAAGCAATGGCGGAGGGGGCAGGGCTGTGAATAGAAAAGGAGTTTTTGGCATGGAATTTCCTTCGATCGATCGTTCGTTCTTTCTGGGCGACTGCTTTGACGCCTACCGCACACTGGGTGCGCATCCCTTCCGGGACGGCTGGCGGTTCGCAGTGTGGGCCCCCAGCGCCGTGGCCGTGGAGATCTGCGGCGGCTTTGACGGCTGGGGCCCCGGTGTGCCCATGCAGCGGGCCGAGACCGGCATCTGGAACGGCTTCGTCCCCGGTCTGCAGGAGGGCGAGATGTACAAGTTCCGCATCCACGGGCGGGACGGCAGCACCGTGATGCGGGCCGACCCCTACGCCTTTGCCACCGAGCTGCGCCCCGGCACGGCCAGCATCCTGACCAGACTGGACTTCCCGTTCGACGACCACACCTGGATGGAGCGGCGGGACAAGTGCCGCAACCTGCCCCTGAACATCTACGAGCTCCACGCGGGCAGCTGGAAGCACAAGCCCAACGCCACCTGCGAGGACGGCTCGGATGGCTGGTACAACTACCGCGAGCTGGCGCGGGAGCTGATCCCCTGGCTGCTGGACCACCGCTTCACCCATGTGGAGCTGCTGCCTCTGGCCGAGCACCCCTTCGACGGCAGCTGGGGCTACCAGACCACCGGCTATTTCTCCGTGACCAGCCGCTACGGCTCCCCGGCCGATTTTGCAGCCTTCGTCAACGCCTGCCACCGGATGGGCATCGGCGTCATCATGGATTTTGTGCCGGTCCACTTTGCCGCCAACGGCGACGCACTGGCCAACTTTGACGGCACCCATCTGTATGAGTACGACAGCGATGTGGGCCACAGCGAGTGGGGCACCTGCAACTTCAACTACTACCGCCGGGAGGTGTGCAGCTTCCTGAACAGCGCCGCCGCCCTGTGGATGGACGTCTACCACTGCGACGGCATCCGGATGGACGCCATCTCCCGCGCGCTCTACTGGCAGGGCGACCCCAACCGCGGCGTGAACGAGGGCGCGGTCACCTTCCTGCGGAATCTGAACCACGGCCTGAACACGCGGTTCCCCACCGGCATCTACACTGCCGAGGACTCCACCAACTTCCTCAAGGTCACGGCCCCCACCCGCTATGACGGCATCGGCTTCGACTACAAGTGGGACATGGGCTGGATGCACGACACGCTGGACTATTTCGCCACCCCCTTCGGCGAGCGCCCGGATGCCTACCACAAGCTCACCTTCAGTATGCAGTATTTCTACAATGAGCTGTATCTGCTGGCGCTGAGCCACGACGAGGTCGTCCACGGCAAAAAGACCATCATCGACAAGCTCTGGGGCACCTACGAGGAAAAGTGTGCTCAGCTGCGCACCCTCTACTTTTACATGTACACCCACCCCGGCAAGAAGCTGAACTTCATGGGCAACGAGCTGGGGCATTTCCGCGAATGGGACGAGAAGAAAGAGCTGGACTGGGGCCTGATGAAATACCCCTTCCACGACAGCTTCCAGAAATACTTCGCCGAACTCGGCCGCCTTTACGCCACCGAGCCCGCCCTCTACGACGGCGAATACAACCCCGGCTGCTTTGAGTGGGTGGCCAGCGAGAGCCGGGACGAGGGCGTGTACGCCTGGCTGCGCAAGGGCGCGGGCCAGACTCTGCTCTGTGTGATGAACACCCAGAACACCGCCCACAAAAAGTTCCCGCTCTACCTCAAGTTCCCCTGCGGGGCCGAAGAGCTGCTGAACAGCGAGGCCTCCCGCTGGAACGGTGCCGACAAGAGCCGGACCCGGAGCTTCCACACCACGGACGGCGGCGTCTATGGGCGGGACTACACCCTGACCCTCGACCTGCCCGCCATGGGCAGCCGACTGCTCCGTCTGACACCGGAGGCTCCCCATGCCGAGGCCGCACAGGCTTCGGCCCGGAAGGCTGATGCTGCCCGGCGCAAGGCCGCTGCAAAGCCCGCAGTCAATTCCAAAAAGTAATTTTTTATTCAAAATATCCCGTCTGCTGAAAATGCAGCGGGATATTTTGCGTTTTGCCGCCGCTGCGGCCTTGCCAGCGCCGGGCAGAACCGTTATACTGTAACATGAACTATCAGGTTTTGTGAGAGGTTTTGTGTTATGGAACAAACACGTTCGTCCCTGCTGAAACGCAGCCTCACCCCCTGGGGCAAAGCGGGGGCCGCGCTCGGCATCGGGGTACTGGTCCTGGCAGCCGTCGGGCTGCTCTTCCCCACCGGGGCGGCATTCTTCCCGCTGGTGAGCCTGTGGTGCAGCTGTGCGCTGTTCTACGGGGCGCTGTGGGTGCTGCGGGTGTCCGGCGTTACGCTGGACTTCTTCCACCGGGCCGTCCTTGTGGGCTGCTGGGCAGCGGCGGTGCTCTATTTCTACTGGGCGCTGGGGCGGCGCGATTTCGTCTACGCCTGGGACTACGCCAACTACCTCGTCAAGCAGTACAGTGCCGAGGCGGCCTTTGCTGCCGGCCCGGCGGCGGGCTTCGCGTACATCTTCGGCTCCTTCGCGGAGGACTACACCAATCTCATCACCCTGTTCACCGAGTTTCCCTTCTGCCTGACGGCCCGCACCGGCGACAGCTATGCGTTCAGTCAGGTGTTCTGCGTCCTGCCCAGCCTGATGGTGCTGCTGGCGGGCGTGGTCATCAAGGTGGGGCAGATGCTCCGGGTGAAGAACCGGTTCTATTACTTTCTCATCGGCTTTTCGTGGCTGCTCACCTTCCCGTTTCTGCGGATGAGCGCGATGCTGGCCCAGCCGGACTGGTTCGGCCTCATCTTCGCCTTCGCCATCCTGGTGCTGACGCTGGACTACCGCTTTGAACAGCTGGAGCCGGGCCGGTTCGCCCTCCTCTTTCTGGCCACGGCAGCGGTCATTCTGACCCGCCGGTGGTATCTCTACTTCGTGGTCGGCTACTACGTTTCCTACGCACTGCTGCTTCTGGTCAGTAGCGCAAAGCTCACCAGGACCGACAAGGCGCTGGCCGTCCGCCGGGTGCGCAACCTCATCGCCTTCGGCCTCTGCGCCCTGGTCGCAATGGTCGCCCTGCTCTGGCCCATGGTCCGCAGGATCCTCGCCTTTGACTACTCCGACCGCTATTCTTACTACAACGTCGGCGGCATGGCCACCGAGCTTTACTACCACATCCTCCGCATCGGCCTGCTGAACTTCATCCTCATCGGGCTGGGCATCGCAGATGCCTTCCGCCGCAGGCGGTTCGCCCTGCCCGCGCTGGGTGCCTGTGAGCTGGCGGTCAGCCTCGTGCTCTTCACGCGGGTGCAGAACACCGGCTCCCACCAGATGCTCCTCTTCCTCCCCGCCTACTTCCTGCTCTTTCTGGCAGGCGCTGCGGCGCTGGCGGAGGGCATCGAGCGCCGCAAGGCCCTCAAGCTGGGCTACTGGGCGTTCACGCTGGTGTTTGCCGTGTCGGTGCGCTGCTCGCCGCTGACAGTGGTGGCCCTGCCCGATCTTCTCATCGACCACTTTCCGCTCAAGAGCACCGCAGAATTTGTCCGGCTCGACGGCCTGACCTGCAACCGCAGGGACCTGAGCCAGCTGCAGGCTGTGACCGAATGGCTCAGCGTCCACCTCGGCGACGGCGAGACCGCGTACATGATCACCGACGACATGCTCTACAACCCCGGCCATCTGCGCAACTGCCTGCTGCCGGAGCAGCCGCTGGACGGCAAACTGCCGGACAGCTTCTCGGTGCCGGGCACCCACAACTTCCCCATGAGCTTCTTTGAGGCAAAGTATGTCGTCACCGTTGACCCCTACCCCCTGTCCTACGCATCGGACACGGAGCTGGGCCACAAGCTGAACGCCAAATTCGCCGAGCTGCGGGACGACACCCACACCCTTGCCGCCACATTCGATATGGGCAACGGCTACACCTTCACCATCTGGGAGCGGGTCGCCGCCCCCACCCGTGCGGAAGTAGAGACCTACCTCCACGTCTTCGACGCCGAAAATGCCCAATACCCTGAAATGTTCTCGCAGGTCGCCGAGAGCTGGCTTGCCGCCCACGGGTTATAACACCGCACCCTCCCATTTTTTTGAATAAACGTTCTATCGTCAGAAGGAGTATTGCAAAATGGAAAATCAGCAGAATAATTTCCCCGAAGTAAAGCTCGGACAGTATAAAGGACTGGCCGTCACCCGCCATGTGCGCGGCATTTCCGAGAAGACGCTGGACATCGAGATGGTCCACCAGACCCGGATGCGCGCCACCTACCACAACTCCACCGAGGCCGCGAAGCGCGGCAGCCGGGTGCTGCTGGATTTCGCCGGTTTCATGGACGGCAAGGAGATCCCCGACAGCCGGATGGAGAAGGTCATGGTCGTGCTGGGCGACGGCAAGCTGATGCCTGCCGCCGAGCATGCCATCTATGGCCACAAGGCCGGTGAGACCTTCCGGTTCGACTTCACCTATCCGACCGCGTTCCGTGTACCGGAGCTTTCCGGCAAGACGGCGCAGTTCGAGATCACGCTCCACTCTGTGGCCGAGAAGACCACCCCGGAGCTGACCGAGGAGTTCGCACAGTCTGCCGGTTATGCGTCCCTCGCCGCCATGCGGGAGGCCGTCCGCGCCAAAAAGCAGAAGATCCACGAAGACGGTGCCGACCGCGCCGCCGGGCAGAAGCTGCTGGAGATGGCCGGTGCCAACCTGACTGTCACCGTGCCGGAGGCCGTGCTCGACCGCACCGCCGACAACGAGATGAAGCTGCTGAGCCAGCGCCTGAGCCGCAGCGGCATCAGCATGGAGCAGCACTGCAAGAACAGCCGCACCACCGCCGAGGCCCTGCGGGCAGGCTACCGCGCCGACGCTGAGCGGAAGATCCGCACCATGTACGCGGCCCGCGCCATCGCAGAGGCCGAGAACATCACCGTCCGGCCCGAAGAGGTCAACGCCGAATACCGCCGCCTCTCCGTGCAGCAGGACACCCCCGAAGCCGACATCCGCCGTGTGCTGGCCCCGGAGACCGTGGCCGCTGCTCTGGCTGCCCAGAAGGTCCAGCGCTTTTTGCTGGACAACGCCGTCGTGACTTCGGTCATGGACCCGGATAAGGAGTGATTCGATGAGTTTCTTTACGCGCTACGCCATGGATGCGCTGATGAAGACCACCCACCCGGAGATCAACCGCAGACAGTGCTGGAACCTGCACCCGCACCGCACCCCCTGCACGGCCTGCAAGGACATCTGCCCCTTTGGGGATGCGATCTTCACCCGCCCGAATCTCGTCAAGGACTGGGACCCCTGCACCGACTGCGGCCTCTGCGTCTCCGCCTGCCGCAGCGGCTGCATCGCCCCCTCGCCGGAGCAGGTCCAGCGGGACACGGCCCCCGCTGACAGCGACAACGACACCGTCTGGATCGGCTGCGAGAAAAGCACCCGCAAGAACACCCTCGTCCGGGCCTGCGTATCGGCCCTCTCGTGGGAGGCGCTGGCCTACCTGGCCCTGAACAAAAAAATCGTGCTGGACCTGACCCCCTGCGGCGAGTGCGAGAACGACGTCTGCGCCGAACATCTGCGCAACGAGCTTACCCGTCTGGTGGAATTTTTCGGCCAGCCCCTCTTCGAGGCCCGGTTCACCCTGGCCTACGAGCAGGATGCGGCCCCCTTCCACAGCAAGGAATACTCCCGCCGCGAGATGATGGAGCAGGTGACGGCAGGCTCCAAGGCGGGCACGAAGCAGCTGCTCCGGATGCTGCCTGGCCTGCGGGACGATGACCAGAGCGCGGTGGACTTCCGCCTGCTGCTGCACCAGCGCACCAAGCAGCTGAAGGCTGCCAGCGAAACGCCCCTCAAATACGGCTACCACCTGCCCAATTTCACCCAGAAGTGCTTTGCCTGCGGCCGGTGCGAAAAGGCCTGCCGCGCCGGGGCCATCCACTTCGAGGATCTGCCCGACGGCCAGACCCGCGCGGTCATCACGCCGTGGAAGTGCAGTGAGTGCGGCGTCTGCGTTGCCACCTGCTCCAACGGCGGTCTGGACGGGCTGAAGCTCCGCCAGCTGACCACGCTGGGCCCGGTGAGCGTTTACAAATGCACCAAGAGCCTCTGCAAGGAGTGCGGCAAGCCCATCGCCCCCACCTGCAAGGACGGCATCTGCTCGGTCTGCCGCATCAAGATCCGCACCAAAAAGCGGCAGGAAGAAGCCGTGGCCAAGGCCAAGGAGCGCCAGGCCGAGCGTGAGGCCAAGCGCGCCGCTGAAGAAGCCGCCAAGGCACTGGCGGCGGAAGTCCAGGCCGAGTCGGCTGCCGCAGCCGTAGAAACGGCCCCCGCCGCCGCTGTGCCGGAAGCGCCCGCTGCCGAAACCGAAATGAATTAAAGAATTGACGTCCGCCCGAAAGGATGCTATACTTTCTGTAACCACACGGCTGTGGTCGGGAGGGACTGTTACAAAGGCGTAACGGAAGTATTCCGTTGCGCCTTTTTTGCAATTCCCCGCTGATGGGAAACAGCGCACCCCAGCCGCTGGCGCACACAAAAACACGAAATACGAAGAAAGAGGGATTTTATCATGGATCATTCGATTTCTCGCCGCCAGTTCCTCAAAGCCAGCGGTCTGGCAGCCGCAGGCGCATGTGCAGCCGGTCTGCTGACCAGCTGCGGCGGCAGCTCCTCTGCCGGCAGCACCGGCAGCGCGGCTTCCGGCACGGTGGACACTTCCAAGTACACCATCCTGTACTCCAGCCAGCCCGCCACCCTGAACTACCTGACCACCGCCACCGACCTGGAAATGGTCGTGGGTGCCAACTGCGTGGATACGCTGGTCGAGTACGACAACAAGGGCGTCATGCGCGAAGGTCTGGCCACCAGCTGGGACTGGGATGCGGACACCCTGACCTGGACCTTCCATCTGCGGGAGGAGAACTGGGTGGACAACAACGGCGAAGTCGTGGCCCCCGTCACCGCGCAGGACTTTGTGGACGCCCTGAAGTATGTTCTGACTCCGGACTACGCCTCCTCCAACGTCGGTCTGGTCACCGCCTACATCGCCGGTGCCGATGACTACTACAACTACTACGTCTACCTGAACAACGCCAACACCGGCGTTGTGGACGACGACGGCACCACCTACACCGCCGACGCCAGCGGTCTGGTCACCGTGACCGCTCCGGACGGCACTGCCAGCACCTATGAGCCGCTGGACTTCGACACCGTGGGTGTCACGGCCGTGGATGACCACACCCTGACCTACACCCTGACCTACGACTTCCCCGGCTTCCTGAGCCTGCTGTGCTACCTGCCCTATGAGCCTGCCTACGGCCCCCTGCTGGATGAGATGGGCGACCAGTACGCCACCTCTGCCGAGACCATGTACAGCTGCGGTGCGTTCTATCTGGCGGATTACGAGTCTCTGGAGTCCTGGATCATGAAGAAGAACCCGGAGAACTACGACGCCGACAACGTCTTCATCGAGACCATCAGCCGCATCTACAACGCCGAAGCCGCCGTCAACGGCCCGGAGATGATCAAGCGCGGCGAGATTGACGAAGCCACCATCGGTTCCGATATTCTGGACAGCTGGCTGAGCGACGACACCACCAAGAGCATGGTCTCCATGGACCGCCCCAACACCAACTACACCTACTTCTACATGTTCAACTTCATGCCCTACGCCCACGAGTTCTCCAACTGGAGCGTCGAGGGCGTGGACGCCGAGTATGAGCCGGACAACTGGGCCAAGGCCATCAACAACACCAACTTCCGCAAGGCCTTCCTGTACGGCATCAACAACGCCGTCACGCTGGCTGTTTCTGCCCCGGAAGGCTACGACGGCTACAAGCTGAACACCATCACGCCCCCGAACTTCTGCGCCACCACTGCCGGTGTGGACTACACCCAGTGCGGCGACCTGGCCAACATCACCGAGTTCTTTGATGAGGCCAAGGCCAAGGAGTTCCGCGATGCTGCCATCGAGGAGCTGACCGCTGCCGGTGCCACCTTCCCCATCAAGGTGCAGCTGCCCTACAACCCCTCTTCCACCGACTGGGACAAGCAGTGCCAGGTCTTCAAGCAGCAGCTGGAGGGTGTGCTGAACGACGGCTTCGACTTCATTGATGTCATCATCACCGAAGGCCCTGCGGACAGTTTCCTGTCCGCCGTCCGCCGCAACGGCAAATTCGAGTTCCTGCTCTGCAACTGGGGTGCCGACTACTCCGACCCGGAGACCGAGACCGACCCGTTCTATCAGGCCGAGGATTCCCGCGGGATGCGCTATGCGTATCTGCGCACCGGCGTGGAAGACGGCTTCATCACCGGCGACACAGCGGACGCCATCATGCAGTATATGACCGCTATCGAGGCTGCCAAGCAGATCACCGATGACATCGACGCCCGCTACAAGGCCTTCGCCGATGCCGAGGCCCTGCTCATCAACAACGCGCTGGTCATCCCGCGCGGCATGAGCGTGCCCGCCTATCTGGCCACCCGCCTGAACTACTGGGAGGGCCAGTACGCTTCCACCGGCTTCTCCAACAAGCGCCTGAAGGGCATCCACGTGCTGGACCACTACGTCTCCATGGAGGAGTACGAGGCCAACCGCGACGCCCGCTGATTTTTTACACCTGACAAAAAATGGCTTCCGGCAACTGCCGGAAGCCATTTTTCTGTTGTTCAGCTTCTTTTCTTATTCGAGATTCAGTTTATGTTTCATCAGCCAGCGGGTCAGGCAGAAGTAGGCCGCCGCGAAGGCCGTGGTCACAACAAAGCAGAACAGGTAGCCGGAGTCGGCCCCGAACGCTGTGGTCATGGTCTGCATCGGGGTCATTCCATAGGTCACACCGGTCACGTCCACATCGGCCACCCGATAGGTAATGTCCATGAACAGGTTCACGTGGTTCGTGCCCAGCAGCTTGTCGATCTGGTTCTCCACAATGTTCAGGCCGATAAAGGCGAGAATCACCACATGCTTCCGGAATGGATGGGCGATCATGCAGGCGGCGTAAACGCAGAGGATGAGGTCGGCCAGCCGGGCCAGATTGATGAGGATGGTCCAGAACGTCACCAGCCAGAACCTCGCGCCCAGTTCCCCATACAGCATCCCCCACAGCTGCTTCCAGCTGTCCCAGTTCACCGTGCCGAGGACTTCCGCGTCCAGCACACCGATGCTGACCATCCCTGTGATGCAGACGATGCCCACCAGGCCGCTGCACAGCACCCAGACCATGCTGGTGATGAGCTTGGAGAGGATGAGCTGGGTCTCGGTCACGGGCAGGGTGTGCATCAGGTAGCCCTCACGCCCCAGCAGATTTTTATAAAAGCGCTGGACCGTGCTGACAAAACAGAGCACCGCAATGGCGAAGATGACAGAGAGATAGAGGATCATCAGAATGACTTCAAGCCGCACGAAATTCGTATTGTCGGCCCCTGCATTTTCCTGCCGGAACGAAACGCCCAGCACCACGCTCAGCAGCGCCAGCGCCAGATACAGCCCGAAGTACAGGCTTTTGGTGGCCTTGAACTCATATTTCAACAATTGCTTCAGCATTTGAATACCTCCCGGAAATACGCATCGACACTCTTGCCCTCGGTCTCGCGGATGTCGTCCACGGCGCGGTGGGCGAAGATCTTGCCGTCCTTCAGGAACACGGCCTCGTCCAGCACCGGCTCGATGTCCTCGATGAGATGGGTGGAGATGACGACCGTTGCGTCCTTGCTGTAGTTGGAAATGATCGTGTTCAGGATGTAGTCCCGCGCGGCGGGGTCCACACCGCCGATGGGCTCATCCAGCAGGTAGAGCTTGGCGGCGCGGCTCATCGCCAGCACCAGCTGAACTTTTTCCTTGGTGCCCTTGGAAAGCGTCTTGAGTCGGGCCTTGGGGTCGATGTTCAGCCGGGCCAGCATCTCGTTGGCTTTGGCGGCATCGAACCCGATGTACGCTTTGGCTTCGCAGGGCGTCCCGTAGAAATCCCGGAACATGTTCACCAGCTCTTCCACCCGCATCCAGTCGGGGAGCCAATCGGCATCCGGCAGGTAGGAGACGATCTCCTTCGTCTCCGGGCCGGGGAGCATGCCCGCGATCTTCACCACGCCCTCGGTGGGCTGCAGCAGACCGTTTGCCAGTTTGAGCAGCGTGGTCTTGCCGCTGCCGTTCGGGCCCAGCAGGCCGACGATGCGGCCAAAATCAAGGTTCAGGTCGATGCCGTTCAGGGCGGTCTTCTCTTTCCCGTAGGCCTTGGTCAGATGTTCACAGGTCAGGATCTTACTCATGCTGTTTTCCCTCCGTTTCGTTCCAGCTGCGCAGCAGCTCTGCCGCCTGCTGAGGCGTATAGCCGATGCTGCGCATTTTTTCCAAAAAATCTGCTGCAATGTTCCGGGCCGCAGACGCCCGCAGTTGTTCGATCAAATCGGTATCCTCCGTTACAAACCGGCCGCTCGTCCGCTCGGTGCGGACCAGGCCCTCGGCTTCCAGCTGGGCCAGCGCCCGCTGCATCGTGTTGGGGTTGACCCCTGCCGCTGCGGCAAGGTCCCGCACCGAGTCGAGGTGCCCGCCGGGCTGGTAGGTGCCCGCCAGAATCCTGGCTTTGAGCCGTTCCACCAGCTGGGCATAGATCGGCCGGCTGGAATCAAACTGTTCGCTCATGGTCTTTTCTCCTTGTGTTACTGTGTTAAGCGCTTAATACAATAATATACGATTTTGGTTTTTTGTCAAGGGGGTTTCTGCATTTTCTTCATTCAAAACGCAAAAAAGCCCCCGAAGAGGCCGAACGCTTTTGCGTTCGATTCCCTTCGGGGGCTTTGGTTCTTTCCGATTCAGCGTGAATCAGCCCTGCTCCTGTGCGGCGCGCTTGGCTTCCAGAGCCAGGATGGCGTCGCGGCGGCTCAGGTTGATGCGGCCCTGCTGGTCGATGT
>OGLT01001581.1_pt1 | contig 11344 bp, 10 predicted proteins | sample 1572911 | NCBI WGS metagenome assembly OGLT01 (sample SAMEA2582014, study PRJEB24529) | metagenome | biome: Human gut stool | place: China | collected 2011 | reverse complement strand
CACGGATCATCGAAGATGCAAACATCCGGCTGGTTAGAAATGCCACATTTTTTGATCCGAATTTCCACCTGCATTTCCATCTGAAATCCCACGGTGTGATCTTATAATATTACTTATCACCCAAAAGGGACTATGCTTATTGCGACAGTTCCTAAAAAAAGCCTCACGCGCTCTTCCATGTAAGAACCGCGTGAGGCTTTTTCACATATTCGCTATCCCCTAGATCGCTGTCACAACTCCGTTTTCGCTGTCAAGCTCTACATAAGCGCTGGACTTTAATACCTCCAGTGCGTTCTTGGCACCAATCAGTACCGGTATATCCAGACTGAGTCCTGCAATCGCCGCATGGCAGCTGTCGCTGTCTGCCTCCACGATGAGTCCGGACGCCTGACGCATCTGCTTCATCATACAGTTGTTGGTATCTGCAGCAACGATGATGTCTCCCTCTTTGAAGTTTGCAAGATCTTCCTCGCTGTGGCAGACGCACAGGTTTGCTGCAATCTTCTTGCCAGCAATTCCTTTTCCTTTTACCAGGATATGTCCCGCCACCTGAACCTTGATGAGGTTGGTCGTTCCGGATACGCCAAGCGGTACGCCGGCAGTCAGAACAACCACGTCGCCCTTGCTGATCAGTCCTGCTGCCTCTGCAGTGTCGACCGCATAGTCAAACAGTTCTTCCGCCTTATTCTTCTGCTCAAGAAGCAGCGGTGCAACGCCCCAGGAAAGTCCGAGCTGACGGTATACTTTCTCCGTCAGGCATGCGCCGATGATCGGAGAATACGGGCGGTACTTGGAGATCATGCGTGCCGTGCGTCCGGACTTGGATACTGCCAGAATCGCCGCCGCATTGAGGTCTCCCGCCATCGTACAGGTTGCATGGGAAATCGCGTTCGTCACGTCCGGGCTGCTCATATTCTTGCGATCCTTGAAACGCTGCAGATAGTTGATATCGCACTCGGTGCGAACCGCGATGCGGACCATCGTCTTCAATGCCTCGATCGGATACTGGCCGGCAGCCGTCTCACCGGAAAGCATGATCGCACTTGTTCCGTCATAGATTGCGTTGGCAACGTCTGTCGCCTCCGCACGGGTCGGGCGCGGATGCTTCATCATGGAATCCAGCATCTGGGTCGCCGTGATAACCACTTTTCCGGCGCCGCTGACTTTCTTGATAATCATCTTCTGGATGACCGGAACATCCTCAAGCGGAATCTCTACACCCATGTCGCCGCGGGCAACCATGATACCATCGGAAACGCGGATGATCTCGTCAATGTTCTGCACGCCCTGCATATTCTCGATCTTTGCAATGATATGGATGTCCTCGCCGCCTTTTTCTTCGAGAATCCTGCGGATTGCAAGCACGTCATCCGCGCAGCGCACGAAAGAGGCTGCAATAAAATCATAGTCGTTCTCCACCGCAAATACGATGTCGCCATAGTCTTTCTCGCTGATGTACGGCATGGAAAGCTCCACATTCGGAACATTCACACCTTTTTTATTGGAAACCATACCGCCGTTCATAACGGTACAGACAATATCCATCGGCATTTTGCCCTCTGCGTCTGCCTTTGCACCGGATACTTTCTGGATCTTCTTGACTTCCAGACCGATCAGTCCGTCATCGATCAGAATGGTATCTCCCGGCTTCACATCGTCCGGCAGTTCCTTGTATGTGATCGCCACACGGCTCTCATCACCCACGATGTCCTCCGTCGTCAGAGTAAATGTCTGTCCGTTCTTCAGCTCCACCTTGCCGCTTGCAAACTCTTTCAGACGGATCTCCGGTCCCTTTGTATCCAGCAGAGCCGCGACAGGACGCTTCATCTCCCCGCGCAGCTTGCGAAGCATCGTAAGTCTTCCAAACTGCTCCTCGTGTCCTCCATGTGAAAAGTTAAAGCGCGCCACATTCATGCCTTCCTCGATCAGGCTGCGCATCACATTCTCATCATCCGTCGACGGTCCTAACGTACATACAATTTTTGTCTTTCTTAACATAATATTCCTCTCTTTATTATTCTGTCACTTTATTTTGTAATCATGGTGCCCATGCCCGGAGTTACCTGGCTTCCATCCACGTGAAGCTTTGTAATCAATACGGAGCGGATCGCCGAATCGCCGATAAAGTCGATCGCAGCCTGAATCTTCGGCTGCATATCCCCCTCGCCGAACTGTCCCTGCTCCATATATTTCTTTGCTTCCGCCACTGTCATGGAACTCAGCGGGCGCTCATTCTCTGTGCCGTAGTCTAGGCACACATTGTCTACGCTTGTCAGTATCACGAGCATATCTGCCTCCAGAAGTTCTGCGAGCTTTCCGGCTGCCAGATCCTTCTCGATCACTGCACTTGCTCCCTTTAAATGATTGTCCTGAGAAAGAACCGGGATACCGCCTCCTCCACAGGCAACAACGATCTGATCCGCATCTGTCAGCGCGCGGATCGCATCCACCTCCACAATATCGACCGGCTTCGGCGCTGCCACGATACGGCGGTAGCCGTCTGCCACCTTCGTCACATGGTTGCCTTTTTTCTCCTCTGCCTCTGCCTCTTCCTCCGTCATCACACGGCCGATGATCTTGCTCGGCTTGTAAAATGCCTCATCGTACGGGTCAACCACCACCTGAGTCAGGATCGTGGATACCGTCTTGTAGATACCTCTGTTCAGAAGCTCTGCACGAATCGCATTCTGCAGATCATATCCGATATATCCCTGGCTCATCGCCGAGCAGACAGACATCGGCGTCGCCGTATATTCCGGATACAGACGGCAGAACTCATTCATCGCCGTGTGAATCATGCCGACCTGCGGGCCGTTGCTGTGCGTGATGACCACCTGATAGTCCTCGCGGATAAAATCAGCGACCGCTTTTGCCGTGCGCTTCGTAGCTTCCTTCTGCTCCGGCAGTGTCGTTCCCAGTGCGTCATGTCCCAGTGCGATAACGATCTTCTTTTTCTTCATTTTTATCATCCTCCAACGCTTTTATGCGCGCATTTGTAATCCCTTTTCCCTGTATACACCAAAAAATTTTACCAATTTTATTTTATCACGAACCCTCTGTCATGCGCAATGGTCAACTTGTCACGGAAGTGTTAAAGTTTGCCGTGTCAGAACGCAAAAAGCGGGAACCGCACACACGTTTTTCTTTTGTATGTGCGATCCCCGCCCTATGTTTTATAGTCTCCCGTTTTTCCAGCTAAAATCTACCGGATTCGTCCTGCCCGGGCTTCTGCCCGGCTCCTACTCGTCCTGCGGCAGGACAAGCGAATCGATCAGTTCCCAGATCTCCTCTCTTCCCTGCTTGGTCTCCGCCGAAAACGGTATGATCGTCGTTCCGGGCTGCACGCCGAGTCCCTCACGGATTGCCTTGACATTTTTCTGAATCTGGCTTCGCTTGATCTTGTCCAGCTTCGTCGCAATGATGATCGGGGCAAATCCCTGATACACCATCCACTCATACATCATCCTGTCGTTGGCAGACGGATCATGCCGGATATCAATCAGGAGAAAAACAGCCTTCAGACGTTTGGAGGTGTGAAGATAGTTCTCGATCATTTTCCCCCACTTTGCCTTCACTTCCTCGGATGCCTTGGCGTAACCGTAACCTGGAAGATCCACCAGATACATGGCATCGTTGATATTGTAGAAATTGATCGTCTGTGTCTTGCCCGGCTGTGCGGAGGTACGCGCCAGCGCCTTCCGGTTCATCAGCGCATTGATCAATGATGATTTCCCGACGTTTGACTTTCCCGCAAATGCCACTTCGTTGTAGGCCGTATCCGGTATCTTGCTCGTAATTCCGCAGACAATTTCAAGATTTATATTTTTGATGACCATGTTCTACTCCTTCTTTTCACAAAAAGCGACGCGAAGCACCTGCTCCATCGTCTCTACATAGACGATCTCCAGTCCCTTTTTGATCTCACCTGATATTTCCTCGACATCCTTCTCATTCTTCTTCGGCACACAGACCGTACGGACGCCGGCGTTTTTGGCTGCAAGCAGCTTTTCCTTCAATCCGCCGATCGGCAGCACCCTGCCGCGGAGCGTGATCTCTCCCGTCATCGCAACATCCGCCCGCACCGGTGTCCCGGTAATTGCCGAGAGCATCGCCGTCGCCATCGTAATGCCGGCAGACGGTCCATCCTTCGGAACCGCACCTTCCGGGATGTGGATGTGAATATCATTTTTCTGGAAAAATTCCGCCGGAATGTCATACTGTCCGCCGACCGAGCGGATATAGCTGATTCCCGTCTGTGCCGACTCTTTCATGACATCGCCCAGCTGACCGGTCAGCTGGAATTCCCCCTTGCCCGGCATCACGTTGACCTCGATCTCCAGCGTATCTCCGCCCACGCTCGTCCATGCAAGTCCGCGCACGATCCCGACCTCATCGGTCTCACCGCGCATATCCTGGCTGTATTTTTCCTTGCCGAGATACTTCTCGAGATTGCGCACCGTCACATCGACCGTGCTGCTTTTTCCTTCGTAGATCTCGCGCGCCGCCTTGCGCGCAATCTCCCCGATCCTGCGCTCTAACCCGCGGACTCCCGCCTCTCTGGTATAACCGCTTATGATCTTCGCGAGGGCTCCGTCGCTGACTTTGAACTGATCTTCCTTCAAGCCGTTGCGCTCCGTCTGCTTTGCCAGCAGATGTTCTCTCGCAATGTGAAGCTTCTCGTTCTCCGTGTAGCTTGTCACCTCAATGAGTTCCATACGGTCCAGAAGCGGTCTTGGAATCCCCTGTACAGAGTTCGCCGTCGCAATAAAAAGCACCTCCGAGAGGTCGATCGGGAGCTCCACATAGTGATCCCGGAACTTATGATTCTGTTCCGAATCCAGCACCTCAAGCAGCGCCGAGGCAGTGTCTCCCTTATAGTCACTGCTCATCTTGTCGATCTCGTCCAGAAGCATCAGCGGGTTCTTCACACCGGCGCTGCGCAGACCGTTCACAAGGCGTCCCGGCATGGCTCCGACGTAAGTCTTCCGATGTCCCCGGATCTCTGCCTCATCGCGCACACCGCCGAGGCAGATCCGCACGTATTTCTTATCCAGCGCACGCGCCACAGAGCGCGCAATGCTTGTCTTGCCGGTTCCCGGCGGTCCCACCAGACAGATGATCGGGCTTTCTCCCTTGCTCGTCAGATTGCGCACCGCGAGGAACTCCAACATACGTTCTTTGACTTTCTCCAGACCGTAGTGATCTTCCTCCAGAATCCGCTCTGCGTTTGCAAGGTCTTTGTTGTCCTCGGACGCTTTATTCCACGGAAGCTCCAGCAGCGTCTCGATATAACCGCGGGTCACCGCGCTCTCCGATGAATTCGCGCTGATGCTCTTGAAGCGGTCAATCTCCTTCTTGATACGGTTTTTCACTTCCTGGTCGGCATCCAGCGCATCCAGTGCTTTCTGGTACTCGTCCGCATCCGATTCCGTATTGTCCTCGCCGAGTTCCTCCCGGATGAGCTTCATCTGCTCGCGCAGTATGTATTCCTTCTGGTTCTTATCCACGCGCTCTTTGACTTTGCTCTGGAATTCATTCTGGATGGCGGTGATTTCAATCTCTTTTAAAAGGAGCGCCATCAATACCTCATAGCGCTCCGTAAGTGTCATTGCCTCCAGAATCTTCTGCTTTTCTTCGTAAGAAACCGGCAGATTGTTCGCAACCTGATCCATCAGCTTCGGCAGATCCTGTATGGTACCGATCTGGCGCAGCAATTCTTTTCCGGCACGCGGATTTACCGTCTGATACCGGCTGTATGTCTCCTGTACACTGCGCACCATCGCAGCTTTGGCCTCTTCCGAAAGCCCCTCCTCCGGCAGCACGCACGGCGCCACCTCTGCCAGAAGATACGGATCCGTCTGTGCAAAAGCCGAAAGTTCGGCTCGCTCGATACCCTCAACCAGAATTCTTACGATATTGTTTTGTAATTTGATTACCTGCTTTACTTCCGCGATCACACCGATATGGTATACATCGTCCGCTCCCGGTTCTTCCTGTTCGACATCCTTCTGCGCCGACAGGAAAATCTTCTGGGAATCCATCATGCACTGTTCGATCGCACGGATGGACCGGTCACGGCTGATGTCAAAATGCGCGATCATTCCCGGAAGAATGACCATCCCGCGAAGCGCAACCGCAGGTATTTTTAAGATTTCTGTATCCAACATATCCTCTATTTTTCTTCTATGGTCTTTAATTTCTGCTCCTCAATGGAAAGCTTCTCCTCCACCAGATCCTTGGTGATCTCACACTCGGTGATGCTCTCATCCGACGGAATATGGTACATCAGATCCAGCGTCACAGCCTCCATAATCGCGCGCAGTCCTCTCGCTCCCGTCTTGCGCTCGAGCGCCTTGTCAGCGATCGCCTCCAGTGCGTCCGCGTCAAATGCAAGCTTCACGCCATCCAGCTCAAACAGCTTCTCGTACTGTCTGGTCAGCGCATTCTTCGGCTCTTTTAAGATGCGGATCAGGGCGTCGCGGTCTAACATATCCAAAGATACCGTCACCGGCACACGGCCTATGAACTCCGGGATCAGACCGAACTTCACAAAATCCTGCGGCAGCGCATGCTTCAACACATCGCCGATATTGTACTCATTCTTTGACTTGATGTCCGCGTTGAAACCGATCGCCTTCTGATCCATACGCGTCTCAATGATCTTCTCAAGTCCGTCAAATGCTCCTCCGCAGATGAACAGAATGTTCGTCGTATCGATCTGGATCAATTCCTGCTGCGGATGCTTTCTGCCTCCCTGAGGCGGTACCGATGCAATCGTTCCCTCGAGGATCTTAAGCAGTGCCTGCTGTACGCCCTCACCGGATACATCTCTCGTGATGGACACGTTCTCGGACTTCTTGGAGATCTTATCGATCTCATCGATATAGATGATACCGTGCTGGGCACGCTCAATGTTGTAATCTGCCGCCTGAATAATCTTCAAGAGGATATTCTCTACATCTTCGCCGACATAACCTGCCTCTGTCAACGTCGTGGCATCTGCAATCGCAAACGGCACATTTAAGACACGCGCCAGCGTCTGCGCCAGCAACGTCTTACCGGAACCGGTCGGACCAAGCATCAGGATGTTGCTCTTCTGCAGTTCCACGCCCAGATCGTCCCCTGCCATAATTCTCTTGTAATGGTTATATACTGCAACGGAAAGAACCTTTTTCGCCTGATCCTGTCCGATCACATAATCGTCCAGAAACGCTTTTAATTCTTCCGGTTTTAAAAGGTTGATCTGCTCCGTCTCTTCTGCGGCGCCGGTCTCTTCCTCGTTCTCAAACTCTTCCTCAATAATCTCTGCACAGATGTCCACACACTCATCACAGATATATGCCCCTTTCGGTCCTGCGATCAGCTTGCGCACCTGTCCCTGAGATTTTCCGCAAAAGGAGCAGCGGATCTCATCGTCACTTCTTCCTGCCATTTTTAACTATTCTCCATGTTCTATCTTACTTCCTGCCAAAATCAGGTCTTATTTGCTTTCTTCCTTCTTGGTGTCCTTGCGGATGATGACATCGTCGATCAGTCCGTACGCCTTTGCCTCCTCGGCAGACATGTAGTAATCGCGCTCGGTATCGGCAGCAACCACATCGTACGGCTTGCCGGTGTTGGCAGCGAGAATCTCATTTAACTTTTTCTTGGTCTTTAAAATGTTCTCCGCTGCGATCTGGATCTCTGTCGCCTGTCCTTTGGCTCCGCCGGACGGCTGATGGATCATGACCTCCGCATTCGGAAGCGCATAGCGCTTGCCCTTTGTTCCTCCCGCGAGCAGGAATGCACCCATGCTTGCTGCAAGTCCGATACAGATGGTGGACACATCACACTTGATGTACTGCATTGTATCGTAAATTGCCATACCCGCTGTCACCATACCGCCCGGGGAGTTGATGTAAAGCTGGATGTCCTTGTTCGGATCTTCGGACTCCAAAAACAGAAGCTGTGCCACAACAAGGCTTGCCGTTGTCTCATTGACTTCCTCTCCAAGGAAAATAATACGATCTTTTAACAGGCGGGAATAAATATCATAATTGCGTTCTCCGCGGCTGGTCTGCTCTACGACGTAAGGTACTAAACTCATATTCGATCCTCCATTTTATACTTTTTTAATAATTACTTATAAGCTTAAACAGACCGGCCCAATAGAGCCAGTCTGTCTGTTTTGCAATAAGAACTGACAGGGGAATTACTCCTCTGTTCCCTCTTTCTCTTCTGCTTCTTTTTCTTTCTTGGATTTTGCTTTCGCTCTCTCCTTCACGTTCTCCATGATCAGGTCTACTGCCTTGGTCACTGCAAGGTCTCTCTTCATGGATTCCTTCTCGTTGTCGCCGATGTACTCTTTGAGCTTGTCAGCTTCCATACCGTACTGTGCTGCCATCTTCTCAATCTCAGCATCAAGCTCTTCATCGGTAATCTCAATCTTCTCATCCCTTGCAATCTGCTCTAATACCAGGCTGCTCTTGATGCGTGTCTCAGCTTCCGGGCGAACCTGCTCTTTTAACTTGTCGAGTGTCAGACCGGAGAACTGCATGTACTGCTCCATAGAAAGACCGCTCTGTGCCAGTCTCTGAGCAAATTCATTGACCATGTTCTCACACTGTGTCTCGATCATTGCCTCCGGGATCTCCATGGTGGACTTGTCAATGATCTTCTGGATTGCCTCGTCCTCCTTGGTCTTCTTAGCCTCGTTCTCCTTCTCTACCTCAAGGTGCTTCTTAACGTCAGCCTTGTACTCCTCTAAGGTATCGAACTCGGATACATCCTGTGCGAACTCATCGTTCAGTTCCGGAAGCTCCTTGCACTTTACTTCGTGGATCTTAACCTTGAACATTGCAGGCTTTCCGGCAAGATCTGCTGCCTGATACTTCTCAGGGAAGGTTACGTTTACTTCTACTTCGTCGCCGGCATTCTTGCCTACGAGCTGATCCTCGAACGTATCGATGAAGGAATGGGAACCGATCTCAAGCGGATGATTCTCACCCTTGCCGCCCTCAAATGCAACGCCATCAACAAATCCCTCGAAGTCGATCACTGCGGTATCGCCGTTTGCGATCGGTCTGTCTGTAACGGTAACAGTTCTTGCGTTGTTATTTCTCTCTTTCTCTACTGCTGCCTCTACCTCTTCGTCAGATACGGAGGTATCGATCTTGGTTACCTGAACACCAAGATACTTGCCAAGCTTTACTTCCGGTCTTACAGCAACCTCTGCTGTGAAGATGAAAGGCTTGCCGGACTCGATCTGTACCACGTCGATGGTCGGTCTGGATACGATGTCAATACCGCTCTCCTCTACTGCTGCAGGATAGTTCTCCTGGATCAGGGTGTTTGCTGCGTCCTCATAGAACACTGCCTCACCGTACATCTTCTCGATCATCTTTCTTGGAACTTTACCTTTACGGAAACCAGGCATGCTGATCTTGCCTTTTTCTTTCAGGTAAGCAGCCTGGATTGCTTTCTCTACTTCTTCGGCAGCCACTTCAATGGTAAGCTTTGCCATATTCTTTTCTAAGTTTTCTACCTGTACACTCATTGTAACTATCTTCCTCCTTAATATATATGAAATATCATGTACATCTTCCGTCCATCGCATGACATTCGTCACGCCAGTCGCCTGCAGCCCTTTTTTAAGGGTTCCTGCCTGTCTTTCGGAAAAAAGGGCGTACTACGACTATCACAGTCATTTAAGGATTATAACATACAAGACCGGAAAATACTAGCCTTTTTTTGATTTCTTTGCGGTTTTTCCGCCAAAAACACGCCCTAGAGCTCCACACCGCGATGTTCTACAGAGGTAGAGAACACAATCAGCGTCTTTGTCCGTCCAAAATACTGTAATTCCCCGATAAAACGGTCGAGTTCCATCGTATTTTCAAACAAAACCTCCAGCAGCATGGAATAGTCGCCGGTCACACAGTTGCACTCAATCACGTTTTTGCACTTTTTTATATAGCGAATGATGGCGGTTCTGTCAAGCCGCATCCGCTTTTCGCTGCGCGGCTTTCTTACTCTCTCACCCGGCTTCGTACTGCTTTTTCCTCACGGGTTTTTTTCACGGTACACCCTTCCGTCTCTCTCATTCAACATCGTACTGCTTTTTTCTCACGGGTTTTTTTCACGGTACACCCTTCCGCCTCTCTCATTCGGCTTTGTACTGCTTTTTTCTCACGGGGTTCTTTTTCCGCTCCACGCTCCGCAGCTGCTTCTTCCGCGCGGTCTCTTCCCGTCGCTTCGCATGCGCCGCCTCCGCCAGAAGCTTCTTATAGTTAAGCAGCCGGCGTTCCGGCAGTCTTCCGTCCCGCACCGCCTCCTGCACCGCACACCCCGTCTCTTTTTCATGTCTGCAGTCTCTGAATCTGCAATGCTGCGCCAATTCCTCAATATCCGAAAATGTCGTATCCATCCCGCATTTTGCATCCCCTACGCCAAGTACGCGCATTCCCGGTGTATCTATGACACGGGAGCCATCCGGCAGAAGGATCATCTGCCGGTAAGTCGTCGTATGGCGTCCTTTGGAATCATCCTCCCGGATCGCGCCGGTATCCATAACCGTCTCCCCACACAGCGCATTCACAAACGTGGATTTGCCGACACCGGATGATCCCAGCAGCACTACCGTTTTTCCCGCACCCAGATAGTGTTGCACGTGTTCCATCCCTTCGCCCGTTACCGCACTTACCGCACACACTGCAACTCCCGGCGCCTGCCTCTCCACAAGATTTACATAATATTCCGGTTCCTCGCAGAGATCTTTTTTCGTCAGTATGACAACCGGCGTCGCCCCGCTCTCCCACGCGGCTGTCAGATAACGGTCCAGCCGGTTCTGGTTAAAATCATGATTCATCGACATGACCAGAAACACATAGTCAAAGTTTGCCGCCACCGCCTGGCGCTCCATGCCGAGCGTCGGATTTTCCCGGTAAAACACGCTCGTTCTGGGAAGCGTCTCAAGGATCAGTGCATCCCCGCACCGGTTTGTCTGAATACGCACCCGGTCACCCACTGTCGGAAATGCCTCCCCGCCCTTGTCCTGATAATACACACCGGTCTTTAACCTGGCATTAAGCTTTGTATCTGACGGTTCCTGTTCCATAAGAATCTCATAACGTTCTCTGTATACCGCTGTGATCAGTGCCGTCGCTTTCGTATTTTCTGTTTTATTTCCTGTATGTTCCATCCGTTTTCCTCTTTCCTCTCAATTTTCCATTCACTGTTTCTTTCCATTCCTACAATCTCCATTCTGTTTTTCTCCATTTTTACATTCCTCCTTTATTAAAAAGAATCTCACTTGCGAGATTCTCCGCGCGCGAGCGGTTCGCAAAGCGATATTTTCCTTACCGCG
>OGLT01001566.1_pt1 | contig 11444 bp, 9 predicted proteins | sample 1572911 | NCBI WGS metagenome assembly OGLT01 (sample SAMEA2582014, study PRJEB24529) | metagenome | biome: Human gut stool | place: China | collected 2011 | reverse complement strand
GGCATTGGAACGCGCTCTGTTGTGGATTTCCGTTACCGGCGGTATTTGTATATTGACCGGATTGACATTGCTGTATTGGTTGCCCCGAACAATCAGTAAACCCATCAAGGAACTGAAACAAGGGATTCTTGAAATAGCCAATCATAATTATGAAGAACGGCTGGATATGAGAAATAATCAGGAGTTTCGGGAAGTCGCCGAGAGTTTCAACCGTATGGCGGAACGTCTGGCCGAGTATCGGGCAAGTACGTTAGCGGATATTCTTTCTGCCAAGAAATTCATTGAGGCCATCGTGAACAGTATCGACGATCCGATAATCGGTCTGAATATGGATCGTGAGATTTTGTTTATTAATGAGGAAGCACTGAACGTGCTGAATCTGAAAAGAGGTAATGTCATACGTAAATCTGCGGAAGAATTGTCTTTGAAGAATGATCTGCTTCGCCGGCTGATTCGTGAACTGGTGACGCCGGGAGATCAGAAAGAGCCGTTAAAGATATATGCCGATGATAAAGAGAGTTATTTCAAGGCTTCCTATATTCCTATCATAAATACGGATGCAGGGAAGGATGAACCCAGCAAATTAGGGGATGTCATTCTGCTGAAGAATATAACGGAATTCAAGGAACTGGATTCTGCCAAGACTACATTTATTTCGACCATTTCACACGAATTGAAAACTCCGATTGCGGCTATCATGATGAGTCTGCAGCTATTGGAAGATAAACGTGTCGGTGAGCTGAATGATGAACAGGAACAGTTGTCCAAAAGCATCAAGGAAAATAGCGAACGCCTGTTGAGCATTACGGGCGAATTGCTGAATATGACTCAGGTAGAGGCAGGCAAGCTGCAATTAATGCCGAAGATAACGAAGCCCATTGAACTGATAGAATATGCGATTAAAGCTAATCAGGTACAAGCGGATAAGTTCAATATTCAGATAGAAGTAGAGTACCCGGAAGAGAAAATCGGCAAGCTCTTTGTCGATAGTGAAAAGATAGCTTGGGTATTGACTAATTTGCTCAGCAATGCGATTCGTTATTCTAAAGAAAACGGGCGTGTCGTGATTGGTGCCAGGCAGGAAGGAGATATGATCGACCTGTACGTTCAGGATTTCGGTAAAGGCATCGATCCCCGTTACCACAAGAGTATTTTCGACCGTTACTTCCGTGTTCCCGGAACAAAAGTTCAGGGCAGCGGACTCGGTTTGTCTATTTCGAGAGACTTTGTGGAAGCGCATGGCGGTACGCTGACAGTAGAAAGTGAACTGGGAAAAGGAAGTCGGTTTGTGATGCGACTGAAAGCATAAAAGAGAATGTTCGGAAAGTGTCCGAGGCGGTTGCTGTGATAAATAAATGTGGTAGCTGATTTAATTTGAAATGAAACTTTGGGAATCAAGACATTGCAGCGTCTTTTAAAATCTTTATATTTGCAGACTAATTGAAGTTAAAGTCAAATTTATACAATATAATAACTTAAAAGAACCAGAATCAGATGAAACAGGACATGATTGTTATCCTTGACTTGGGTAGTCATGAGAATACGGTATTGGCTCGCGCCATCCGTGCATTAGGAGTTTATAGTGAGATTTATCCTCACGACATCACAGTAGAAGAACTGAAAGCATTGCCCAACGTAAAGGGTATTATTATCAATGGTGGACTGAACAACGTGATCGACGGTGTTGCTATTGACGTGAATCCGTCTATTTATACGATGGGGATTCCTGTTATGGCTGCCGGTCACGATAAAGCGACTTGCACTGTGAAATTGCCGGAATTTACAGATGATATCGAGGCTATTAAGGAGGCTGTAAAGTCTTTCGTATTTGATACCTGCAAAGCGGAAGCTAACTGGAACATGACAAATTTTGTGAACGACCAGATAGAGCTGATTAAGCGTCAGGTTGGTGATAAAAAGGTATTGTTGGCTTTGTCGGGTGGTGTTGACAGCTCTGTGGTTGCTGCTTTGCTTCTGAAAGCAATTGGTGATAACTTGGTGTGCGTGCATGTCAATCATGGTTTGATGCGTAAAGGGGAATCTGAGGATGTGGTTGAAGTTTTCAGCAATCAGTTAAAGGCAAATCTTATTTATGTGGATGCTACAGACCGTTTCCTGAATAAATTAGCAGGAGTGGCGGACCCTGAACAAAAACGCAAAATCATCGGTGGTGAATTTATTCGTGTGTTCGAGGAAGAAGCACGTAAGTTGGACGGTATCGATTTCTTGGGGCAGGGTACTATTTATCCGGATATTGTGGAAAGTGGAACGAAGACTGCCAAAATGGTGAAGTCGCACCATAATGTAGGTGGTTTGCCGGAGGACCTCAAGTTTGAATTGGTAGAACCGTTGCGTCAATTGTTCAAGGATGAAGTTCGTGCTTGTGGACTGGAGTTGGGCTTACCGTACGAAATGGTTTATCGCCAGCCTTTCCCGGGACCAGGTTTGGGAGTGCGTTGTTTGGGAGCTATTACACGTGACCGTCTGGAGGCTGTGCGTGAATCTGACGCTATTCTGCGTGAAGAATTCCGAATTGCAGGATTGGACAAGAAAGTATGGCAATACTTTACAGTAGTTCCTGATTTCAAATCCGTGGGTGTGCGTGATAATGCTCGCTCTTTTGATTGGCCGGTAATTATTCGTGCAGTCAATACGGTAGATGCTATGACAGCTACTATCGAACCGATAGATTGGCCTATTCTGATGAAAATTACAGACCGAATTCTGAAAGAAGTGAAGAATGTAAATCGTGTCTGCTATGATATGTCACCGAAACCCAATTCAACCATAGAATGGGAATAAGAAAATAGAGACTAAAATTCACTCAGCCCCGAATGTCGGTATATCCAATTTTCGGGGCTGATTTTGTAATACATATATAAAAGAAAAAGGCACCCAAGAGTGGAAGCCTCTCAAATACCTTATTCTTATCAAGTAGCGGGACCCGGGATTGAACCGGGGACCTCATGATTATGAATCTGCGTCTTCCAAAGGCTGACGCCTTTGAAAGCTACCAGCAGAGCTACTGAATATAAGGCATTTATGATGATTTTGGTTTTTGCCAAATCTTATATCAGACTTCTAAAATACCTCCTATTTGATTATTGGTGTAAACCATAGCGCAAACCAAAATGTAGCAATAAAATGTTACATTATGGATGCAAATATAAGCATTGTTTGTTTTAAATCAAAAGTTTTGGCTAATGGAGAACACCCGTTAATGTTGAGAATTAGCCAAAGTAAACTACGTTACTTTAAATCTTTGGGGATTTCAATCAAAGCTTCTTATTGGAATTTTGATAAAGAAGAACCTAAAAGAAATTATCCCAATCGTGAACAATTATTGAATATAATGAATCAAACGAGACAAAAATATATCAATATGATATTTGAGTTGAAAGCGCTTGGTAAAGACTTTACTCCACAATCTTTGGCTGAATATGTGGAACGAAGTTGTAATAAACAGAATGTGGGAGATTATATTCAATACATCATACAGTATATGACTGCCGAGAAACGATTAGGTAATGCTAAGGCTTATATTAGTTGTTATAATTCTGTATTGAGGTTCGCAGGAAATCTGGATATACCTTTCACAGATATTGATATAAATTGGTTGAAACGTTATGAACTTTATCTTCGCAAACGTGATAATTCTGATAATACGATTGGAATACGAATGAGAGAATTACGTGCTGTTTATAATAAAGCGATAGAAGATAATGTGGTGAACGAGAAGTATTATCCTTTTGTAAAATTCAAAATATCTCATTATCGCAAGGGCAAATGTAAAAGAGCAATCACTAAGGCTGAAATACATAAAATAATGGATATTGATTTGACGGAGATAACGACTTATTATAGCCCTTTGCTTTATTTGACCAAAGATTTATTTGCTTTTAGTTATCTTAGTTGTGGTATGAATATGATTGATATAGCGTATTTGAAGTATTCAGATATTATAAATAATCGAATATGTTTTGTACGACATAAGACAAAGCAACCTATTACATTTCAACTTTTGCCCCGAGCCATACAAATTATAGATAAATATAGGAAGCCAAACTTGCAGCTGAATGATTATGTTTTTCCAATATTAGACCGTAATTTTCATATTACTGAACAACAGCAATATGACAGAATTAGAAAAGTGATAAAAGGCATGAATAAAGCTCTTAAAAAGATAGGTGCTCATTTGAATATTAGTATTCCACTGACTACCTATGTGGCGCGCCATTCATTTGCAACAGTATTAAAACGTTCCGGTGTGAATATTGCATTAATAAGCGAGGCAATGGGGCATACGAGTTTGTCAACGACACAGTATTATTTGGATAGCTTTGAAAATGAGCAGGTAGATGAAGCAATGAAAAATTTGCTATAACCCAAAGGAGTTCTGCCTTATATAATAAGGTGTAATTTCTTATTTTCGTTAAAATGGTATCAATGAATTAAATAGAATATTAAGCTATGTAATTTGAAAGGAAGTTTCCTTTGTTTTTTGAAAATTTGTCTATACATTTGCACTGTGATTCAAACGAATCACATAAGAGGGAGGAAAAAGGCTTCTCCATATATTTATTATTATAGTGTGGTTCTAAATGAAGCATGCGAGGGAGGAAATATTCCTCTATCAATTTACGTGATTCAAATGAATCATGGGTGGAGGATTTCCTTCACAAACCTAGTACTTGAGTCGATAGGCAGACGTGTTCATCAATACTCATTTGCTATAAGAAGTTTCTGCATTTGTCTACTGAATAGATAATGGCTTCTGCAACTAAGTTTATCCGGTTTATGCCGGAGTGTCAAACTTGGAATATAACAATCATTACTTGTACTAACAAGGGATGGAGTATATTCAATTTGATGATAAACTTAGTTGGAGAAGCCTTTTTCATATCCCTTTTCTTATGTTTAAAATAAGTAGAGGTTATGAAAAAAAATAAAAAAATAAAAAGAGAGGTCTGTAACTTCAAAGTTATGGAACGTTGGTTGGCTATCCTTGCTGAATTGGTAAAAAGTGATGAAGAACTGGAAGAACTTATTAAACAGTTAGACCTTAGGATTCTTCCTTTGGGAAACAAAGATTATGTTTGCGAAGCCATCTTTTACCAAACAGATGATAACGAACAGCTTATGAAGGGAAAATGGCGGTTCATGTTGGCAGCTAAAAAGGCTGTCAAGGAAGCCCCTTGTATACTCCATAAAATTGAAACAGAAGGCTTGAATGTTGACGACATTGATGCTTCCCTAGGTGAAATCAGAGAGAGGTTGGGCTGTAAAGTTTGTAAATTATACAGTAACGGCTTTGAAAACTACATTGTAGAAGGAGATGACTTTACAAGTTGCCCAAACACATTTCGGCGTATTGGCTGGGCTGTATTGTCTCATGAACTTTGTAATAAAAAAAAGGAGGAACTATGATACAATTCAATTTTGAAAGCACCACTTCTGTTGGTAAACGTGAGCCTTATAATAATGTAGCTGCACACGAAGAATTGAAGTCCATGATGTCACGTCCTGACAGATTGAATATCTTCTTCGACATTGATAAGGACGGCTACGAAATCATAAAAGTTGAGAGCACATGTGTGAAACGTTTCTCGTATCAGTTGAATGATAAATCGGCAAATTGGCTTATGAGATATCTTTCGACAGGTAAGAGTGAGGACTTTGAAGTAGAACCATCTGAAGTTCAAAAGTCAGACCAAGCGAATGGTAACGAGTATCGTAAGAATATGCTCAAACTGTTTGTGGAAAGTAAGGTGAACATGCAATTCACACCAGAGTTCAGAGACAGGAGAGGTCAGCTAACTGCGGTAGCTAACTTTAAGTTTGGTAATATCTTTTTCTTTGTTAACCGAGACGAGGACATTGTTTCGTACTTGCAAGAGAAAGGACTAATTCATTAAATCTAACGAGGAGTAGGGGAAGTGTAAATTTCCTCTCTCCTTTCTAAATTCAAATTAATGGAAAAAGAATATATACCTATAAATAAGATAGCGGGCAAAATTCAATATTTAACAGAGGTTTTGCCACAGATAGAAGCAAATACTATCCTTTGTAAAACATTAACCGGATTAGGTGCGACTTATTCTGAAATAAAGTCTGAGCGGCATTCTATTATTTCTGTTCCTAATGTACCACCTATCATAGGGAAGTGTAAAGACCCAAAACATAAGAATGACAATTTGTTCGGTGTTAAACAAGGGGTAACAACAGAAGAAATCATTGATTATATTGAAAAGACATTAGCCGCAGGAAAGTTTATCAAGTTGATAAGCACTCCCGAAGGATTTATTAAAATCAAACTAGCCTTTGAAGAACTGGAACTTGATATATATAGTATGTGTTTTTTTCTATCTGATGAATGTGACAAGCTGATAAAGGATGTTGATTACAGACCCAATATAATATTTCCAATGGATGATTTCTTCAAATTCAGAGAAAAGGCATTTGTTTCAGCCACTCCCATACTACCGAGTGACCCACGTTTTGAAAGCCAAGGTTTCAACATTGTGAAAATACAACCTACTTTCGATTACAAACGTCCTATCAGCATTGTGCAGACCAATAATGTTTTGGAAGCATTGAAGATAATTCTGCCGCAGATAAAAGCACAACAAAAGCAACCACGCAGTATTTGTTTCTTTGTTAATAGCGTTGATATGATATACCAGTTAATGAGTAAATTGGGAATCATTGATGAATGTGCTGTGTTTTGCGCAGAGAAAAGTGTTGAGAAGTTGAAGAAGAAAGGATTTAAACGAGCTTATGAACATTGGAACATTTAAGCATAAAATGCCTTATATGTGGTTTACCTGTAGATTTTATACAGCTTTGGATATTGAACTGGAAGAACAACCCGATATAGTATTTGTTACTGAACCGTATTTTACAGAGAACACAATCATTGACCCATGTACTGATGCGGTACAAGCAATAGGACGATTTAGAAATGGTACTTCTTTTGCTATTCATCTTGTCAATACCAATGAAAACTATCCGGTACGCACCAAAGCAGGCATCAAGGAATATCTCAAAGGTTGCAGGGATGCTTACAAAACTATTAAAAATCTTTATGAATGTGCAACCTCTTCGGAAAGTCGAGATGCTTATAAGGCTGCATTGGATATACTTCCCTATAATAGGATGCTAAAGGACGGCAAGACGAACTATTTTGTTATTGACAATTTTGTTGATGAAGCATTAGTCAAATCTGCATACAATAACATAAATTCAGTGGTGAACCTGTATAAAGAAAGTAGTTTGTTTTTACCGGAACTACCCCAACCTCTTTTTTATAAGTTTGGTGATAAAGAAAGGTTGAGCTTAATGGATAAGAATTGTTCCATCAAAGAGAACCGAAAGCGTATTGTTGGAATTTTGGAATCGTTGAAAGATGATAGAGCTTCACCATTGGCACAATCACTTATCAGTGATATAAGACAAGTGGACGCTTTTATTATTGACGCTTACGATACAGTAGGAAAGGAAGTTATTGAACTTAATAATTACTCATTTAAGAAAATTAAAGAAGCCATGATTATGAAAAATTATGTAGAAAAGACAAGTGGAGTAGAGTTTGTTCAACTCCTTAAAAATTCGTTTAAAACTGGTGAGAAATATACTCGTGAATATATTAAGAAAGAATTAAAACGTCTATACGCATTGGTTAAGACCGCACCAAAGAATGCGATTACTGCTATGACAATTAAGGAGTTCTTTAAGATAGAAGAATGTAAAATCGGAAATAAGAAAGCTCTTAGGTTATTAGAACCATTAATTTAGAATAGTACTTTTTTTTGAGAAAGTTACTTTTATAGGGTATATTTTAAAAAGGTACTCTATAATAAATATTCAACTTTATTGTATCATTAATGGATATGAAGTCTCTGTTGATGAATGTTATCCTTTTATTTATCAATATATCTTCATATCATAATTAAAGCTCCGGACCATAACAGGTTTGGGGCTTTTTATGTATATCCCCAACTCAAAAATATAGGTACTTGAAATCATACCCCACTCCTTTTATTGAGGAAGTACTTTCTATTTGGACTTCATGTTTTGATAGAGTGAAATATTTGATTTGTCAGAAAGTACGTGGGTATATATCAGATGTATATCATGCGCTTAACTGTCGTGTTTACCCAAACACCCCTCACCAATTGGTAGGAAAAATGAAAAGATGCACATAAAGCACTTTCCCTCTCTCAATGAGTTTTTTGTGTAAATCGCCAATCAGACAAAGGCAGATTATTTATGATTTACTACATGATTGCACATTTGCAAGAGAGTGGAAAGTTTTTTATGTCAAACTATCATTTTGTCCTTAAATGCACTATTTACAAATCATATTAACTTAATAATTTATCAGATTATGGAAACGTTACAGATTATGCCAGTACAGAGAACTAGTAGTAGAAACTTTGGTGAATATGCAGAAGAAGCGGTAATAGTTGAAGAGCAACCTACCAAACAGAAGCGACCGTTATTCATTGAAGCCAACACGATTGAAGCCAGTTTGGAGCATCTAAGGAATGATTGTATTATACCCGTATTTGCTAAAGACAATGAAGCTACATTGTCTCATGTGGCTTTCATTGAAGCGGTACAGGATGCAACCAATACATTCTTTAACGGTGAACAAATTGAACTACCTGACATTCGTGTATCTCATGTAATCAAAGGCAGGATTCCAGAAGCGATACATAAGCCAGCCAACCAGTTATTAGAGAGTGACAAGACTATCTACTATGAAAGGTGCGCTTTTGTTATTGAGATTCCTACTATCTATGAGACGGTACACGGTAACAGGCTAACACTTACTATTGGTGGTGTCAGAGCCTATAACCACACTAATCTTTACTCAAAGAAAGGTGCGGAGCGGTTTAAAGTGTTCATTGGTTTCACCTGTAAGGTTTGCACCAATCTATGTGTGTCTACAGACGGTTATCTTAGTTGCTTGGAAGTTACTAATACAAGGGATTTATATCAAGCTGTATTAGAGATGTTCCACAAATACGATGCAGCCAAGCACATACATTTGATGCAGACTTTAGGCAATACCAGTATGACAGAACATCAATTCTGCCAATTACTTGGAAGGATGAGACTTTACCAATCACTACCGCAAGGCTACCAAAAGGACATACCTAAAATGTTGCTAACTGATACACAGGTTAACAATGTGGCTAAAGCGTATATCAATGATGAGAACTTTGGTAGCTTGGGAAATGATTTGTCTATGTGGAAGTTCTACAACTTGCTCACAGGTGCAAATAAGAGTAGCTATATAGATTCATTCTTAGATAGAGCCTATAATGCTACAGAACTTGCAACGGGTATATGTTCCGCTTTACATGGTGATGACAAGTATCAATGGTTTCTTAGTTAGTGGTATTACAGAGTACTTAAAAGGGGCATCCATATAATAAGGGTGTCCCTTGATTATTCATTACCTATTAATACTCAAAAGATTATGTTACAAGCGTTATTAGTCGTTATATTTTGGACTATCTTGTTACTTGTTATGTGTGCAATTTCACCTGTTGTATTCTTCTTGATGATTATTTGGACTATATACAAGATTATTACAATGAAGTAGTACATGAAGAACTAATAAGGGTATCTATATACTATATATAGGTACTCTTTATTAGCTATAGCCAGTAGTATAATATTCACTTTCTATATTAGTGAATGTTTAACTAGTAATCAGCAAGTTAGATATTCCAGTTTAAAATTAATATTCACTTTTATTAGTTTCACTATAAAACAGAACGTTATGTCACTTAAATATTCAAGTACAACAGCAGATTATTTGCAATGGAGCGAAGCAATGAACTTAGTAAGAAAGTTGGCAAGGGATAGTAATTATAAGATGTCACTTCTTATTGCTTTGGGTTGCTTCACAGGTCTAAGAATTTCTGATATTCTTGCTTTGAGGTGGAATCAGATACTAGATGCAGAAGAATTTACCATTACAGAGATTAAGACAGGGAAGCAGAGGACAATTAGGATTAATATGCAGCTACAGCAACATATCAGAGATTGTTATGAGCATATAAATCCAGTTGGCATAAATGCGCCTGTATTAATAAGTCAGAAGGGGACAGTGTACACAGTTCAGAGAATCAATGTCATGTTGAAGGAGATTAAGAAAAAATACAGGTTGCATATAGGCAATTTTTCGTGTCATTCTCTTAGGAAGACCTTTGGCAGACAAGTCTACAACATGAATAACGATAATTCGGAGCTTGCACTTGTTAAGCTAATGGAGCTATTCAATCATTCCAGTGTATCAATTACTAAAAGATACTTGGGATTAAGGCAAGAGGAACTACTTAATACCTATGATTGTCTTAGCTTCTGATAATTGGGTTGGTATGAAAGTTCAGAATTTCTACTTATATGGGGATTTGGCAAGTTTCATACCAACCTTGAATTATTGAGTAGAGACAGCTCTCAACTTTTAATAAACAATAGTTCTTGCAAATTAAACAGCTTTTAGTAACTTTGTAGCAATTTCAGACTTCTATGGAGATAGTTCTGAAAGGACATAGTTAACGAAGAGCGTATTGATATTATCTTGTACTGGAATCTCGACAATTCTATTACCCAAGATAGTAGGCAAGAGCGCTCACGTCAATGTTATATACCTATCTTATATGGATAGCTTATATATCGTTTGGCGTGGGCTATTGTTTATTATTGGGTAAGGGCAGTCGAGAGCCTCAGTACAGTAATATTCAGTAGTTCCCACGCTTCTTGTATGTAGTAGCCAACTATAGGGAACAGGTTGGCATTAATACAGGTATATAAGAAACAGACAGTCTATCTACTTTAACCAGTCAACAATTCTATTAAAGAAGTGTGCAACTCTATGTTGTGTTCCTCACACTTGTATCTCAATTAGTAACGCTCTCTATTAGGAACGTAGAAGCACAAACAGATTATATAACAAATGAAGACATTAAGATTTATTGGTATGGCTTTAGTAGCCATTATGATGAGTGTAAACTTTGCAGCTTGCTCTGACGACGACGATGACAATTCTATAGTGGGAGTATGGCAGAACGATGATGAAGGCGAACATTTAAGGTTAACATTTAACGCTGACGGTAGTGGAGAAGAATATCTATTTTATGATGATGATAGCGAATCATATAGATACCAATTCACCTACACTTATGATAGTGCAACTAGTACGTTAGTAATAACTTATGAAGATGGTGATACTACAAAAGAAACCGTCACTTTTAATGGCAATACTATGACTCTTGCTCATACCGATGATAAAGAAGGTAGCATTGCAATCACTTATAAGAAGATATAATTAAACAAAGGCAGCATTTGAAGTATGATTCACTTGCTGCCTTCTTTAGTTCACTTCCTTCTCTTCTTAACTAACTTGTGCTTATCCTTCTTAGCTGAAT
>OGLT01001562.1_pt1 | contig 11484 bp, 9 predicted proteins | sample 1572911 | NCBI WGS metagenome assembly OGLT01 (sample SAMEA2582014, study PRJEB24529) | metagenome | biome: Human gut stool | place: China | collected 2011 | reverse complement strand
TGGCGTAGAGGAACCGGCGGTACGCAGTTGCGAAAATCGCCTGCTGCAACATTACTAAGAATATTCAAGCTGCCCTGCTTGTGCGCAGGGTAGCTTTTTTATCTGCGCACTGGCGCAGAGAGATACAAGGCGTTTCACTTCGCGCCGCAGCGTCCTGCGTGAAGTGTTTCCGCCACGGGAAGCGGTCGCAGAACGCCCAGTGCTTTTCATAAAACGTGGAAAATCGTCCGATGACATATGCTTGTCCTTTTATATCTGACGCATTATGTTAAGATGTGCAGTAGATGTTCCATTTTACCATCCCACTCTCTGCTGGAATCGGCGCACTCTTTCAGCTCAGTTTCGATTTCAGTATATAAATCGTTCAAACTTTCCTTTCTGACACACAGTTTAGCTTTTCCTCTTGCAAGAACAAGAAGCTGCCGATACAACAAAGAAAAAACGACTTGTACCGAATGCACAAGCCGAAGAAGGAGGCAGACCATGGAGGAAAAACGCTGGGAATCGTGCAATGCAGAGGCGCTGCTGGATGAGTCCTTTTCGCAGGATGATCTCCGGCAGTTAGCGCTGAGCACAGGGGAACTGCTGGGCTGCCCGCTTCTGGTGCTGGATGACACCTTTCGTATTGCGGCGCACCACCTGCCGCTTGGCTTTTCCGATGCGCTCTTTGAAACCGCTGTGCGCCGCGGCGAGATCACCTACGAGGCCGGCGCGATCATCAGCGGAAATGCGATACTCACAGCCGGTTGGGCGGACTATGTCCAGCTGGCGGATAGCCCCCTACCGGCGGCGTTTTGCACCTCTCATCAGCGCAGGCGTGCGCCTCGGCTGCCTCATCTGCGTGGATACCGACGGACATTTGGAAAAGATCCCGCCGCAGACCTGGGAGCTGGTGGAGCACATCCTCGCCAAGCAGCTGTTCATGGAGGTGAGCCGTCAGGACAAGCCCTCCGAGACGGCGGAGGACATTCTCATGCACCTGCTGGACGGCGGTTTTTCCTCCGCCGCGCACTTCCAGCTTCAGGCGTCCGGCACCTACCTGGCGGATTTCCACCCGCTGACCTTTGCCCTCATTGATCTTGAGACGTACCATAACGCGTACATGGGGAAGCGGCATCTGAAAGAGGAACTGGAAGCGCAGATTGCGGATTCCCACCCCTTTTTATATAAGGGCGATGTTTTTCTCTTCCTGCACCGGGAGGGGGATGGCGACATCTTTTCTGAGCTTGCGGAGGAATTTCAGCTTAAAATTCTTATCTCTGCGCCGATCGACGACCTTTTCACCCTCCCGCAGCTCTACCGCACGGCGCGCGAGGCATTGGAGCTGATGAAAGATGAGCGCTTCCACGGTGAGGCCGTCTGCACAGCGCAGCAGCTGCGCACCCCGCTGCTGCTGAAAAATCTGGAGGGGCGCGGCGACCTGATCCCGATCGCGCTGCGCCGCCTTGCCGCCCACGACCGCGAAAAGGACACCCAGTACTGTGAAACGCTCTACCATTACCTCACCTGCTGCCACTCACTGAAAAAGACCAGCGACGCGCTCTATACCCACCGCAACACCGTGCTCTACCACATCCGCAGATTGCAGGAGGATTTCGCGATCCCGCTGGAGGAGCCGTCCCAGCACGCCGACCTACTGCTGGGCGTGTCGCTCATTTTGTTTGAGATCAAGGGGCCGGACTTTTTTCTGCGCGCGCCGAAAAATGAAGCATAAAACCGGCGCGATCACGCGCCGGTCAGATAGAAAAGGATGGTATCATGAAGGAAAACAGAAAGCTTTTGAGAGAAGTCCTCAAGGACATCCGCCACGATATGACGGATGAAGAGGTCCTGAACCTGCTGGCGGACAGTAAGATTTCCGAAAATCTCGCAGGCGAAAAGGAAAAATACACCATTGGCCAGCGCGCGGCAGACGCCATCGCGAAATTTGCGGGCAGCTGGTCGTTCATCTTCGCCTTCACCGGCGTACTGATTCTCTGGATGCTTGTCAACACGCTGCTGGCGGCAAAGGCGTTCGACCCGTACCCCTTCATCCTGCTCAATCTGGTGCTCTCTTGCGTGGCGGCCATTCAGGCACCGCTCATCATGATGAGCCAGAACCGGCAGGAGGAAAAGGACCGCCGCCGTGCAGAGAACGATTATAAGGTCAACCTCAAGACAGAGATCATGATCGAAGACCTCTACGACAAGGTCAATGCCATCCTCGCCAGACAGACCGCACTGGAAAAACAGCTGACGGAGAAGGGCGAAAGCGCAGGGCAAAAATGAGGGAGGACAGAGCCGTCCTCCCTCATTTTTTGCTGTTTTTGCGCAACGCGGAATCCTCCTCCGCAAACCTGCGCGCTTTTGTTGAGATGCCTCTCCGGCGCGTAAAGCCCTTATACGTGCAAGACTCTATGTTGCTTTACAGCCGGAAGTGCTTCTTAAGTTCTTGGTTTTCCCCCAGCACCAGCAGCGTCATATCAGCGTCCAGCACAGTTTCCGGTGAGACATTCACATCGGTCTTGCCGTTCCGCTTCACGCCGAGGATGTTGACGCCATAGCGCCTGCGGATTTCCAACTCACCGATGCTGCGGCCCTGCCAATCCCCCGGCACGGCAACCTCGATAATGGCGTGCTGCTCGTCCAGCTCAATGTAGCTGAAAATATGGTCGGAGGTATAGCGGATGGCCGCCCACTTCGCCAGCTGCTTTTCCGGGTAGGCGACCGCGTCCGCGCCGTTGCGCAGCAGAAATTTCGCCTGCACATCCCGCTCAGCGCGGGATACCACATATTTTGCTCCCAGCTCCTTGAGCAGCGACGTCGTCTCCAGCGAATTCTGAAAATTTCCGCTGATGGTGACATAGCAGACATCGTAATTACTCACGCCCAGCGAGCGCAGAAAGTCCACACGGGTGCTGTCGCCGATCTGCGCGTTGGTGACAAAGGGCATGCACTCGTTGACGCGCTCCTCGTCCCTGTCTACTGCCATCACCTGATGGCCCAACTCGTTGAGCTGCATGGCAAGATGCCGCCCGAAGCGGCCCAGTCCGATCAATAATACCGTTTTCATCGTGTGCTCCTTTCAGCCTACGGTAATTTTCTCCTGCGGATAGCGGGCATAGGTCAGGTCATGCCCGGAGAACGCGGCATAGATCAAGGTCAATCCGCCGACGCGTCCGAAAAACATGAGTAGAATGAGAATGCTCTGCGACAGGACTCCCAGCTGCGGCGTCAGCCCCAGCGTCAGGCCCACCGTACCGGCGGCGGATGCCGTTTCGTAGAGACAGATGCCGAGCGGAAGCTCTTCCACCGTGCTGATGACCGCTGCACCTGCAAAGGTCAGCCCCAAATACAGCAATAAAATGGCGGCGGCGTTGCGGACGGCGAAAGGCTCCAATCTGCGGTGGAAAAGCTGCGGATCTTCCCGTCTGCGGAAGGCGGCAATGGCGTTGGCAATGAGAACTGCCAGCGTCGTGACCTTCATGCCGCCCGCCGTGGAGCCGGGGGCCCCGCCGGTGAGCATCAGCAGAATGGTGACCGCCTGAGAGGCATCCGTCATCTCCGTCAGATCCACTGTGTTATAGCCGGCCGTCCGCGGCGTGACCGACTGAAAAAGGGAGGCCAATATCCGCTCTCCCACGGGGAGGTCCGCAAAGTCTGTCAGATAAAAGAGAAACGCCGGAATCGTGATCAAAAGCGCCGTCGCGCTCAGAATGACCTTGCTCTGCATCCGGTAACGCCGCAGGTGCAGACCGTGCGTACAGACATCGTCCCACGTTAGAAAGCCGATGCCGCCCACGATGATCAGCAGCATGATCACGATGTTGACCAGCGGGTCTGCGGCATACGCCGTCAGCGAGGGATAGGGGGAATCCGTCCGCCCCAGAATATCGAAGCCCGCATTGCAGAAAGCGGAAACGGAATGGAAAACGGACATCCATACGCCCCGCAGCCCATAGTCCCGGCAGAACACCGGCAGCAGCGCCAGCGCGCCCAGCAGCTCGACCAGAAAGGTCCCCTTGAGGATAAATCTCGTCAGGCGCACGATGCCGCCCACCGCGGGAGCGGAGATGGCGTCCTGCATGGCGCTGCGCTCCTTGAGCGTGATGTTCCGTCCGGCGAGCATCAGGAAGGTCACCGCACCGGTGATCACCCCCAGCCCGCCAATCTGGATCAGCAACAAAATGACCGTCTGGCCGAAGGCGGACCAGTAGCTGCCGGTATCCTGCACCACCAGCCCCGTCACGCAGACAGCGGAAGTGGAGGTGAACAGTGCCTCATGAAACGGCGTCCAGACACGCTGTACTGTGGCGATAGGCAGCATCAGCACCAACGCCCCCAATAGAATCACGCCCGCAAAGCCGAGGATCATGATTTGAAAAGAAGTCAAATGCTGCTTTAAGCGAAACACAGTCTCCGTCACATCACACACCTCCTTGAAACAATGGTACTCTCAATTTTCCGTACAGTATAGCACAGCTTTTGCAATGTGTCTGTATGTATCTTGTACAATTTTCAGGTGCAGAGTTCTTATGTGCAGCCCAGAGACGGGCTGCAAAGCTGCGGTTGACAGACTTTGGTGCATAGAATTCTCCGCGTGACCTGTAAATCTTTCCTGATTTTTTTACAGGAACCGTTGCCTTTTTTCAATATTTGTTTTAAGATAAGCTCTCTATCTGTCATATTCAGCTGAAATTCTACGAAGCTTTTTAAAAAAGCCCCAACGGGAGAACTAATATGCTCAAAGAAAAAACATCCGATGTATCCATGACAAATACAAATCAAGGCTCTGGCACTGCTGCTGAAGCGGCAGTGCCCATGAGCCATGGCCTTTGGAATACGTGGCGCAAAAATCTCCTGCTGTTCTGCCTGACTGGCGTTTATGTGGAGCTGTGCCTGCATCTGTGCGTATTCGGCTCGATGGACCGGTACGCGGGATATCCTGTCCTGTTCGGCCTGCTGGGGGGCGCACTCTGCACGCTGGTAGTCTCAAGCCTGCCAAAGGTTCTGCGCCAGATCACAGGGGTTTTCCTGGTCGCGGCACAGGTGCTGCTGGCCGAGGTGCAGCTGGTCTATCATTGCATCTTCGGAGATTTCATGCCCGTCAGCCAGATCGGCATGGGCGGAAATGTGATCGTCAATTTCAACTCGCAGCTTCTCTATGGGATCCGCCAAAATCTGCTGAAGATCCTGCTCCTCCTGCTGCCGCTGGTTGTCGTGATCCTCTGCCTTGCCCTGCGGAGGGTACAGGCGCTGAGGTTCCGGCTGCGCTGGAAACAGGCTATGGCCTCCTTTGCCGTGCTCCTCGCACTGCTGCTGACGGTCACGGGACTCATGTATATTGGACGGGACAAAGCCTTTTCCGCCTATCGTACCTTCACCAATGTGAACACCTCCACCGACAGCAGTTATAAAAAAATCGGCATGCTGGCCACCACGGCGCAGGAGCTTCGATACATGCTCTTCGGCGGCAGCGGCAGCATTATGATCACGCCGTCGTCCTTGAATATAAGCGATGTTCCGCGGACGTACAGCAGCAACTCCTATAACGTGATCGAAAGCATCGATTTTACGGCTCTTGCAGACAGTACCGACAGCGATATTCTCAAGGCCACAGACGAGTATCTATCAAATGCAACACCCACCCGCAAAAACAACTACACAGGACTTCTTAAGGACTATAACCTCATCACCATCTGCGCCGAGAGCTTCTGCCCGTGGTTTATCAGCGAGGAGCTGACGCCGACGCTCTACAAGCTGAGCCATACGGGTATTCTCTTTGAAAATTACTACGGCACGTTCCAGTCCGTCACCACCAACGGCGAATACACCATGTGCATGGGGCTTTATCCGGATATGTCCCGCACGAAGACGGATTCCAGCTTCAATGTGGCGGGCACCAACTATCTGCCGTTCTGCCTGGGCAATGCGCTCAAGGGCATGGGCTATCAAGCCTGGGGCTATCACGACTACATCGGGGATTTCTACAACCGGAACATCACCCACGCCAACATGGGCTACACATTCAAGGCGGCGGATTCCGGTCTGGCCATGAAGATCGACTGGCCCTCCTCCGATCTGGAGATGATGGAGGCCTCCGTGGACGACTACATCAACAGCGGAGAACCCTTCCACGCCTATTACATGACCTTCAGCGGTCACTACCAGTACAACTGGGACAACGCCATGAGCGCCAAAAACCGCGACGCGGTGAAAGATCTGCCCTATTCTGAGCCGGTGAAGGCGTACATTGCCTGTAATCTGGAGCTGGAGTATGCGCTGGAGTACCTGATGCAGCGGCTGGAGCAGGCTGGCGTTGCCGACAAGACCTGCATCGTCCTGACCAACGACCACTACCCCTACGGCCTGACCGAAGACGAGTACAACGAGCTGGCAGGGCAGACGCTGGACACGACCTTTGAAAAGTACCGCAACAGTTTTATCTGCTATGTCCCCGGTCTTTCGGAGAACATCGTGGTGGATGAATACTGCTCCACGGCGGACATCTTGCCAACACTGCTGAATCTCTTCGGCGTGGACTACGATTCCCGCCTGCTGGCGGGCACCGATGTACTCTCCAGCGGCCTCCATGTAGCGGTGCTGTCGGATAAGTCCTTTCTGACGAAGACCTTCCGCTATGACGCCGGTACGGAAACCGTGATCCCCGCCGACGAGAATACCACAGTCTCCGGCAAGCTGGCGGAAGCCTACCGGCTCTATGTGGACAGCCGGTTCCAGCTCTCCGGCAACATTCTCAACAGCGATTACTACGCCCACGTCTTTTCCAAAGAGTCCAGCGGCGGGAGCCTTGCGGATACGGTGGTATTCACGGACATCAAGAGCATTTTCAATCAGGCCAGCGTCCTCTACATGTACCGCAAAGGCTATGTGGATCCGGAGACACCGGATACCTTCGGCGGCAAGACCACGGCAAGGCTGGGTGAGTTTATCGATGTGCTCTACCGCATCGCGGGCCGGCCGGAAACGGACAACACCGCCCTTCCGGCTGACTACGAAAACGAGGAATTCAACGCGGCCCATCCCTATTATAATGCCGTGTGCTGGGCCTATCAGACAAGGCTGCTCCGACAGAATGATCCCAATGCCGAATACGATGACAAGGTGGACTATCAGACGGCATGCGTACTGATCCGCCGCTACGCGATCATGGCAGGCGTCGATACCGGCGTGGATCAGACGCAGCTCAGGCAGTTCCTTCGAGATAACCCCGATCTCAACAGAGAGGCAGCCAAAGCGATGCTCTGGTGCGATGCAAAGGACATCACCACCCGGGACAGCAGCCTTGACGAGCTGCTGGCATCCGCTGGCACCCGCATCAGCCGCTACCAGATGACGTCGTTCCTGTTCTACCTCTGCACCTACGAGCTGGATATTGGCAGCTGAGCATGCGGCGCAGATTCTGCCGGAGAAGTGTTCCGCGACCGATTCGCAAAAAGAGTCGCCTTTCTCGGCTGTGTACCGGAAGATACCCATTCGATGTCACACTACGCTTAACGTTGGAATAAGTAAACATACTCACAAGCATTACACTCAATGTAGACCTAACGTAAATTCAGATCATTCTGTGTTTACGAAAGTTTACATTGAGTGTAATTTTTTCTGCCTTGAATGGGTGGTCAAACAGGGCCGGTTTTCTACATTTATTACGAAGGAATGAGACATCCACCCCCTATTCTCACACGAAAGAAGGAGTTTGATTTGAGCAAACGAAAACACGGACCTACGATTGTACCGGCCTTATCCGCCAAGGTGGATAACAAAGGAAAACGATTCATTCAGGTTGGAAACTCACAGCTCCTCTCCAAGCAGTTCTACGCACTCAGCACCGGCAGCCGGTTTCTCTATTTCTGCATGGCCATGGAGAGCGGCGGAAGGAAGAATTTCATTCTTCCACAAAAGGACGCAAAAATGGCTCACGGGGTAAACCCGCGTAGCCGTCTGATCCGTTTCAGCAAGAACAGCAGCTTTCATTATTTCACCGTCGATGAGATGGGCCTGCGGCTGATGAAGCTGGCGCTGGATGAAATGGCGCTGTATCGGTTTCAGCGGTACTTGCAGCAAAACGGCATTTGCAAAGCATCTATGCTTCCGCTGTATCTGTTCAGTCTGGAGCTGCTTTCGGAGGCGTATGCCTTGAAAAAGGGGAAGCAAATGCGGGCAGAGCTGGATAGAGGCGCATTGTTTTCGTGCCAGGCAGATGTTGTAAAACGGATCTGCAACACAGGACCTGATCTGATCACGATCCCAGACAAATGGCTGCTGGACTTGGATACGGAAAGAGATGATAGCTCAGACGAACTCTTACTTTCCCCAAATGCTACGTTTCTAAGTCAACAGTCCGGAATGTAACACACAGGTGGTAACAGTATGGTCGAGGAATTGCAAGTGCCGATCCATCTCAAAATGACGCTGACGATTAAGGAAGCCGCAGCATGCAGCAACATTGGGATCAACAAGATCGAGAGTATGCTGCGCAGTCCGAATTGCCCGTTTGTTCTCTATGTTGGGTCCAAAAAGCTGGTCAAACGCAGGGAGTTCGAGCAATATATCAGCCATAAGTTGATGTTTTGACGGTAATTTCACTATTGAGAAAAGAAAGCTCGTGTGCTACAATCACATTGTTGCATAGGGCTTTTTTCTCTTTTTGAGAAAGGAGGCTCTAAATGGGCAAGAGTTTACGAGGCGAAGAATGTGACGAGGGTATCTGCCAAAGAAAGGACAGCTTATATAGCGCAAGATTTGTGACCAAAACCGGGAAGCGCCAGGTCAAGTGCTTCTCCTCACTTCCGGAAGCACGAAATTGGCTGGACGATGCCAAGTATGCAGATAAGCACGAAAATATATTTGTTCCGCCAGATATGACGGTAGATGCGTGGTTTGAGTTTTGGATCGTTCATATCGTTGGGGATCTGGCTCCCAATACTCGCAGAAATTACCGTGAGCGTTATGAATATAACGTGAAGCCGCTTATTGGTGGCATGCAGCTTGCAGATGTCAAGCCTATGCACTGCAAGATGGTCTTAAATCAGATGGAGGAGAAATACGCTGGCTCAACCATCCGGCAAACCTATATCGCAATGGGAACAATGCTTCGCTCTGCAGTTATGAACGACATGATTCAAAAGCACCCGATGGATGGAGTGCGGTTTACAAAACCGACTCGGGCGGTGAATGATATCAAGTTTCTAACGGTGGAGGAACAGCAAAAATTCTTAGCAGTCGCTAAAAAGTCTCACAACTATTATCAATATGCGCTGATATTGGAGACGGGACTTCGGACTGGTGAACTAATTGGACTGACATGGGATTCGGTTGATTGGAAGAAGCGCACTTTGACAGTCAATAAGACGTTGTAGTATCGACATGAGCAAGGCGAATGGCGGGCTAGACCGCCTAAAACGCAGCAGAGCTACCGAACGATCCCGCTCACAAACCGCGCATACGAGATTTTGGAAAAGGTTCACGCACGGGTTCCTGAGCGCAAGGAAACGGATATCCTGTCACTGACATTGGACTATTTGGATCGGCATACTGGGGAAAAGGCGAGCTTGTTCATGCGTGATCTTGTCTTTATCAACTGGCGTACCGGGGAACCGGCAAAGAACAGTTCCTATGATACCCACCTTTACAAGCTATGTGACGAAGCGGGAATTGAAAAATTCTGTATGCACGCTTTGCGCCACACCTACGCCACAAGAGCGATTGAATGCGGCGTACAGCCCAAAGTGCTGCAAAAGCTGCTTGGTCACGCAAGTATAAAAACAACGATGGACAGATACGTCCATGTCACATCTGAATCCTTGGATCAGGCTGTGCGGCAATTTGAATCAGGCAGGGTTTCCTATCAATCATATAAGTCCATGCGAAAATGGCGTAGAAATGGCGTAAGCCAAACACGCCGGATTCCGGAAGCCCTTGAAAATCAAGACTTTTTAAGGAGATAGAGAAAACTATGAAATTAGGTATCGTCGGACTGCCGAATGTCGGCAAGTCCACTCTCTTCAACGCGATCACCAACGCGGGCGCGGAAAGCGCCAACTACCCCTTCTGCACCATTGAGCCGAACGTCGGCATGGTGGCCGTTCCCGATGAGCGCCTCGATAAGCTCGCCGAGATGTACCACCCCAAGAAGAAGACCCCCGCCGTCATCGAATTTGTCGACATCGCGGGTCTTGTCAAGGGCGCAAGCCAGGGTGCGGGCCTCGGCAACAAGTTCCTCGAGAACATCCGCCGCACGGATGCCATTGTCCACGTCGTGCGCTGCTTTGACGATGAAAACATCATGCACGTCGTGGCCGACGCAAGCACGAACGTCCCCGTCGACCCCCTGGGCGACATTGAGACCATTGACTTGGAGCTCATCATGGCCGACCTTGAAATGGTCAACCGCCGCGTCGAAAAGGCGACGAAGATGGCCAAGGGCGACAAGAAGTTCCTGCACGAGGTCGAGCTCTTCTCCGACCTCGCAAAGCACCTCGACGCGGGCAAGAGCGCGCGCACGTTCGAGGTTTCATCCGACGACGCTGAGCTCATCGCGACCGCCGATCTTTTGAGCCTCAAGCCCATCATCTACGCCGCGAACATGGACGAGGACGGCTTTGCGAATCAGGATGGCAACCGGTATCTCCAGCAAGTCAAGGAGCTCGCCGACAAGGAGGGTGCGCAGGTTTTGCCGATCTGCGCCAAGCTCGAGCAGGACATTGCCGAGCTGGACGGCGAGGATCGCGCGATGTTCCTCGAGGAGCTCGGCATTCAGGAGTCCGGCCTCGACCGCCTGATCAAGTGCTCGTACGCGCTGCTCGGCCTCATCTCGTTCCTGACCTACGGCGAGGACGAGTGCAGGGCTTGGACCATCAAAAACGGCACCAAGGCCCCGCAGGCCGCGGGCAAGATCCACTCCGACATCGAGCGCGGCTTCATCCGCGCCGAAACGATCAATTTCGACGACATGATCCGCTGCGGCAGCGTCGCGGCGGCAAAGGAAAAGGGATTGCTGCGCAGCGAGGGCAAGGAGTACGTCGTCAAGGACGGAGACATGATCTACTTCCGCTTCAACGTGTAAAATTTCAAAAATTCCATCATAAATTTCCGCTAACGGCGCAGATTTTCTGCGCCGTCTTTTTTTAAGTGAAACGGGTGCGCTACCATGGTAGCGATTCTGCAAACCGTTGGTATCACAGGAAAAACCGCACTTTAAATTTTTGGACCGCTACCAAACCGCTACCACGATAAGCCCGCAAAGCGCTGGAATACAAGGAAATGCGAAAATCCTAAGGGGATGCGATATCCACCGAATCGAACGATTTCACGCTGATTCTGCCGATTTTCTGCGATTTTCGATTGTTCTTGCAACAATTTGAGAATTTGCGAATTTTGGCGGCAACCACGGGAAAGCGGGAGAGGCGGCGGGTGTTCGGCCGCGAGAAGATGGAAATTTATGAAAGGAGAGTAACATCTATGAAAAAGTTACTCGCAATGGTG
>OGLT01001553.1_pt1 | contig 11535 bp, 7 predicted proteins | sample 1572911 | NCBI WGS metagenome assembly OGLT01 (sample SAMEA2582014, study PRJEB24529) | metagenome | biome: Human gut stool | place: China | collected 2011 | reverse complement strand
AAATGGAATTTAAAGGATGGCCACAAGATCATTCATATTGATTCCCGTCCGTCTGCGATATCCGATCCGTTATGGGTAAGGAGGATATTCTGGTATCTGATGTTGGAGCCCATAAGATGTGGATATCCAGACATTATAACTGCTATGAGCCAAATACCTGTCTGATCTCAAATGGTTTTGCAACGATGGGTATAGCGGTTCCCGGTTCAATCGCAGCGAAGATGTTATATCCGGAAAGAAAGGTACTTGCTGTTACAGGTGATGGTGGTTTCATGATGAATTGTCAGGAGATTGAAACAGCTGTTCGGATGAATGTTCCGATCGTCGTTCTAGTCATGCGGGATGACAGCTATGGTTTGATCAAATGGAAACAGGATGACCGGTTTGGCGATCACTGTTTTGTAGATTTTACAAATCCGGATTTTGTAAAAATGGCAGAGAGCATGCATGCAGTTGGACTTCGTGTAGATAAAACAGAAGATTTGAAGGATGTTCTGGAACAGGCATTTGCATCTGGTAAAGTCTGTATCATTGACTGCCCGGTTGACTATGCAGAGAATACAAAACTGACGGAACACTTAAAACAGATGATCGCAGAATTGGAATGATAAATGTATGAAATGCGCGAAGCACATCATGCAGCTATTTAGAAATAAAAATTCTCATAGTATCCTCTTACCATCTATGATAAAATAGAACCAGTATAAAAGGTACGGAATACAGTATAAAACAAGAGGGTGCACAGACTGGATGCACAGCAGATTGATACAGGGGTGATGCTATGAGAAGATATAGGAAACTGAAAATATTTGTGGCAGGGCTTGCCATGATCGCAGCGGCGGCAACGGGCGGCGGAACCGTATTTGCAGCGGGAACAACAATGGCAGAGATAACAACAGATAAAACGCACGATACTCTGTCAGGAACGGAAGAACAGACAGAGGAAGAAGCGGATACATCTATACAGGTTGAAGATCGACAAGAAGAAACAGATAAAGATGAGATCTTGGTTGCGGAGCCGGAAGAGGATTCGTATGGCTGGGAAGAAATCCTGGGTGACGTAAATGCGGTCACGATGGGAAATGGAATATCCGCCTATAATCTTCGGGAAGACAGGACAGCAACGGACCGGTATTATGATCAGTTGGATGATGTGTCAAAAGAAATCTATAATATCTTATATGATGCCTATAAAGATGGCTCTACAACGAGTACGATCACGTTGAATTATTCCAGCGTGTGGAAGGATCAGAAGATTACGATCACATCGGATAATAAGATGGTCATGCCGGATACCTTTCATCCACAGGTGCTGAGCTGGGAACGTGACATGCTGACTCCTGCATTTCTTGCTCTGATCTATGACCATCCGGAGCTTAGCTGGCTGTCGGGTGCAACCTATTACATGTCATACAAAATAAATGGAATTTCATATAATCCGTCGGAACTGGATGAGGATAACAGTATGGTAAAAGATATAACAGTTCCATATATTACGACCTATATCAAAGAACCGTCGGTGGATGCTACAAAGGCAGAGATGGATACGATCGTGTCGGAAGCAACGGAATCGATCAATAAGAAGCTTGCGGGAAGTACATCCAGATATCAGGCCATAAAAGAGATTCATGATTATATCTGTAACAGTACATCCTATGCAAAATCTAATACGACAAGCAGTGAATATCAATCGGCTTACAGTGCATTTCGTGACACGAATGGTGATGGAACGGTGGAGACGGTCTGTGCAGGATATTCCAGAGGCTTTAAGCTGTTGTGCGATGCATATGGAATACCATGTGTGCTTGTGACCGGAGTGACAGATACCGGTGGAGCCCATATGTGGGATCTGGTTCAGATGGAGGACGGTATCTGGTATGGAGTAGATGCGACCTGGGATGACCAGACCAGTCGGACCTATTATGATTTCTTTTTGGTTGGATATGCAACGAAGCCGGATCATTTTGCAAAGACCGATTTCGGAAGCTGTCATATAGCAGAAGGCGCCTGGGATGCAAATGGCGCATATGAATTCGTCTATCCGGAACTGAGTACAGACCTGTATCATGAAGATCAGGATGGAGATGGAATCTGTGATCTGTGTAATGCAATGTTAGATGGTATGAGCGCATTACTTGCCGGATATTCGCTCCGGCTGGAGGAGGAGACGGGAATCTGCTTTTATCTGCGGTTTACAAATACAGTTTTAAATGACAGCGGCGCATATATGGAATTTACGATGCCGGATGGAAGCACAACGCAACAGAAGGTGACGGATGCAGAGAAGCAGACAGTAAATGGAAAACAGTATTATGTATTTACCTGTTATGTGGCAGCAAAGGAGATGGCGGATGATATCCGGGCACAGGTATTTCTGTCCGATGGAACTGCCTGTGGAACAATATATCGGTATTCGGTTCAGGATTATGCGGGATATATGTTAGACCGGAGTAGTACCTATACAGCAGAACTTCCGGTCGTGAAGGCAATGCTGAATTACGGAACTGCCGCACAGGAATTGTTTGGTTATCATACCGGTGATCTGGCAAATGCAATTCTGCCGGAGACGGAACGTCAGATAGGAAGCATGGATCTGACTGCACTTGCATCCTATCAGTCCGTGCAGGCAGGAAATATGCCGGATGGAATTTCCTATTATGGAAGCTCCTTGGTGCTACGTTCAGGAACACTGATCCGTCATTATTTTACAAAAGCAGGTGATGTGGAGCTGAGTGATATAACATTTACCTTAAATGGAAATGCAGTAACTCCGGTATCCGTCGGATCCAATATGTTTTATATAGAAATTCCTGCCGTGCATATTCAGAACATTACACAGATGAATACATTGGCAGCAGGAGAGAGTGGAGCGATAACATATGGTGTTTTAAGTTATGCGTATACGGTGTTGTCGGCTCAGACATATGGAAGCACACTGGAACAGGTTATGAAAGCTATGGTTATATATCAGCAGACAGCACAGACCTATCTTGCCAGATGACACATGCTTGTTCAGAATATAAACGAGGGCAAAGAACCGACAAAATAAAAAAGAATCAAAAAATAGAAATAAAGACGAATTAAAACAGGAGACAGTATACAAGCATGAGTTGTACACGGTCTCCTGTGTTTCTATCCGATAAAATCCGGGTCATTATTTATTTTTTACGAGCCTGTACCATATATTCTTTGAAAGAGGCACGCAGGCTTCGCTCGATATTCGGAATAATATGTCCGTTTTCATTATTTTGCCATACCGCCTGCAGGAAGAATGAATTTCCGGTCAGGAAACGATTCCTTGTAAAGGCATCCGTCTGTTCCTGATCCTGAAAACGACATAATTCGATATCATCATGATATAGAATCTCGGCTGCGGTGTGGAACTGTCCGTCCGTACAGTACCATTTGTAGATACCGTGAAAAGTTGTACGGCAATACCATCCAAGGAAGGTAAAGCCTTTATAACGGAATGGATTCTTTGCCAGTTTTACAACTGCGTTGCCGTCATATTTCTCATTTGGACGGAATTCAATCGATTTTTCCCGGATCGATTTGTTCAATCCAAAAGTAAATAACCGACAGACAAGATTTTTATTCTTAGCAGAGGAAGCATAGATCAGGTTAAATGGTTCCTTCTTAAAATGCGTATCTGCCAGATTGTATTTCTTTTCAACAGAATGGATCGCATTCAGTATGAAATCGCCGGAGGCTTTTCGTTTTTCCTCCAGAAGCTGACCAACTTTGCTATAATCGATCGGTTTTGCTGATTTTGTACTGTCATAGGTTTTTGTAAAACGGCGATCCTCTAAATCAAAGGTTTTTAAGATTGTATCAACCTTATCGCCATGTCTTGCACCAACATAAAACTGCTTTTCAAATAAGATCGAGAATGCACAGGCATGGAATGAATTTGTAAAGATGTATTCTGCCTGTTCTATATATCCAAGCCATTCATCCGGACCAACATTATAGATGACTTTGTAATCGCCTTCTTTTGGCAGATGGACATTGCTTTCATAGGAGGACAGAATGATAAGTTCCAGACCTTTTTCCTTTGCAAATGCCAGAGCCTTCTGGATGGAGTCGATCGCACGCTCCATTACAGCGTAGAGCAGGACATATTTGCGTTCCTGATTTCTGGGCGGGATCGCAATATCGTGCCAGAATTTTTTATCCTTTAAGAATACAGGATCCAGTACAACCGGAACATCTTTCCCCGTCAGTTCATGAATGTGTTCAGCAAAGCTTGACTCTCTCGCAGCGATTGCCTCGAATGGCGTTGTATATTCGATAAATTCTTTTTCCTGTTCTTTTGTCCAGCCGTTAAAGACACCACGACTGACAGCATATCCGATCTTCGGAGCGTTTTTCATAGGCTCGGCAGCCAGAAAAAATCCACGGTCAAAGCCTTTATCCGGATTGTACTGCCAGATAACATCCGTAGCACAGATGTAGCAGTCAAAATCCAGTTTCTGATCATCCAGATCGTCATGGTGATAGGTTTCTTTGGTGCGGATATAATGAGCATTGATAAAGTTCTCAAATTTCTGATACCGCTTTGGCCATATCGTGTACAACTTGGCAAATTTATTGATCGTAAGTATTTTCAGGTTATGCTTATGTGTCCAGACCTTTTGTTCATCTTTTGTAAGGCCTTCCGGCATTATTTCTGTCAGAGCTTTGTTGTAGCCATGTTGCAGATAAAAATGCAGAGGATAGACCGGATCGTATTCTTTGTTATTGTAGATAGGCATATAGTCAATGACTGTACTTTCGATGCCATGATCTGATAAAAATTGCTGGAAAGCATATGTGTGTAAAGGACACGCAAAATTAAGTGCTTTCGTATGTGTATTTATTGAAATAATCCCTATCTTCAAAACGATAGTTCCTCCCTGAACTTTACATATAATTTATAAACCTTAACAGGCCACATATAGTTTTATTTTATCTTATAATTATATATAAATCAAGCGCAAAAGACAGAATCAGACATTTGTCGTGGGAAATCGATCAGTTAATTCCTTTCATTGTAAGCTGGATCCGTTTCTTGGCAAGATCCACGCTCATAACCTTAACCGTTACGATGTCACCGACGCTGACGACATCCAATGGATGCTTGATGAATTTATCGGACATCTGGGAGATATGCACCAGACCATCCTGATGAACACCGATGTCGACAAATGCACCAAAATCGATTACGTTGCGGACGGTTCCCTTTAAGGTCATGCCTTCCTTCAGATCCTTCATTTCAAGGATATCACCACGCAGGATCAGCTGTGGCATTTCGCTTCTAGGATCTCTGGCTGGTTTTTCCAGTTCTTTTACAAGGTCGGTGACGGTTACTGTTCCGACACCCAGTTCCTTTGCGAGTGCTTTGATATCACCGGCTGCTTTTGTAATGCCCTTTAACTGACCGGATGCAAGATCATCCATGGAATAACCGAGATGCTGGATCAGTGTTTCAGTAACCTCATAGCTTTCCGGGTGGACAGAGGTTGCGTCCAGTGGATTTGTACCACCAGTGATCCTCATAAATCCGGCACACTGTTCAAATGCTTTCGGGCCAAGTTTAGCAACCTTTAACAGTTCTTTTCTGTTCTTAAAACGGCCGTTTGCTTCTCTGTATTCTACGATATTTTTTGCCAGGGTTTTGTTGATACCGGAAATATGTTCCATCAGAGGAGCGGAAGCGGTATTTAGATCGACACCGACCTGGTTTACGGAATCTTCTACAACAGCGTCTAATGCTTCTGTCAGCTTCTTTTGATTCATATCGTGCTGATACTGACCGACACCGATCGCTTTTGGATCAATCTTGACCAGCTCGGCAAGCGGATCCTGAAGTCTTCTTGCGATTGAAGCAGCACTACGCTGGCCTACATCAAAGTTCGGGAATTCTTCTGTTGCAAGTTTACTTGCAGAGTAGACGGATGCGCCGGCTTCGTTTACGATCACATATTGAATCTTTGTATCCAGCTCATGGATAAGATCTGCAATGATCGCTTCGGATTCACGGGAAGCAGTACCGTTTCCAACTGAGATAAGGGAAATATGATATTTCTTGATCAGATCTTTTAAGATCTTCTTGGATTCTTCCACTTTGTTCTGAGGGGCAGTTGGGTAAATAACCTTAGTGGCGAGCACCTTTCCGGTTGCATCAACGACTGCCAGCTTACATCCGGTACGGAAAGCAGGATCCCAGCCGAGGACCACATGACCATTGATCGGTGGCTGCATTAAAAGCTGCTTTAAGTTGCTGCCAAATACCTTGATCGCGCCATCTTCAGCAGCTTCTGTCAGACTGCTTCGAATATCGCGCTCAATAGAAGGTGCGATCAGACGTTCATAACTGTCAGTTATAGTGTTCCTTAAAATGTCATTTGTATTTGGATTGTCGCGTACGATCACCTGGCGGATCAGATAACCGGTGATCTCATCAACTGGTGCTTCAATCTTAACAGAGAGAAATTTTTCCTTTTCTCCACGGTTGATCGCAAGTGTACGGTATCCGGTCATTTTGCGTACGGGTGTGCTGAAATCATAATACATTTCATATACGGATTCTGCTTCCGGATCCTTGGCAGTTGTCATTAAAATACCCTTGTCCATTGTAAGGCTTCGGATTTCTGTACGATATTCAGCGTTATCGGAAATAGATTCTGCAATAATGTCCATAGCTCCGGCGATGGCTTCTTCTGCAGAGTGGACTTCTTTTTCCTCGGATACATAAGCCAGTGCTTCCTCCGGAATCGGCTTATTTGTCATCTGAAGGGAGATGATATTGGCAAGTCCGGTAAGCCCTTTGCTCTGTGCGATTGTCGCACGCGTTTTTCTCTTTGGTTTATAAGGACGATACAGATCTTCCACTGCAACGAGTGTTTCAGCAGCCAGAATTGACTTCTTTAGTTCATCGGTCAGCATGCCCTGTTCTTCGATCGAAGCGATGACCTTTTCCTTCCGGTCTTCCAGTCCTCTGAGATAAGTGAGCCGTTCATCCAGAGTACGAAGCTGTTCATCGTTTAAAGAACCGGTAGCTTCCTTTCTGTATCTTGCAATAAAAGGGATCGTGCATCCCTCATCTATCAATTTAACGGCAGCAGCTACCTGCTCCTGCCGGCACATAAGTTCCTGACTGATTTTCAAAATAATATCCATAATCGTGAAACCTCTTTCTTAATTTGTATTATTCACCGTAACAGGCAATGCCATGTATATAATGTGTGTTCTGATGCGGATCTGGTGATACGAGAACAACCGAATATAGTGCAATGACATATATATTGTGCGTTCAAGTCCGCTTGTTGCAACCCGCACGGACAGGTTGGAACATTATATAGTTGGATATTACGGGAAAGCAGAATCTAGTATATGCGAAATTCCGGCAGGATTCAAGCTTGGAGACAGACAAATTATGGAAAAGTATAAGACAGAAAAACGAAGCAGATGAAAAAATGAAGTATCTATAAAATGACAGATTTGCTGGAAAGATATGGGCGGCTGTGTTATACTGAAATAGATACAAGGTGCGGGTGGACATGTCCGGTTATATCATATTAAATACCAGTTAAGGTACAGAATGGAGCAGAACATGCAGGGTTTTACAAATACAGCAGACAGGAATGAAACAATTTCTTATATAGAAGAATGTGGCTGTCAGACAGAAGCAGCAGAAGCAGATTGCGTGAAGACTGCAATGGCATTTGCCAGGCAATGTCATCAGGGGCAGACACGTCTTGGAAGAGATGGCAAAGTGCCGTATTATGATGAACATATTCTTGGCGTTTACCATATATTAAAGGACGAATGCCATGTAGAGGATGAAACTGTACTTGTAGTTGCGTTATTGCATGATACGGTAGAAGATACGGACTGTACATTTGAAGATATTGAAAAGATCTTTGGTACGGATATCAGGGATCATGTATATTTATTAAGTAAACTTGAAGGAGAGACCTTCTCTGACTATTCAAAACGTCTATTTGACCACGCCCCGGCACAGGTGGTCATGATCAAACTTGCAGACAGACTGCATAATCTAAGAACTATCCTTTTTGTATCCAATCGCAAATGGATCCAGAGAAAAGTAAATCAGACTTATACCGATATCCTTGACCGGTTAGAACAGGTAAAAGACAATCTGGGAGAGAACTATGCTTCCGAGATATCTATGTTAAAAGATAAAATTATCGAACAACTTGCTGTTGTTCAGGCAGAACTGGACAAGAAGCGGGAGACAATTCAATAATACCGATTTCTCTGTCCGTCGGACTTTCGAAATCGTACAGCTATTCGCCCTTCTTGCGCATATCTGTTTATCTGCCAAATAAATAAGCAGCGTTGTCTTTATACAGACACGTTGCTTATTTGCTTGGCAGATTTATTGTCATATGTTTTCAATCTGCCAGTCGATCGGTTCAACACCGTGCTCGGTCAGGAAGTTGTTCGTTTTGCTGAAAGGCTTGCTTCCCCAGAAACCACGATAGACAGATAACGGACTTGGATGCGGAGCTTTTAAGATCAGATGATTCGGATTGTTTAACATCGAAGCTTTTTTTTGTGCATACGATCCCCATAAGATGAATACGATCGGACGATCCTGGCGGTTTAAGATCTCCATACAGGCATCTGTAAATTGTTCCCAGCCATGTCCCTGATGGGAATTTGCCTGATGCGCCCGGACGGTCAGAACAGCATTTAACATCAGGACACCCTGCTCTGCCCATTTGACAAGATAACCATTATTGGGTATATAGCAGCCAAGGTCATCGTGAAGCTCCTGATAGATATTAGCAAGAGAAGGCGGGATGTCGACACCCGGCTTTACGCTGAAACTCAGACCATGCCCCTGCCCTACGTTGTGGTAAGGATCCTGACCGATGATAACACATTTGACCTTTGATAATGGTGTCAGATGGAACGCATTGAATATATCATCGGCAGGAGGAAAGATCTCTCTTGTGGCATATTCATGTCCGACAAAATTAAACAGTTCTTTATAATATTTTTTTTTATATTCGGGCTTCAGTTCCGCAGCCCAGTCATTTGAAATAGCTGGCATAATTCAGACTCCTTATCTATAGTGTATAGGATACGTTTTTCATTTCGAGACGACATTCTGCATTCTGAAAATAAAAAGAATAGCATATGTGTTCATTTTTAAAAATAGTGTAACATAAAGAATATTTAATGTAAATTTTAAGGTGTAATTTTACTCTGAAACATTGTCAGGTGAGAGACTTTGTGGTATCATCTTTTCAAATGAAATTTTTGCAGAAGGGGTGCTGAAAATGGAGAAAGCATATAAGACAATGAAAACTTCAGGCGCAATAAATATTGCATTAGGCGTAGTGGTTCTGGTGCTTGGACTTGCATCCGGTATATTGATGATCGCATCAGGCGGTTGTCTCTTGAAGAACAAACGTCATATTGTATGGTAGGAATGACAATCCTATGCACGCGGATACAGGAAGAACAGTTGCCGCGTGCATATTTTTTGCAGATCTTTTCATGACGGAGTTTTTCTGTAAAAATGGGGTTGACAGACAGCGAGACACTGTGTTAAAGTCGATACAGATAATACGATGAAGAGGAATAGTAGAATCTATGAAGCATTCAGAGAGTTGTCGGTTGGTGTGAGACAACAGTGGAACAGATTTGAACTCGCCTCAGAGTAGCCCGCTGAAAGGAAGTAGGATGGGATGGAACCTGACCATTATAGCAGGAGGATATAAGAGATTCTATCTGTATCTGTAACGAGAGCATACAACATGTATGAAATAGAGTGGTACCGCGTGAGAATCTAAGTCCCCCACGTCTCTATAAAATTATGATAGAGATAGAGGGACTTTTTTGTTGCCCGGAAACCGGAAAAGCGGTCAGGCAATCGAACAGGGTCTGGGAGTTCCCGGATTCCGGTAAATGCAGCGGCGGCGGGCGAAATCCGCGGAGCGTATTTTTGCACCGCCTTCAACGATATGAAATGGAGGAGAAAAGCGTCATGGCACAGTACAACCACACCGCCATTGAGAGCAAGTGGCGTGAGAACTGGGAAAAGAATCCGATCAATGTCAATGATGGAAAGAAAGAAAAATATTACTGCCTGGATATGTTCCCATATCCGTCCGGAAGTGGTCTGCACGTTGGTCACTGGAGAGGCTACGTTATTTCAGATGTATGGAGCCGTTATCAGCTGCTGCGCGGCAAATACGTGATCCATCCGATGGGCTGGGACGCATTTGGTCTGCCGGCAGAGAACTACGCGATCAAGATGGGCGTACACCCGGCTATCTCGACCGAATCCAACATTAAAAATATTAAACGTCAGATCAACGAGATCGCAGCCATCTATGACTGGGATATGGAAGTAAATACTACCGATCCGGAGTTCTACAAATGGACCCAGTGGATCTTCGTACAGATGTTCAAAAAAGGTCTTGCATACGAGAAGGAATTCCCGATCAACTGGTGCCCGTCCTGTAAGACAGGCCTTGCGAACGAGGAAGTTGTAAACGGCTGCTGCGAGCGCTGCGGCACACCGGTTACAAAGAAGAATCTCCGTCAGTGGATGTTAAAGATCACCGGCTATGCGGACCGCCTGTTAAACGACCTGGACAAACTGGACTGGCCGGAGAAGGTTAAAAAGATGCAGACAGACTGGATCGGTAAATCCTACGGCGCAGAAGTTGAGTTCCCGGTAAAGGGACGCGACGAGAAGATCACTGTCTACACAACAAGACCGGATACGCTCCACGGCGCGACCTTTATGGTTCTCTCCCCGGAGCACAAGCTTGCGAAAGAGCTGGCGACAGACGAGACAAGAGAAGCAGTAGAGAAGTACATCTTCGACGCTTCCATGAAGTCCAACGTAGATCGTCTCCAGGGCAAGGAAAAGACTGGCGTATTCACGGGCTCCTACGCGATCAACCCGTTAAACGGCAAGGAAGTTCCGATCTGGCTGTCTGATTATGTACTGGCAGATTACGGTACCGGCGCAATCATGTGTGTACCGGCCCACGATGACCGTGACTTTGAGTTCGCAAAGAAATTTAATATCCCGATCATCCAGGTTATCGCAAAGGATGGCAAGGAGATCGAGAACATGACCGAGGCTTATACGGAGGCTTCCGGTACCATGATCAACTCCGGTGAGTGGAATGGCATGGAGTCCTCCGTATTAAAGAAAGAAGCTCCGCACATCATCGAGAAGATGGGGATCGGTAAAAAGACTGTCAACTACAAGCTCCGTGACTGGGTATTCTCCCGTCAGCGTTACTGGGGCGAGCCGATCCCGATCGTTCACTGCCCGAAGTGCGGCAACGTAGCAGTTCCGGAGGAAGAACTTCCATTAAGACTTCCGGAGGTTGAGAGCTACCAGCCGACCGGTACCGGTGAGTCCCCGCTTGCGGCGATCGACTCCTGGGTAAACACCACCTGCCCGTGCTGTGGCGCTCCGGCAAAACGTGAGACAAACACCATGCCGCAGTGGGCCGGTTCCTCCTGGTACTTCTTACGTTATGTCGATAACAAGAA
>OGLT01001537.1_pt1 | contig 11635 bp, 19 predicted proteins | sample 1572911 | NCBI WGS metagenome assembly OGLT01 (sample SAMEA2582014, study PRJEB24529) | metagenome | biome: Human gut stool | place: China | collected 2011 | reverse complement strand
GCGATGACTGATATGAAATCCATACTGGTTACCGGTCTTGATTATCCCAGCCCTGAGTGGGTGCGGCCTTGGGTTCCGGCGGCGGCAGGAAGCGCGCCACCTCGTTGCTCTGGCCGGTCTCACCCGCGTGGGGGCCGCTCTGCTTGGTGTACTCGTGGACACCCAGTTTGCAGATGCCTTTGGCACCCACGACCTCGTTCCAGCGGGGGCGGAAGGTCTCGCCGCGCTTGCACTGACCGATGCTCTCAAAGAAAGCGCCCAGCAGGCCCTGCGTTTTGGTGTGGAGATACAGGCGGTGGGTCACGGTGGTGTCGCCCTTGGCCCCGCCGAAGATCTTCAGGGTCAGCTTTGCCATGGAGCAGGGCGGCAGCTTGGCGCTGCCCTCAAAGCGGGCACGCTCCATGCCGGTGACCTCAAAGGCATACTCGCCCTCGGGCAGGAGCACGAACTCCTGCTGCTCGTTGGTAAATTCGTCGTCCCAGCTCAGGGCGCGGTCGGTGGTGTTCATTTCGCTCATAAGTAATTACTCCTTTATTATAAAACTCCTTCAGTCACGCTTACACGTGCCAGCTCCCTCCGTGAGGGAGCCTGTTAAAACGGGATATCACGGTTATCCAGCACCATCTGGAACACCTGCGGCCATGCGGCGATCAGACAGCCCTCCACAAAGTCAGCGGGGTAGTCCTTGATGGGCATATCCTCCGGGAAATAGCCCCGTTTGCCCACAACGCCCTGCAGTTCTTCACAGCTGACCTTGTTGGCGCTCATCAGAGCGGCCAACTTTTCCGGCACGCCCAGACTGAGCAGAACATTTTTCTCGGAGCTTTCCTGCAGCGGTGCGGGCTGCGGCTGAGCCACCGGCTTTGCTTCCTGCTGCGGGCTGGGCAGGATGTCGGCTTCCGGCTGGGAACGCGGCTGCGGTTCCGGTTTTGGTGCCTGTGCAGACATTGCGCCGGGGATGCAGGCGGCAATGCTGGCATAGTCAAAGGGTGCTTCCTCCGGCAGGTCAAAGCGGTTTTTGGCATCCCAGCAGGGGTGATGCGCGGTGTACAGTACACGCCTGCCGCCGCTGGCCTTGCTCTTGGCGTTCTTGCCGTCGCCCACCTTTTCCACAACGGTCTTGTAGTTGGCAAACAGCAGCATATCGCACCACTCGCGCAGCAGCGGGGCCACCTGTTTGGAAGTTTTCATGCTCCAGCGGTCGTAGTTGCCCACGGCATCCGGCTGCTCAAATTTGGTAATAGCGGCATGGGCCAGCACCACCACGTTGTGCCCGGCCTGCAGCACCTCTTCCAGCGCGTCCAGCAGCTTGCCGAACTCTTCCTTAACATAGGTGTAGCCTTTGCCGTAGCCGAAATCTTCGATGCCGTTCACCTTGGCTTTGGCACACACGGCCTGAATGCACAGGCGTTCAGCCCAGTCGGCGGTATCAATGACCAGCGTGCCGCAGGGGACACTGCCCTTGCGTACCTCGGCCACCTCATCCAGCAGCATGGCCCAGCTGGTGGGCTGGGGCAGGCGCTTGACGTTCAGCCGCTTGGTGCCGCCCTCGGTATCGATGAAAACAGGATTCGGGAAATGGGATGCAAAGGTGCTTTTGCCGATGCCCTCCGGACCGTACAGCACGGTCTTGACCGGGGAATCCTGCACCCCGGCAGTGACTGCATACTTGCTCATTTAGAACGCTCCTTTCGTCCAGCTTTTCTGCTGGGGCTTTTCGGTGACGGGCGGCAGGGTGGTTTCGGCATCCTTCACCATGCCGTCCTCAATGATGATCTGGCACTCGCTGCCAGTGGAGACCCGGGTGGCAATGGCCTGCAGGTGCTCTGCTTCCAGCCATGCGGAAAACTCCTGCAGGGTGGTCATGTCCATCTGTTCCAGCTTGTCCAGCAGCACGAAACCGCAATCCGGGTTCAGGCGGCGTACGATGGCAGCGGCCACCCGCAGCTGGTCGCTGCCGGACATATCCCGCCAGTGCTTACCGTTATAAGTAAGGGCACCGTCCTCTACGCCAAGGCCCGGCAGGGGCAGGTCGGCACCGTTCAGCAGGGCCATACGGTCGGCCCGCTTCTGCGCGATGGCTTCGGTCAGGCGCTTATATTCACTGTCATACTGGGCGGCTTCGTCCTCGGCGCGGGATTTTTCCAGATTGGCGCGGACTTTGCGGTTGGTCTCCTCGATATCCCGGATGGATGCTTCCAGTTCGGCAGTGGATTCGTCCTGCAGCTGTTCCGCCGTTTTACTGGCATCCATGGCCTGCGTGAACAGCAGCGTGTGCTTCTTGCTTACTTCTTCCCTCTGTGCAGTCAATTCGGCGATGCGCTCATCCAGACGGTGCATTTCTTCCAGTGCTTCATCCCGCTGGCGGGCCAGCTCATGGAACTGCTGGCGCTTGCGCTGATTCTCGCCGTTGCGGGCAAGGATTTCCTGCTGCTGGCGGATGAGGTCGGACGCGCTGACCGGCTTTTCCGGTGCATCCGGGTAGGAGATCAGCTCCTCGGCAAAGTGCTTTTTCTGCGCGGCCAGCTGGCCGGTGAAGGTGCGCTTGTCGTACAGGGCCTTGATCTCCATGTCACGGGTGTGCAGCTCAGTGCTGATGCCGATGATCCGCAGCAGGATATCGGCCTTTTCCTTGTCGGTGGCTTCCATGAAGCGGGGCAAGTCCAGTGCCAGCGGCTCCACAAAGGCGTTCAGCAACTGCTGCCCGCTGCGCCGCCCGGTGGGGTCAGTGACGGTCAGGCTGGCATTTTTGCCCTTGCGTTCCACCACCACACCGTTGGAAAGCTTGACCTTCAGATGCGCCGGAGCCACTGCGCCGTCCCGCTGGGCAGCGTCCGGGCGGAAACGGTCGCCGCCCAGTGCCCATGCCAGAGCATCCAAAACACTGGTTTTGCCCTGATTGTTGTTGCCGCCCACGAGGGTGAGCCCGGTGGGCGACGGCGTGAGTGCAACGGCCTTGATGCGTTTGACGTTTTCGGCCTCTAAAGCCATGATCTTTACAGACATGCGGATACCTCCCCTTGAGCGGATGCGAGTGTGTGAACGAACTGGTTGATCGCGGTCTCACGCTGGTCGTTCGGCAGTTTGCGGAACTGCATTTTGGCGGACTGAACGATGCTGGTAATGGAACGGCCGGCCAGAATGATGCTGTCGTAGGCATCGCGGGCATCCTGTTCGCTGCCGGAAGAGACCTGTTCCAGCCGCGCCTGCAGGTCGGCGGTCATCTCGGCGGCAAGGTCGGTGGCGATATCATGGGCCCGCTGGTTTGCCCGGCGCTCCACTTCCTCTTCATCCACCACAGCGGCGATGGGCTGCTTTTTCAGTGCCGTATTTTCTTCCTGCAGCTTGTCCGCTCGGAGCTTGGCGGCTTCGGCCACCTGCCGGGAGCCGGAAAGCTGGCCCTCGGCATTTTTGGCCCGGGCTTCGGCCTTGCTCTGCATCTTCCATGCTTCCTCTTCCCGGGCTTCGGCAGCATCGGCGCGCTCTTTCAGCTGGGCGTTCTGCTCTTTCAGGCCGCTGATGTCGGCAAGAGCGGATTCATAGCGGCTTTCTGCTTCTTCCCGCTTTTCCGCGTCCTTGTGGGTCTGGGCTTCGGCGCTTTTCACCAGCTCCTTGAAATAGGCATTTTCCTTGCGGGCGTTCTGAGCGGACTTTTCGGCGGTGTCGGCACGGTCTTTTTCGGCTTTGAGCTGGGCAAGGGCTTCCTGATATTGCTTGTTGGTGGTGATGTCGCCGCTCTTGACCTGCTTCACAAGCTCTGCCGGAGCGCTGGGCTTTGCCACGGCGTACAGCAGAGTGGGAGACAGCTCCTTCAGGATTTTCTGCTGGCGGGGGCTGCTGCCGTCCAGCAGTGCCGAGACCTGCAGCAGCCGGTATGCGGTATCCTTGGTGATGCCGATGGACACGCACCACGCCCGGAAGGTATCTTCTTTTTTGGCGAACTTACCGTTGTCGCATTGTGCGACAACGGTGTCGCACAGCGCATCATGAGCAGCGGCAATGGCATTGCCCATGTGGACAAGGCCGCGTTCGGCCATCTGCTTGCCGTGGCGGTATTCGTCTTCGGCAAAGTGCAGGTCCTCCACGGTCTGAGCATCCAGCCCGGAATAATCAAACGCCGGGCGCATCTCATCCGGCACGGTGGTCAGGGGCTTTTCCTGTGCGGTCTGGGTGCCGGGCACTTCCGGTTCGTCAACATTCGCAGAGTGAGCGGGAGTTAAATGCTTTTCGCCTTCGGTTTGGTAGCTGTTGCACTCCTGCACGGGATGGCCGCACCTGTGGCAGTTTCCGAAGCATTCTTCTTTGCACCCGCCACAGGTGCAGGTGGAGCAGATGCAGGAAGCAGGAACACCCGAGGAAGAATCCTCCTCCACCGGTTCAATGGGTGCGTTCTTGCAGGGCTTGGCATTTTCCAACGCGTCCAGCATTGCGCAGTCGATTTCGTACTCATCCAACGGGGCGAACTCCGCGCCGTTAGACAGGAATTCCTGTGGGGTCAGCTTCTTGTCTGCTGCCTTGGCCCGCTCGAATTTCTGCGTCATGAGGTGGCTTTCTTTCCAGAAACTGCCGTCCCAGCGCCAGAACCGGCCGCGGTAACAGGCATAAACCGTCTCGTTGGAAAGCTTGCAGCTGATGGTGTAGTCCGTCATACCCGCACCTCCGTGTCCTTGAGGCGGTCCAGCATCTCGGCCTGCAGGGCCTTGTTCAGGGGCTGCAGGCGGCCGCCGCGCCAGCCATAGCACAGCAGAGTGCCGCAAAGAACCTCGCCGCGCCAGATGCGGTTCGGCTCCCGGCCTGCGGCACTGTGCATCAGGATGGCAGGCGTGCGGGAGAAATATTTCTGGTCAGCGTGCCCGCCCAACCATGCTTCAATGCCCTGCAGCGTATCCGGCAGGGTGGTGACCACGGGACCCTTGCCCGGTTCGATCAGAATGCCTTTCATGTGTTATCCTCCTTCGTGTACCCATGCCTGAGGCAGAACTTTTCCAGCTCGTTGTAGTAGATGCCCTGCGAGATTTCGACGCTGGAGAGGTACTCCCGCTGGAATGCATCGGACAGGGCGGAAAGAACTTCCAGCGCCGCCAAAGCCCTGCCAAGGGCGGACGCGATGCTGTCCAGAACGCCGGTGTTGCAGTCCCGGCGGAAGACCCTGTCGGAACAGTAGTAGCGGTCGGGCCGGAGCTTGCCGTCGGCAAAGCCCTGCTCCAGTGTGGAAGTACCGGTGGAGATGTCGGCTGCTGCTTTGTTCAGGGCAGCAAGCTGCTCGTAGATCAGCGCGGACTGCCATTCGGGCGTGTTTTTGATGTGCTCCAGCAGTGCGTTTTTATTTTTTGCGTTCATTTTCTTGTAAAAACCTCCGATTTTATGGTATGATCGGGGTGATGGGGCTTTCAAATTCCATCACCCTTTGGGCTCGTCGGTGTTGGCGCACCGGCGGGCTTTTTGTTTGCCTGCATTTTCAGCAGCATGTACTTGCCGTAGCTCAGACCGGCTTCTTCAGCTGCCTGGACCTCGGCGTGCAGGGCAAGGCTGCTGCGCTCAGCGGCAAGGCCCTGACGCTGAGCCTGCAGTTCTTCATTGCGCCGACGATCCCATTCAAGGCTCAGGGCGTTGGCGTGCTTTTTGCCGCATTCGGGGCAGCGCTGAGCGGAGCGTCCGACATTGTTAAGCACTTTGCCGCAGTCCACGCAGATGCGGGTGTAGGTCTTGAAGTCGCTCATGTTCAGCCAACCTTCCTTCCGCTCTTCACGGTGTTGCGGAGCTGCTGGTGAATCTTGCGGGGCCGCTTCTCACGCGCTTCGGCTGCAAAGCCCTGCAGCATGAAGAAGATTGCCAGCAGGATCAGCACCATGGCCGTGATGAACGCACCGTCCGAAACGGTGCCGCCGGTCTGGAAGCTGCCCTCCAGCCCCATGCCGTACAGCAGGCCCACAGCCCCGCTGGCCACGGCCAGCCAGTACCAAACGCCAGATTTAATCTTCATCGGTGGGTTTCCTCCATTCTGTCTATAAGATCGGCGGCAGCTGTCATGATGTTGATGATTGTCTCTGCTGGGGCTTTGCTGTCCATACAGATTCCCGCGACCAATGCGGTGCAAAGAGCCGCTTGTTCCATTTGTGTGCCGCAGGCGTAAATTTTGGGGTTGCCATCCGATCCCAGCTGGATTTTCAACTGAGCGTTCGGGTTGATTTTCATGCTTCCATCTCCTGATAGTCGATTTCAGGGCCGCAGTTGTCCAATGTCCATCCAACGACCGGGTGCCATTCGCCATCTGCAAAAATCTGCAGGCCGGTGTGGTTTTCGTCCTTGACCTGCCCGCCCAGCTGATAGCAGCCGGATGCCCGGCTTCCATCCCAGCGGAACCACTTGTTCCAGAACGTCGGTGCCACGTACGCGCATCCGTTGGGCGCGTCGGCCCGCTCGGATGCAAGGGTGTAAGGTTTGCTCATGCGGATTCTCCTTTCTCAACAGTAGGGAAGAACAGCTCCCCGATTTCATCCTGCGGGATATCAAGCGTCTTGCAAATTTCTGCGATCTCAGTGCTTGTCCAAGGCTGCTTCCCGTTCATCCGCTTGCTCATTGTGTCAGTTCCGATGCCGATTGCATTTGCAATCTCCTGATCCCGGAACCCGCAGCTGTGGAACCGTCCCCGCAGCTTCCAGTACGGGATCTGCTTGAAAGTGCCGAGAATGGTTGATGTGTTCAACATTTTATCCCTCCTTCTTGGCGGGCAATGTGCCGATGACGGCGTTCATGATCTCGTCGAAGCCGGGCAGGCCAAAGGCCACGATGCTCAGCTGGTCGATGCGGCTGTCCAGATCGGCTTGTGCCTTGGCCACAAGGCCTTCGGCCTGCCGCAGACTGTCGCAGATCCTGCTGTAGTCGGTCTTGGCCTGCATGTACCGGGCTTTGTAGTTGTCCCGGTGCTCGATGAAGTCGTTGCGCAGGCTGATGATGTCGGCCAGCTGCTGTTTTGCGGTGCCCACCGCCTGAATGGCGGCGTTCAGCCGGGTGTTGGTGGCCTCCAGCTGCTCGATGTGCTGCTGTGCCTGAAAGCTCTCGTAAGCGCCTGTTTTGCGGATGGCGGGCAGCACCTCGCTGGTCACCCAGCGCTTGAAAGCCTTTGCCTTGGGCATCTTGCTGCTCAGGATCAGGCTGTACAGGCCGCTTTCGTTGATAATGAGCATCTCCTGCTCACCGGAGGGGGTGACTGTTTTGGTCATCCCTTTGTCCTCGGCGTCAACATGGTCGCGGATAGCACGCTGGGGATTCTTGTACCCCAGCGCCACGGCAACGTCCTTGCCGACGAGCCACGGTGTGCCGTCGATCTCGACGGTGCGTACCTGCCCGAACTCGGGATTTGAGAAGATCTGTAAGTCGTTCATGGTGAATATGTACCTCCTTGTGGGTGGCTCCCTTCTGCGGTAGAATAAAGGGGCAGAAGGGAGGTGAAATAATGGAACCTACGGTAAATGCGGGAATGTCAGTTTCGGACTGGTCAGGGCTGGTTGCAATGGTCGTGGCGATTTGTGCTTTGATTTCTCCGATACTGACCGCAATATTCAACAATTGGCATCAGCGGAAAATGAAGCAGATGGAATATGACCATCAGGAACGAGAAGACCAGTTAAAAAGAGAGCGCGAAATCTATGAGGGCTATATCCGCGCGGCGGGCGCAGCTGTCCAATCCGGAACACTTGATAATCTGAGTGAATTTGGCTCTCATTCAGCACTGGCAATGTATTATGCACCAAAAGAGCTTCGAGAAGATATGCTGTCATTGGAACGCTTGGTGAAGCGAACCTCTGCAACGCAAGATCTTCACAGTATGAAAGTTGAACTGCTGAATAAAATCGTTGTCAGGCTGCGAGACACAAAAGAAACGCAGTCGTCAGCAAACCAATAATGATGGAGTAAACTGGGTACCACGTCATGAGTTCCGGCACAAGTTTCTTTGTGAGTAGATTGCACAGGACAACGACAGCCCACAGTAGCGGGATCAATTTCAAAGCAAGCATAATGGAGTTTATCCTTCCTTTTCAGAAATGGTAGCTTCAAGTGATTCCACAAGTGAAGTCAGGTCGCCTGCCAGCGTCCTGGCTTCTTTTATTTTTTCACACAGGCGTTCAACGAGCTGGTTGGCTTCCTGAACGCCTACAACGTTGACCGTGATATTGACCACGGACTTTTCGTTATTTTGCGTCATCTTCTTCACCTCCTTGTTGGATAGGGTGATGTCGGTCATGTGGGTTGACTTCCTTTGGAATGAACACAATATGTGCTCATTCGGCGAAAAAAATTTCTTCGACACTCTTGCCGAAGTACTGCGCGATGCGCTTTTTGATCTGATCGCGGGGAATCCGTTCTCCGCGTTCGTACATAAAGAGCGCAGATGTGCTGATTCCAAGGGCATCAGCTACGGCTTTTGCGTCCACCTCGCCACGCAATGTGCGCAGCCGGTGACCGATTGCTTTGTTGTCCATATATGCGGTGCACCTCCTTTCTGTGCACTAATTGTACTCAAAAACGAAAAGGAAGTCTATTCGCAGAGTGCACAAATTGTGCTTAAAATAACAGTGCACTTTTTGTGCTTGAACTTGTGCACACTATGTGCTATTATTTAGTTGTAATAATATAAGGAGGTGGTTCAGTGGCAACCTTTGCAGAGCGGCTTCGGTCGCTGCGTCAAGAAAAAGGCTGGTCACAGCAACGACTGGCTGATGAACTGAAGCTATCAAAAAGCAGCGTGAATATGTACGAACGAGGAGAACGAGAGCCGGGCTTTGAAACCATGGAGGCAATCGCAGACTTGTTTAACGTGGACATGAATTATTTGTATGGGCGTACAGATATAAAAGTTGCAGACCCTATTGTGAGAAATGATATCCACATATCCACAGAGCCCACGATCCCGCCGGGGTTTGAGCCCATGCCGGAGATGGACATGGTCCCATTGGTGGGCCGGATCGCCTGCGGGACGCCCATCACGGCGGAAGAAAATGTAGAGCAGATGGTTTGTGTGCCTTCTCGCTGGCACTCAACCTTTACGCTGACCTGCAAGGGCGACAGCATGGAGCCCCGCATCCACGACGGTGATCTGGTGGCGATTCGCAGCCAGCCAGAGGTGGAGAACGGCGAGATTGCTGCTGTGCGGATCGGAGAAGAAGCTACCTTGAAGTATGTCTATCTGCACGAGAACTTCATTGAACTGCGGCCGGAGAATCCGGCTTTCAGCAGCATCATCCTCAGCCGGGAGGATATGAATAACGTTGTAATCGAAGGCAAGGCTGTGGGGCTTTGCCGGGATATATAAATAAAAAACAGGAGGAATGTTTAATGGCTAATTGCTCTGTCTGTGGTGAGAAGATTGGGATCTTTGACCGGGAACTTTGTTCAGACGGTTTTATCTGTAAAAGATGTCGATCTTTGTTCTCTGATCTTGGAATGGATTACAAAACGGTTCCGGTCGATAAGTTAAAAGCGGATTGGAAATTTTTCGATGACCGGCGTGAGTGCGCAAAAGGGTTTGAGAATCTGCAAGAGCCGGGGACGATGGTCGCTTATGCGAACAGGGCGCAGCGGCTGATGACCGTTGCAGGAATTCCAGGCTGGTTTGCGTTTGACGAGCTTGTCGATTATACCGTTGAAGTTGAGGAAAAGGTCATCACGGAAACAAAAGGCGGTGTTACACGGGCAATCGCGGGGGAAATCGTTGCAGGACCTGTGGGTGCAGTTGTCGGCAGCAGTACAGCAAAGAAGGTTTCACGCACAGAGGAATCAAAGCCCAAAATGTCGTTTATCGTGGAATATCCGATGGGAAGATTCCAGTCTCCGGTTTACACATATTCCTGTAAGGTCCGGGAACTTTGTGAGGAAATCTTCAAGGAAAGAGCAGAAACAAAGAAAGTGCCTGACACTTTGTCTAGCATCGCAGACGAACTCATGAAATTCAAAAAGCTTCTGGATGTTGGGGCAATTACAGAAGATGAATACAATGCAGAAAAAGAACGACTGCTGAATTTGTAAAAAATCCATCAAATAAAAAACTCCCTACCAACACCGAGGGAGTTCAGATAAGCGGCTCACCCAGAAGAGGGCATCGCACACTCAAGCAATGCGATTATACCTCTTTTGGGCAGGCTTGTCAAAGTGTACCCTTTTGGAGGTGAGAACGATGAAAAAGAGAACGAACACAGCGTTTTGGGTCGAGAAGGAAAAGCGTTGGTGTATCGCAGTTCAGAAGAACGGCACCCGCAAGCGCTTTTACAGCAGTACGCCGGGCCGAACAGGACAACGGGAAGCAAACGCAAAAGCGGATGCATGGCTTGACGACAGCATCCGGGACGGCAAGAAGAAGGTAGCTGCCCTCTATGCCCAGTGGGTAGAAGAACTGAAGCTCACCTGCGGCACATCCTATGTTGAGCAGTGCAAGAAATACGGAGATTACTATATTCTGCCTGTCTGTGGGGACATCCGCATTGACGAGCTGACCGAAGGCGATCTGCAAAAGGCCATCAATATGTCTTTCAAAAAGCGATGCCTTAAAAAGGAGCGTCAGCGTAGGTCAAGCGACAAGCCTTTGAGCCGCAAGACCATTATGACGATCCGCTCAACGGAGATCAGCTTTTTGAAATGGTGCCGCCGGAACAGGTACAGTACGATGTTCCCTGAGCTGTCTATCCCGAAGAATGCCCGCATGGGGAAGAAAAAGATTTTACAGCCGACCGCTTTGAAAGTTCTGTTTGATGTGGACACTCGCCTTTACTATGGCAAGCTGGTCTTTGACGAGTATATCTATGCCTACCGGTTTGCAGTTGCTACAGGTGTACGCCCGGGTGAACTTGTGGGGCTCTGGTATGGTGACATCAAAGGGAACACGGTCAATCTGCGCCGCAGCATCAACCGGTTGGATGAGGAAACCACCGGCAAGAACGAAAACGCCATTCGCTCATTTGACATGGGCGAGGAAGCCCATGAGGCCTACGAAGCGCAGGTGGCCTTGCTGAAGGCTTCCGATATCCCGCTGAACTATACCACCCCTTTGTTCCAGATCCCGAACCAGAGAGCTTTATTCAAGCGCTGGAAGAAGTACCAGCGTGACAATGGCATTGAGCCTCAGGTCACGCTGTATGAGATGCGGCACACTTTCGTCAGCATTGAATCCGGCGTATTGACCGACAGCCAGCTGAAGATGCTGGTCGGTCACAGCAAGAACATGGACACTGCTGGAGTGTATCGGCACGAGCTTGACGGTCAGAGGGAAGATCTTGCTGCCGCTACCACCGCGGCATTCAGGAAGGCTCAAGGGTGATTCTGGTAACACATTTGGTAACACTCTTTTTTGTAAACGTAGCAAAATACATGGGCTACAAACCAACCCCACTACCTTTTTAGCAAGTGCTTAGACGCGTTGCAGATATGTTTTTGACATCACTCAATCATTTTTTGTTGTTCGACCCCCACTACCCGCATAAGAGAAAAAGCGCGATGAGTTCTCAGAATTCATCGCGCTTTCTTTTATATAATAAATAGTGTTGTTCGAGGTATGCTCCCTCGCACAAAAAGAAAAACCAGCACACGATGTGTACTGGTTTTTGGTGCGAGGGAGGGGACTCGAACCCCCAAGGATAAACCA
>OGLT01001526.1_pt1 | contig 11761 bp, 8 predicted proteins | sample 1572911 | NCBI WGS metagenome assembly OGLT01 (sample SAMEA2582014, study PRJEB24529) | metagenome | biome: Human gut stool | place: China | collected 2011 | reverse complement strand
ACGGCTGCCAGCGTGTGGGCGTCCTGACCGTAAGCGACTGCAAGGCGCTTCTTACCTTTTTTTCTTGCCTCTTCGACAATTTCACTCAAATGTTGCATGGGTTGTGTGTTTTAATATAATTGTTTGGTATTATTTATTGACGATTTCGTAAGTGTCGGTGGCGATGACCAGCTCCTCGTTGGTCGGAACGACGGCCACCTTGACCTTCGAATCCGCTGCGGAGATGATCTTGTTTTCGCCGCGAAGACCCTCGTTGATCTTCCGGTCGAAATGCACGCCCATGAATTCGAGGCCTTCGCAGACCTCCTTACGGGTTTCGGGCGAGTTCTCGCCGACGCCGCCCGTGAAAACGATCAGATCGACGCCGCCCATTTCGGCTGCGTATTCACCGACGAATTTCTTGATGCGCAGACAGTACATGTCGCGGGCGAGGATCGCACGCGGATTGCCCTCTTCATAGGCTTTGTCGATGTCGCGCATGTCGCTCGATACGCCCGATACGCCGAAAACGCCCGATTGCTTGTTGAGCATGTTGTTCACTTCGGCATAGCTCATTTGCTCCTTTTCGCCGATGAAGGTGATGGCGCTGGGGTCGACGTTGCCGCAGCGGGTACCCATCACCAGCCCGTCCACGGGCGAGAAGCCCATCGACGTGTCATGCGACTTGCCGTTGAGCACGGCCGTGACCGATGCGCCGTTGCCGATGTGGCAGGTGATGATCTTCGAATTCTCGAAGTCGAGGCCCGCGAGCCGGGCACCGGTCTGTGCCACGTATTTGTGGCTGGTGCCGTGGAAGCCGTACTTGCGCACGCGGTACTTGTCGTAATAGGCGTGGGGCAAGGCGTACATGTAGTTTACGGCCGGGATGGTCTGGTGGAACGAGGTGTCGAAGACGGTGACCTGCGGGACGCCCGGCAGGACTTTCTCGATCGACAGCACGCCTTCGAGGTTGGCCGGGTTGTGCAGCGGTGCGATTTCGAACAGCGAACGGATCTTGGATTTCACCTCCTCGGTCACGATGCAGCTCTCGGGGAAGAACTCTCCGCCGTGTGCCACGCGGTGGCCGACGGCCTTCACCTCGTCGAGCGAGCCGATGACGCCGTGTGCGGGGTCGGTCAGTGCGTCGAGCACCAGCTTGATGCCGGTGGTGTGGTCGGGGATGGGACGGTGCAGCTCGAACGGTTCTTTGCCGACGGGCTTATGGGTGAGGTCGCCTTCCGGCAGGCCGATGCGTTCCACGATTCCTTTCGCGAGCAGTTTGCTCGATGCGGCTTCCATGTCGATCACCTGATACTTGATCGACGAGCTGCCGCAGTTCAATACCAAAATTACCATTTCTCTTTATAGTTAATTTCTAAATGTCGTTCCTATCCACATGCCGGCGGCTGCAAAAACAATGCATACTGCCACGCTCAGCCCCACGTAGGCCGCCGCCGCCGTGTAACATTCCGCACGCAGCAGGCGCACCGCGTCGGCCGAAAAGGTCGAAAAAGTGGTGAACCCGCCGCAGAAACCCACGATGAGCAGCCATCCGAGTGTCTCGGAGCTGGTAGCTTCGAGCAGAATGCCGATCAGCAGCGAACCCGCGGCATTGACCGTGAACGTACCCGCCGGGAATCCCAGCAGCGTCTGCCCCGCCATTATCCCGCCGGAAAGCAGGTAACGGACGATGCTGCCGGCAGCACCGCCGCATCCTACGGCCAGAAGTTCACGAATCATAAGTTAAATATACGCCAAATTTTAAGGATATGCAAATTTACAGAAAAAATGCTTACGGATTGTTATTTTTCCTGCCGTTTTTTCGAGGTTTTTTGTCGTATCGGGGTTTAAGGTTGGCGGATTTGTCCGTCGCCCGAGACGATATACTTGTAGGTCGTGAGCTCGGGCAGTCCCATCGGGCCGCGGGCGTGGAGTTTCTGCGTCGAGATACCCACTTCGGCGCCGAAGCCGAACTGCCCGCCGTCGGTGAAGGCGGTCGAGACGTTGACGTAGACGCAGGCGGCGTCGACGCTGCGCGTGAACTGCGTGGCGGCCTGCTTGTTTTCGGTGACGATGGCCTCGCTGTGGCGCGACGAGTAGCGGGCGATATGCGCCAGTGCCCCGTCGAGCGACGCGACGGTCTTGACGGCCAGTTTGTAGTCGAGGAACTCGGTGCCGAAATGCTCTTCGGCGGCATGTTCCAGCAACCCGGCGGGGTAGTGCCCGTCGAGGGCGGCGAAAGCCTCTTCGTCGGCGTAGACCGTCACATGCGCCCCGGCCAGCGGTGCGCACAGCTCCGGAAGGTCGGTGAGGCGGCCGCGGTGGATGACCAGGCAGTCGAGGGCGTTGCAGACGCTCACGCGGCGCGTCTTGGCGTTGCAGACCACGGCACGTCCCTTTTCGAGGTCGCCGTCGATGTCGAAATAGGTGTGGACGATGCCGGCGCCCGTTTCGATGACCGGGATGCGGGCGTTCTCGCGGACGAAGCGGATCAGCCCCGCCCCGCCGCGCGGGATGACTACGTCGACATAGCCCACGGCGCTCAGCAGCGCCCCCACGGCTTCGTGCCCCGCGGGGAGCAGCGTGAAGGTGTTTTCGTCGATGCCCTCGGCTGCGAGTGCTTCGTGCAGCAGCGCCGCGATCGCCTCGTTGGAATGGTGGGCGTCGCTGCCCCCTTTCAGGACGCAGGCGTTGCCCGTCTTGACGCAGAGCGCGAAGATGTCGGCCGTGACATTGGGGCGGGCTTCGCAGACCATGCCGACCACGCCGAACGGTACGCGGCGCTTGACGATGGTCATGCCGTTGGGGCGCGTCCAGCGCGCCAGTTCCTCGCCCTGCGGCGAACGCAGGTGCGAAACGGCCTCCATGTCGGAGGCGATGGCGTCGATGCGTTCGGGGGTCAGCCGCAGGCGGTCGAGCATGGGCGACGAGGCGGGCATGGCCTCGATGTCGCGGGCGTTGGCTTCGAGCAATGCGGGCGTATGCCCGCGCAGGAGCCTTGCGGCGTGTTGCAGGATGCGGCCGAGGCGTTCGGGTTCGACGTCGGTCAGCGCCGTCCCGGCCTTCCGGGCGGCCTTGAACAGGGATTCGTAGTCCATAATCGTTTATTCCAGGTAGAGGTAATCGCAGTGGACGAGGGGCTTGAGCCCTTTGCGTCCGATGTTGCGGCGGGCGGTGCCGCTGTCGCACGAGATGCGTCCCACGGCCAGTTGTGCCCCGTCGGGCGAGAGGATGCGCACCAGGTCGTCGCGCTCGAAGTCGCCTTCGACGGCTGTGACGCCCACGGCGAGGATGCTGGCGGCCTTGCTGGCGCGGACGGCTTCGGCGGCGCCCTGGTCGATGCGCAGGATGCCCTTGGCGAACCCTTCGCTGCTGGCGATCCATTTCTTGACGCCCGAGGCTGCCCTCGGAGCCGGTTCGAACCGGGTGCAGGGCACATCCTTTGCGGCCAGTACGAGGTCGGTGAGGATGCCGTCGCGGCGGCCGTTGGCGATGATGACCTCGATGCCTTCGGCCGCCGCACGCGACGAGACGCGGCTCTTGGTGGCCATGCCGCCGCGGCCGCGCGACGAGCGTACGGGGTCGATGTATTGCGAAAGGTCTTCCGAGGGTTTCACGCGGCGGATGACCTGCGACGCGGGGTCGGCGGGCGAGCCGTCGTAGATGCCGTCGATGTTGCTCAGGATGATGAGCGCCTCGGCGTTCATCATGGCCGCGACGAGCCCCGAGAGCTCGTCGTTGTCGGTGAACATCAGTTCGGTGACCGAGATGGTGTCATTCTCGTTGACGATCGGCAGCACGCCGTTGGCGAGCATCGTCACCATGCAGTTGCGCTGGTTGAGGTACTGCCGCCGTGTGGAGAGGCTCTCCTTGGTGGTGAGCACCTGCCCGCAGACGATGCCGTATTCGTTGAAGAGGTCGTAGTAGCGGTTGAGCAGCTTGACCTGCCCCACGGCGGAGAAGAGCTGCCGTGCGGAGACCGAATCGAGCTTCCCGGCGCGTTGCCCGAGGATGCTGTGCCCCGAGGCCACGGCCCCCGACGAAACCAGGATGACCTCGGTGCCCGCGCGGTGGAGCCGGGCCACCTGGTCGACCAGGGCCGAGATGCGGGTGGTGTCGGGACGGCCGTCGTCGCGCGTCAGCACGTTGCTGCCCACCTTGATGACGATGCGCCGGTATTTGTTCTGTGTGTCCATATGCGTTTCATTCGCCGGGAATGGCCCGGCTCAGGGTTCGAATTTGTAGCCCACGCCCTTGATGGTGACGATGCGTTCGTCGCCGATCTTCTGGCGCAGTTTGCGGATGTGCACGTCGATGGTGCGGTCGCCCACGACCACCTCGGTGCCCCAGATCTTCGTATATATCTCCTCGCGCGAGAAGAGCTTCCCGGGCGACGAATAGAGCAGGTCGAGCAGCGCGAATTCCTTGCGCGGAAGGGCTATCTCGTTGCCGTCGCGCGTCACGGTGTAACGCTCGCGGTCGACGGCGATACCTGCCGCGGCAGGTTCCGCCGGCGCGGTTTCGGCGTCGATCCGCTTGAGGATGGCCTGCACGCGGCTGACCAGCAGCTTCATCTTGATCGGCTTGGTGAGGTAGTCGTCCGCCCCGACACCGAAGCCCGTAAGCTGCTGATCCTCCTCGCCCAGCGCCGAGAGAAATACCACCATCGTGTCGCGCAGCTGCGGATCCTGGCGGATGGCACGGCAGGTCTGCGCACCGTCCATGACGGGCATCATCATGTCCAGCAGGATCAGGTGCGGACGGCACTCGGCGGCGGCCTTCAGCGCCTCGGCGCCGTTCTGCGCCGTGAATACTTCGTAGCCCTCCTTCTGGAGGTTGTACCTCACGAATTCGAGGATGTCGATTTCATCGTCGACAAGCAGGATGCGGTGGCTCATGGTTCCGGTTGACAGGTTTTGTATCGCACGCGGCAATTGGGCGCGGTTGCGTGCCGCTCATATCTCGGGCGAAGTTAGCAAATTTCCGGCTAAATCGTTCGGTAGCCCGGGAAAAATGGTTATATTTGCGAGATTTATATACTTCCGTATATATGGAAATCAAAAACGTGTACTGAGATGGCTACTGAAAATCCGAATCTTCCTGCTCCCGAGGAGCGAGTCAGCGATGCTGCTGAAGATGTGCAGACCGTAACTTCCGAAGTGACTTCCGAAGTCCCTGAAACCGAGGCCTCCGCAGCAGCGGAGGCGGAACCCGTCGTGGAAACACCCGCGGCAGAAGAACCCGAGACGGAAAAATCCGTTGCGGGAACGCCCGCGGCAGAGGTGCCCGTGGCTGAAGCGCCTGCGGCGGAGGAGCCCGTGGCGGAACCCGAGGCCGCGCCGCGTGCGAAGCGTGCCCGTATCAAGCCCGTTGCCGAGGCGGTGGAGACCGAATCCGGCGAGGAGGCCGTGCCGGCCGGTGCCGAAGTGGATTTCGCGGACGAGGAGGCGGCGCTCGCCGCGCAGGATGCCGGGCTGGAACTGGAGGGCGAGACGGCCGAAGAGGCCGCTGCCGACCAACTGGCCCAGGAAGCGCCGTCCGCCGAGGACAAGTTTGCCGGGAAGGGCAAGGAAGAGCTGGTAGCCCTCTTTATGCGTATGCTCGAAGAGCAGCCCGTGCAGTCGATCCGCCGGGATGTGGAGGCGCTGAAGATCGCTTTCTACCGCATCCGCCGCGCCGAGGTCGAGGCCGCACGCCGCAAGTTCGTCGAGGAGGGGGGCAGCGAAGAAGATTTCGCACCGGCCGTGGACGGCGCCGAAGTACAGCTCAAGGAGTTGTTCAAGGAGTACCGCCATCGCCGCGACGAGTTCATCGCGAACCTCGAGGCCGAGAAGGAGAAGAACCTCCAGGTCAAGCTCGGGATCATCGAGGAGCTCAAGGAACTGGTCAATTCGGACGAGACGCTCAACCATACCTTCAATAAGTTCCGCGAATTGCAGCAGCGCTGGAAGGAGACCGGCATCGTGCCGCAGCAGAACGTCAAAGACCTGTGGGAGACCTACAACCTGCATGTCGAGAATTTCTACAGCTTCATCAAAATCAACAAGGAGCTGCGCGACCTCGACCTGAAGAAGAACTACGAGCAGAAGATCGCCCTCTGCGAGCAGGCCGAAGCGCTGGTGCTGGAGCCTTCGGTTGTGGAGGCGTTCCACAAGCTGCAGAAGCTGCATGACGAGTGGCGCGAGACGGGCCCCGTAGCCAATGAATATAAAGAGGTGCTCTGGGAGCTTTTCAAGGCGGCGTCGAGCCGTATCAACAAACAGCATCAGGAGCATTTCGAATCGCTCAAGGGCGAGCAGGTCAAAAACCTCGAACTCAAGACGGAGCTTTGTGCCGCCACCGAGGAGCTGGCCGCGCAGCCGCTCACGACCCGCAAGGAGTGGAACCGTGCGAGCGACCGCCTGCTGGAGATCCAGAAGACCTGGAAGACCATCGGATTCGCCCCCAAGAAGGACAACAACCGCATCTACGAGCGTTTCCGCACGGCATGCGACAAGTTCTTCGAGGCCAAGCGGCAGTTCTATGCCGGGGTGAAGGCCGAGATGGAGCACAACCTGCAGCTGAAGACCGAGATATGCGAGGCCGCCGAGTCGCTGATGAACAGCGAGGAGTGGAAGAAGGCCACGGACGAGCTGATCGCCCTGCAGGCCCGCTGGAAGGAGATCGGTGCCGTGTCGCGCCGTCATTCGGATGCGATCTGGAAGCGTTTCCGTGCCGCATGCGACAAGTTCTTCGAGCGCAAGGCTTCGCATTTCGCCAGTGTGGACGGCGAATACGAGGAGAACCTCCGGCAGAAACTCGCCCTGCTCGATGAGATGGCCGCGGCCGATGTCAAGGCCGGAGGATACGACGTGATCCGCGAGTTCCAGCGCCGCTGGGGCGAGATCGGGTTCGTGCCCATCAAGCAGAAGGATGCCATCCAGAAGAAATACAAGGCCGCCGTCGATGCGCTGTTCAACACGCTGCGCGGTTCGGAGCGCGACCGTTCGATGAACCGTTTCCGCGAGAAGGTCTCGACGCTCAAATCGGCGGGCAGCAACCGCCTGCGTTCGGAGCGCGAGCGCCTTTACAATAAGGTGCGCCAGCTCGAACAGGAGATCGGCCTGCTGGAGAACAACATCGGTTTCTTCGCCAAGTCGAAGAACGCCGAGGCGCTCGTCGCCGATGTGAAGGCCAAGATCGACCGCGCCCGCGAAGAGATGGCCGCCGCGATCGAGAAGGTGAAGCTCATCGACCGCCAGGCACAGGAGGAGAACCAGGAGCACAACGAAAATAAATAGATATAGTCAGTAATGAAACTTTCCAAACCCAAGTACATATTTGTTACGGGCGGTGTCGCATCGTCGCTCGGCAAGGGTATTATTTCGGCCTCGATCGCCCGCCTGCTGCAGGCCCGAGGCTATTCGGTGACCATCCAGAAACTCGACCCCTACATCAACGTCGACCCCGGCACGCTGAACCCCTATGAACACGGCGAATGCTACGTGACCGAGGACGGCGCCGAGACCGACCTCGACCTGGGGCACTACGAGCGTTTCACGAACCAGCCCACGTCGAAGGCCAACAACGTCACGACGGGAAAGATCTACAAGAGCGTGATCGAGAAGGAGCGCAAGGGCGAGTACCTGGGCAAGACCGTGCAGGTCATCCCCCATATCACCGACGAGATCAAGCGCCGTATCCAGATGCTGGCGCAGAAGAAAGTTTACGACGTGATAATCACCGAGATCGGCGGTACGGTGGGCGACATCGAGTCGCTGCCGTTCATCGAATCGGTACGCCAGCTGCGCTATTCGCTGGGCTACAAGAGCACGGCCCTCGTGCACCTGACGCTGATCCCCTATATGGCCGCTTCGGGCGAACTGAAGACCAAGCCCACGCAGCATTCGGTCAAGGCCCTGCTCGAAAACGGGTTGCAGCCCGACATCCTCGTGCTGCGCACGGAGCATCCGCTGTCGACCAACCTGCGCCGCAAAGTGGCGTTATTCTGCAATGTCGACGCCAACGCCGTGATGGAGTCGATCGACGTGCCGACGATCTACGAAGTGCCGCTGAAGATGCACGAACAGCACCTCGACGAGGTGGTGCTCGACAAACTGAACCTGCCGGCCGAGAAGGAACCCGACATGGCGGCGTGGACGGCCTTCGTGGAGAAGGTGAAGCACCCGGCCAAGAAGATCGAGATCGCGCTGGTTGGCAAATATACCGAATTGCCCGACGCTTACAAGTCGATTTGCGAATCATTCATCCATGCAGGGGCCGTGAACGACTGCAAGGTCAAGTTGCGCTATGTCAATTCGGAAAAGGTTACAGCCGAGAATGTGGCCGAGAAGCTGGGCAGGATGTCCGGTATCCTCGTGGCCCCGGGCTTCGGCAACCGTGGCATCGAAGGTAAGATCGTCGCTGTGCGCTATGCACGTGAGAACAAGATCCCGTTCCTGGGAATCTGCCTCGGTATGCAGTGCGCCGTGATCGAATTCGCACGCAACGTGCTGGGTCTGGCCGATGCGAATTCGAGCGAAATGGAGTCTACGCCCCATCCGGTGATCGACCTGATGGAAGAGCAGAAGGGCGTGACGGCCAAGGGCGGCACGATGCGGCTGGGCGCTTATCCCTGTACGCTGAAGAAAGGTTCGAAAGTCGCGGCGGCCTACGGCAAGCTCCATATTTCGGAGCGTCACCGTCACCGTTACGAATTCAACAATGATTACCTGGCTGCGTTCGAAGGTGCCGGTATGCAGGCCGTGGGTATCAATCCCGACACGGGGCTGGTCGAGGTCGTCGAGGTCGAGGGGCATCCCTGGTTCGTCGGTACGCAGTACCATCCCGAATATAAGAGTACGGTGCTGAGCCCCTCGCCGCTGTTCGTGGCATTTGTGGGAGCGGCACTCGAATATGCCGGGAAGAAATAATATCAACACTCATAACAGCGAAAGAACGAAACAATTTTAAATGGATAAAAAAACAATTTTAGGTATTGTCGTCGTGGCGGCGCTTTTCCTGGGGTTCGCCTATTTCAATACCAAACAGCAGGAGAAATATCAGCAGGAAATGGCCGCGTATCAGGCCTACCAGGATTCGGTGGCGGCAGCGACGCGCCCCGTAGTCCCCGTAGCCGACAGTACGGCCGTGGCAGCTTCGAGTGCGGTTGTGCCCGAGGCTGAGGCAAATGCCGCTGATGCCGTACGCCGGCAGCAGGTCGCTGCGCTGGGCGAATACCTTGCCGGTGCGCGCGACGCGGAGGCGGAGGAGTTTACCGTCGAGAACGATGTGATGATCGTGACCTTTTCGACCCGCGGCGGGCGGATCACGGGCGTGACGCTCAAGGATTACACCAAGTATGCACCCCGCGGCAAGCGTGACCAGCTGATCGAGCTGATGGATCCCGCGAGTGCCAGGTTCGACCTTTCGTTCTACGTGAAGAACGGCTTGAATAACGTCAAGGTCAACACGATGGACTATGTCTTCCGGGCCCAGCCCGAACAGGTCGAAGGCGATGCCCGGAGGGTGGTGATGCGCCTGCCCGTGGCTGCGGATGCCTGGCTCGAATATGAGTACCTTATATATAATAAGCAGGTGCCCGAGCGTGACTACCTCGTGGACTTCAACGTGCGGCTGGTGAATATGGCGCCGCAGATGGCCAACCAGGCGTCGATCGGTATCGACTGGTCGAACAATTCCTACCAGAACGAAAAGGGATTCCAGAACGAGAACATGTACACGACGATCTCGTACCGGTTCCCGGGCGAGAGCTCGATCGAGGATCTGGGGATGAGCGAAAAATCCAAGTCGAAGAGCATCTCCACATCGGTCAACTGGGTGGCTTTTAAGCAGCAGTTCTTTTCGTCGGCGTTCATTGCCCCGCAAAATGTCACCAACGCCAACCTGGCGTTCGATACGGCGGCTCCCGGTTCGGAATTACTGAAGAGTTTTTCGGCGCAGATGACCGTGCCCTATACGGTGCAGACCGAAGGGTATGACTTCGCATTCTATTTCGGCCCGAACAAATACGCCATCCTCAAGAAGGTCGCCGCTGCGGACGGCGAGGAACTGCACATGGAGCGCCTGATCCCGCTGGGATGGGGTATCTTCGGCTGGGTGAACCGCTGGTGCGTCATCCCGGTCTTCGACTTCCTGCGCAATTATATCGCCAGCTTCGGCATCATCATCCTGATCCTGGTGATCCTGGTGAAACTCGTCATCTCTCCGCTTACGTACAAGAGTTACGTCTCGATGGCGAAGATGCGCCTGATAAAACCGCAGGTGGACGAGCTCAACAAGAAATACCCCAAGAAGGAGGACGCCATGAAAAAACAGCAGGCGACGATGGAGCTCTACAAGAAAGCGGGCATCAACCCCATGGGCGGATGTATCCCCATGCTGATCCAGATGCCGATCCTGATCGCCATGTTCCGCTTCTTCCCGGCTTCGATCGAGCTGCGCGAACAGCCGTTCCTCTGGGCCGACGACCTTTCGTCGTACGACAGCATCGTGAACCTGCCGTTCTCGATCCCGTTCTACGGCGACCATGTGAGCCTTTTCGCCTTGCTGATGGCCGTGTCGCTGTTCGGGTATTCGTATTTCAACTACCAGCAGACGGCTTCGTCCCAGCCCCAGATGGCCGGTATGAAGTTTATGATGGTCTACATGATGCCGATCATGATGCTGTTGTGGTTCAACAGCTATTCGAGCGGCCTTTGCTACTACTACCTGCTGTCGAACCTCTTTACCATCGGCCAGACGTTGCTGATCCGCCGCATGGTCGACGACGATAAGATCCATGCCGTCATGCAGGCCAATGCTGCAAAACGGAGCAAGGGTAAAAAGTCGAAGTTCCAGCAGCGCTACGAGGAGCTCCTCCGCCAGCAGGAGGCGCAGCAGCGTACCAAACGCAAGTAAACGGTTCGCATCGGCGCAGGGCCGGCGGCGGGGATTGCCGGATACGGTGCAGGCCAATGCGTGAAGCCCGGTGGCCCGCGCGGTTCCGCGAAGCCCGACGATACGCGATATGAATAGGCCGGAGGCGGTTCCTGCGATGCGGGTTTCCGGCTCCGGCCTCGTTTTTGCTCCGTCAGGTTTGCGATTGTATATCCCGACTACGCGGCGGCGGCCTTTTCAGGTGTTGCCGGACGGCGAGGCAGAAGTCCCCTCGGGGAAGCGCTCCGGGAAGGATCGGGCCGCGGGTGCAGCCGGGACGCTGCACAACAGTTGCCGGGGCGCGCAGCCGGGGATGAAAAAATCCGGGCAGCAAGGCCGAAGTTGCCTCGGGGCAGGACGGTGTTTCGGGCGCGGCCCGGGGGGGACACGACAGCTGCCGGAGTACGAAGCCGGGTGTGAATCCGGGGCGCAGGATTTGGAGCACGGAAATCCAGGGGGGGGGCAGCGTGGGGAACGAAAATCCGGGCCGTGAGGCCGGGCGTATCAAGTATATGATTGCCAAATAGTATTGCAGATGAGGATGAAACGAACTTTTTTTGTATTGCTCCTGTTGGCGGCCGGAACCGCACTCCGGGCGCAGACACTGGGCGGGGAGTACCGCCTGTCGCGGGTTTTCCCGGTCGAAGGCCGGCAGGGGATCGCCGCCGACTCGAATTACTATTATGTTTCGGGCAGTACGGCGCTCTACAAGTACGACAAGCAGGGGCGGCTGGTCGCCCGTAACGGACAGCCGTTCGAAGGGTTGCCGCTCGCCGCGAACCATATCGGCGATATCGACGTATGGAACGGTGAGATTTATGCCGGCATCGAGACTTTCGACGACGGCAAGGGTGAGAATATCCAG
>OGLT01001514.1_pt1 | contig 11836 bp, 8 predicted proteins | sample 1572911 | NCBI WGS metagenome assembly OGLT01 (sample SAMEA2582014, study PRJEB24529) | metagenome | biome: Human gut stool | place: China | collected 2011 | reverse complement strand
TAATCCGCCTCGACCTGCGCCAAAGCGCGGTTGTAACCGCCCGCGAAACCGTAATTCCGGTCGAGGCGCACCACAGCGACGGTCGGGAACTTCTCCGCCAGCACCGCCAGCGACCCGTCCGTCGAACCGTTGTCGGCGACGACGACCCCGACCCCGGCGGGAGCCGCGGCCACGACGCTCGGCAGGAAGCGGCGCAGGTGTTCCGCGCCGTTCCAGTTGAGTATGACGATTTTAACGATTGGCATTCGTGCGTTTGTGTTTCCAGCGGCGGTGCGACCACATCCAGAGCTCGGGATGCTCGCGGATCATGGCTTCCAAACGTCTAACGTAGCGTTCCGTGATTTCGTATTCGGCGACCTCCTCCACACCGTCGTAGATCGGTTCGAACGACATCTGGTAACGTCCCCGCTGCAAGCGCTCCATCCGGACGAAATAGACCGGCAGGTTACAGCGCAGCGCCAGTTTCTCCCCGCCGTCGAAGAAGATCGTATCCTGGTTGAGAAAGCGGAACCAATGGCTGTCGGGGCGGCGCGGCGGGTTCTGGTCGGCGATAAGCCCCATCACGAGGTTCTTGCCCTCGATGCCGCGTTCCCGGTTGCGCAGGTAGAAGCGCAGCGAATCCTTCATCGCCACGGTCATCGAATTCTCGTAGTTGCGCAGGCGCTGGTAAAGGCATTCCATCACTTTGCTGCGCAGCGGGTGGTAAACGGCCACGAGCATCTGCGAGCGTTCGTAAAGCCCCCAGTAGGAGCAATACTCCCAGCAGCCGAAATGGGCCGTCATGGCGATCCAGTCGCAGCCGTGCACCTTCGCATAATGTTCCTCGAACCCTTTTACGGTGAGTACCGTACGGCCTTTTTCCTCGCTCATGTGGGCCATATTGACCGTATCGACGAAAATCTCGGCAAGCGTACGGTAAAAACTGCGGCAGACGGCCGCCCGTTCCTGCTCGCTTTTTTCGGGGAACGAGTTCCGCAAATTGGCCTTCACGACCTTCATGCGGTAGCGCAGGCAATAATATATGATGAAAAAGAGCAGGTTTTCAACAATGTAGTACTTGAACCAGTAAGGCATCACGGCAAATACCCGCGCCCCAAGCCACAGGAACTCCAACCATATCTTTTGTATGAAATTCAGCTCTGTACGTTTCATCCGGAAAATCAGCGGTTACGGTTCGACGAAAAGTTTTACATTGGCGACCTTGGTGCGGATTCTCAGCCAGTTCGCGAGCGTCGTCCGGTCGATGGAATCAGATGCGACTTTCGGCGTGACCACACAGACGAGCGTCGTATCGAGCGGTGCGCCCGAAACGTCGAACGTAATGCCCTTCATGAGCGATATGGCCCTGACGTTCGTGGTCATGGCACCCACCTCGCGCGAAATGTCGTCCACCTCGACATTCGTGACGCGGTAGCGTTTCAGCTGCGCAGCCATCTCGCCGATGCGCCTGTTCTTCTCCTCCAGAAGCTCGAGGTAACTTTGTTGCAGTGACGCCACGTCGATCTTGTCCGTGGTGTTTGCCTGGCGGACGACCAGCTCGGCCTTGTCGAGCCCGAAGCTACCCATCTGCGTGCGGGCGTTTTCTATGGTTCCGTCGTCGAGCGGCTCCCCCAGGAGCAGCAGTTCGATCTGCGACGGATGTCCGTGGTGTGCGTAACGCTTATTGCACTCGATCACACGCGTATGGGGAAAATTGAATACCTGCGAGACATATTTGTCGGCCGCCGCCTCGAAAAGCGACACCCTGACCATGTGGAACCCGATGACGACGCTCGGGATGAAGGTCACCAGCGTGATGACCATCATCAGCCGCTTCACGTTGCGCTCGCGCACCTTGTCGATGAACGCCTTTTTCTCGTATTTCAGGAACCGCACCATGGCATAGGTCGCCAGGGCGATGAATACCGAGTTGATGAAAAAGAGGTAGAACGCCCCGAAGAAAAACCGTATCTGCCCCGTGGCAAGGCCGAAGCCCGCGGTACAAAGGGGCGGGATCAGCGCCGTAGCGATCGCCACGCCCGGGATCACGGTCGAAGTGCGATCCTGCCGCGTCTGCGCCACGATACCAGCCAGGCCGCCGAACAATGCGATCAGCACGTCGTAGGTCGTCGGCACGGTACGTGCCAGCAACTCGCTGCTGTTCGACGACAGGGGCGACACCAGGAAATAGGCTGTCGAGGTGACGATCGCCACGACGAACATCAGCGCATAATTGCGCAGCGACTTTTTGAGCAGTTCGAAATCGTTGATACCCAGCGAGAGGCCGATGCCCATGATCGGCCCCATGATGGGCGAGATGAGCATGGCGCCGATAATCACGGCGGCCGAATTGACATTCAGGCCCAGCGACGCGATCATCGTCGCAAAAATCAGCACCCACAGGTTGACCCCGCGGAATACCACCCCTTTGGAGATCGACGCCACGACCTCGTCGCGCTGTGCCTTGTCTTCGTCGAGGCTGAAACGCCCCCGGAGGAATTCACGCATCTCTCCCAGCCATGCCGAGGAAGAACGTTTGATCCGATGCGTATCGTTGTTGTTTTCCATTTTCCAGTCCTTTATTCAGTCTCCTCATCCGGTAATTCCCTCTTCGGTTTGGGTTTCCCGGCCAATACGATCACAAATTCGCCTTTGGGTTCCGTCGTACGAAAATGTTCCAGCACTTCGGCGACAGTGCCCCGCACGGTCTGCTCGAACTTCTTGGTCAGCTCACGCGATACGGACACCCTGCGTTCCGATCCGAAAACTTCGGCGAACTGTTCGAGGCATTTCACCACCCGGTAGGGCGATTCGTAGAATACCATCGTGCGCTCCTCGTCGGCAAGCGACTGCAACTGCTTCGCCCGCCCCTTTTTCTGGGGCAGAAACCCCTCGAAACAAAACCGGTCGCACGGGAATCCGCTCTGCACAAGAGCGGGAACCAGCGCCGTGGCACCGGGGAGCGTCTCGACCTCGATGCCGGCCTCGACACACGTCCTGACCAGCAGAAACCCCGGATCGGAGATCCCGGGCGTCCCGGCGTCCGAGACCAGCGCGGCATTGCGTCCGGCGGCAATCGACCCGGCCACCATCTTGACCGTGGCGTGTTCGTTGAACTTGTGGTGCGAATGGAGTTTTTTCTCGATACCGAGGTGTCTGAGCAGGAACGACGTAGTACGCGTATCCTCGGCGAGGATGAAATCCACCTCGCGCAGCACATTGACCGCCCGCAGCGTGATATCGTCGAGGTTCCCGATCGGCGTAGGTACGATATAGAGCTTGGCCATGGAGCTATGCGAATTTACGTTCGAGCAGTTCCATCAGGAACTTCGCGCCGTCGGAATTGGCATTCCAGGCATAATTCTCGGCAATGTAGATCATGCAGTCGTCGAAATCGCTGAAGGCATCGAGCTTGTCGAGCGCCGCTTCGTAAGCCCGGGCATCGCCGTCGAACAGGTCGCGGATCATCAGGAACTTGTCGTTGATACCGATGGCACGCCTCAGGTCGGTGACGGGCTCGCTGCGGCGCAGTTCCGAGGCCATGTCGCGCGGCGGCACAATCGTATCGGCCAGCGTCTGTTTGTCATGGTTGATCACTTCGCCCAGTACGGCCCCGTTATTCGGCACCCCGTTCCCTGCAAGGGTAATCTCCTCGAAATCGGGCTCTTCGTCGTCATCCCCGGTGTCGGACACGGGCACCGGACGCTGCGGCACGGACGCCGCATACGCACCTTCGGCAGGGGCCTCATCCCCGGCGAACATACGCGGAGCCCCGGGAGCCGAAGCGCCAGGGCCGGATGCCGGTTCCGGGCTGTCGGTTGCCGGACTGTCGGTTGCCGGACTGTCGGTAGGAAGCTGCGGCCGCCCTGCCACGGGTTTTGCGGCGTCCCCCGCGGCAGGTGACGGAGCAGGCTTTTCGGCCGTCGGCCGTGCAGCCGTGGGTTCGGGATTGTAAAGCGACATGATTACCCGCTGTTTATGGCGGTGGCGCTGGGTCTCCTCTTCGATGCCGAACAAGGTCGGCGCGATCGGCTGCTGCGCTGCCGCAGGATGCGCCCCCGCTCCGGGAGCCAGGAGGGTAACGCCCGTTTCCGCCCCTGATCCGGCAATTGCTTCCGGTTCGGGCATCCCCGAGGGTGCTTCCCGGTGTGCGGGCTCGTCCCGGGGGTCGGTTACCCCTTGCGGCCCGGATGCCCCCGGCACACGGGCAAACTCCTGCGAGCCGGAATCCCCATGCGATTCGGATGCCGCCGCAATATTTTCAGCCGGCACTTCCTTGCCAGCGCTATTTCCAGTTGATTCGGGCGCAGGGATTTCTTCCGCAGCCGGGGTTTCAGGATCGGGAACCAGCCCGGCAACCGGGAGTTCAGCCTCCGCAGTTCGCCCCGCAGCCGGTTCCGCCGGGATTTCGGCAGGTTCCGCAACCCCCCCGGCCGGCTCTTGTCCGCCCGCCGGCACGGAATCCTGCACAGATTCGGCCACCGTTTCCGCCGCCGCGGTATCGCAATCGGAGAAAGCTGCCCCGGGCTCCGCCACGGGCAGGCCGGCCTGGGGCGCAATGAACCCGGATTCGGGTTCCGGCCCGGATCCGGAGAGCGACGGCAATTCGAGTTCCGCCACGGGCAGCGGCTCGATCGAAAGCACTTCGCCCAGGTCAAGGCTGACCGGGATCTCCGTCGGGAAGGGTTCCTGCCGGACGGCATCGGCCGCAGCGGGTGCCTCCTCCGTACCGAAACGCACGGCCTCGTAGAGTGTCCGCAATTTATCGAGTGCGAGATCCCGCTCGAGGGAGCCGATCTCCTGGGTCTCATTCCAGCCTTCAACAATTTCCGAGAGCTTGCGCAATTCGCTCCGCACGTATTTCAAATCCATAATCCGCACACTTTTTGCCTCCAAAGATAGCAAAAATTTACGAACACACCGTGCAAAACCCGAGATAATATCCCCGAGGGCCTGCGGTGCCGCTGCGGGGCACAAAAAACGGGGATCGACACTCAGCCGATCCCCGTCCGTATGCGGGCGCCGCCCTACTCTCCGAAAATGTGCCGCGCATAATTATACCCGCAGGCATCGTAGATCCGCGCCAGGCGGCGGACACGGTGCAGATAGCCGGCATAATCCTTCCGGTCGAGGCTCCACCCCACTTCGGCCAGCGCGCTCAGGCGCGGCAGAAGCATATATTCGGCATGGGGCCATGTCGCGATATACTCCGTCCACAGGTTGGCCTGCACGCCCAGAATACAAGCCTGCTCGGCAGGCGTGAGCTGCTCGTAAGGATCGAGTTCGTAGACCTTCTCCACGGGTACGTACCCGCCGATGGCAAGGGGTTCGCGGGCCGTATCTCGCGTCTGGTAGTAATCCAGGTAGCAGTTCGTGGTCGGCGCCATGATGGCATGGTTGCCCTGCCTGGCGGCTTCGATGCCCCCTTTCGCACCGCGCCACGACATGATGGTCGCCGTCGGGGTGACATCGCCTTCGAGTATCTCGTCCCAGCCGATCAGGCGGCGTCCGCGGGCATTCAGGAACTTCTCGACGCGTGCCGTGGCGTAGTTCTGCAACTGGCGCGGACGCCTCAGCCCTTCGGCCTTCATGCGCGCCTTGCAATGCGGGCACTTCTCCCACATCACCGTCGGGCATTCGTCGCCGCCGATATGGATGTATTCCGACGGGAAAAGGCCGACGACCTCTTCCAGCACCCCCTCGATGAATTCGAAGGTCGTCTCCTTGCCGATGCAGAACACCCTATCGTCGATGTCCCAGGTCTGGCGCACCTCGTATTGCTCGCCCGTGCAGCCGAGCCACGGATAGGAGGCCAGCGCACCCACGGCATGTCCGGGGAATTCGATCTCGGGGATCACCGTGATAAAACGCTTCGCGGCGTAGTCCACGATGTCGCGGATCTCGTCCTGCGTATAGTAACCGCCATAGGGCGTTTCGTCGAACTTGCAGTTTTCGTCGTACTCGCCGCCCGGGTCGCGGCCGATCAGCGTACGGCTGCGTACGGAACCCACCTCGGTCAGCTTCGGGTATTTCTTAATCTCGATACGCCACCCCTGGTCGTCGGTAAGGTGCCAGTGGAACACGTTGAGCTTATGCAGGGCCATGATGTCGAGCGCCTCCTTCACTTCGTCGACCGTGAAGAAATGGCGGCAGACGTCGAGCATCATGCCCCGGTAGCCCAGGCACGGTTTGTCCTCGATCGTCACGACGGGCAGCTCCACGGCCCGCACGTTGGCCGCACCGTAAGCCGCAGCGGGGATCAACTGGCGGAGGGTCTGCACCGCATAGAACGCCCCGGCTGCACTCCCGGCAACAATCTCCGCACGCCCGGGCGTAATCTCCAGGCGGTAGCCATCCGCCGGCATCGCCGCGTCGCACGAGATATTCAGCGCCCCGTCGAGGGGCACGTCGGCATGCCGCACCCGCAACCCTTTGCCGAACACCGGTTCCAGCACTTCGTCGAGCGCCCCGGTCACACAGGCCAGACTGTCGTCGCCCGACAGCAGCACCGCTTCGGTCGAAGCGGTCAGCAAAAAGGTTCCCTGCCCTTTCACGACACGTTCGGGGAGCGGCACCACCGCGACTTCATCGTCGGCGGGGATTACCTTACCGCAGCCGCAGAGGGCCGCACAGAGGACAACGAGGAGTATAAGTCTCTTCATATCGGGCTTGTTTTAAATGGGGTTGCTCAGGAACACAAGGTAAAAATAAGGCAAAAAACGGACAAATCAAAACCCCGGCCCGTTATTCGCACGCCGAAGCCCCCAGCAGCCCCACGTGTTCGACCGACGAACAGCAGATATGGAGCCGTTCGACCGTCTTGGCATACGGGAACTGTTTGAGCTGCTCGTACATCGCCTCCCGGAAAAACCCGTAGGCATGGGCGATGCTCCCGCCGAAAACGATCGCTTCGGGGTCGTAGGCATAGAGAATCATCATCACCAGCCGCCCGATGTGCCCGCCGAATTCGTGCCACAGCGCCAGCGCCGCGGGATCGCCCGCCAGGGCACGCTCGTAGGCTTCCTTGCCCGTCGTGCCGCGGCCTACGAAGAAACGGCTGCTGCAATAGTATTCGTAGTCGCGGTCGAGGTACGGGATGCTCCCGATCTCCCCGGCGCCCGTATCGTGCCCGCAATAGAGTTCGCCGCCGATCACGATCCCCGCGCCGACACCCGTGCCGAGCGCCACGCACACCACGTCGCTGTATGCGCTCGCCTCGCCGAAGCGGCTGACGCCCAGAGCAAAGCAATTGCAGTCGTTATTGACATATACCGGGACGCCGAACCGTTTTTCGAGCAGATCTTTGAGGTACACCTCGCGCCACGACGGGATGCCTACGACATTGTAGACGATCCCGCGCGCCGCATCCACGACCGACGGCACGCCGATGCCGATGCGGGCGACGTCGGGGGTGATGAGCTTCCCGATGAGCGAGGCAATTTGATCCACGACCTCCCCTTCGGGGCGGTCGGCTTTGCAGGGTTCGGAGAGCAACCGCACGATGCGGCCATCCTTCACCAGGCCGGCGCGCACGTTCGTGCCGCCTAAATCCACACCAATCCTCATCGTGCAATCAGTTGTTATTTTTGACTTTCGCAACTTTCCCGCCGCGGAATTCCACATGGTCTGCAATCCGGCCGTCGCGCTCGTGTATCCACGTCTCGAAGCCTCGTTCGCCCTCGGTCAGCACGAGGATGCGCACCCCCGGCCGCAGGTTGTTGTAGGTCGTATCGTCGCCCGAAAAACGGCCGTAACCGAGGGCGATACCCTTCTCGGCCACCACATAGTCGATGTCGTGGTCATGCCCGACGAAAGTGCCCATCACATCGCCGCACTCGGCCATCGCGGCGAACATGCCGGGGTTCAGCGCCCCGGGGCATTCATCCTCGGCGGCACGGCCGACATGCGTATTGTCGGGGTTCCGCCATGCAGCGACGTATTCGGGCAGGGCGATATGGAAAAACGCCAGCGCCGGCAGCGGCTTCCCGCCGTTGGCCGCGGTATAGGCGGCGCTGCGGGCGCGGTACCAGCCCACCTGCTCCTGCGTGAACCAGCCGTAGCCGTCGATAGACGGGATTGTTGAATAATCGTGCGAATCGAGGCAGTAGAGCAACGCCGCAGGTTGCGTCGTCCCGGCGATCTCCAGCACCACGTCGGCCAGTTCGCCCCCGGCGCCGAGCGTATTGAGCGTGCCGGCATACGAGGTGACGATGCGGCCGATCTCCGCGCGTGTGAGATCCTGCTCGGCGTCGTGGTTCCCCAGCACCACGCAAAACGGCAGGTTGCGTTCCGCGACGGGCTCCAACACGCGGTGCCACGCTTCGGCTGCGGGCTTGCCCGTCACCACGTCGCCCGTGAAGACCACCAGGTCGGGATGCTCCGCATCGAGGATGTAGCGCATCTGAGCGATAGTTTTTTCCGCCTGCGCCCGGCGGTAAGGCGTACCGAGGTCGAGATGCACGTCGGTGAACTGTGCGATCCGGAATTTGCCGTCCCGGCCGAAATGCAGGGCGGGCGCCTGTGCCTGTGCCGAACACCACAAGGCGACGGCACACATAAGAGTCGTTATCTTTTTCATAGGTAGGTTAGGTTCCTTAATTCAGTTTCACACTGCCGCTCTTCTCCACGCGGACGGTGCGGCTCTGCCCGTCGCCCCACGTCACCGTCAGGTCGAACGGCACGTTGGTCGTAACGCTCACCGCAGGCACGTCCCCGGCTGAATTGCGGCCTTTGACCTTCAGCCCCACGACACCCTCGGGGCCATAGGGATAGCGGTCGATGCCGTGGGCCTCGGTATGGTTGATGTCCCACACGATACGCCCCTCGGAATAGTCGGATTTGATGCCGAGGATATACTCGATGAACACCGCGATCGGCGGCAGCCCCGCCCAGCCCACGAAGTCCTTGCGGGCCATGAACCCGGGTTCGATCTTCTCCGGGGCATAGTACTCCCAGAAAGTCCCGGTATTCTTCCACACTTCGAATACGGCGTTGAAATGGTTTTCGGCCACCTCCAGCGCAAGGTCGTGGTAGCCCTTGCGGTAGAGGCCGTCGATAACCATGTAATTGGCACCCGGCCATACGCCGCCCTGCCAGTAACGGCCCGTCGGGTTGTATTTCGGGTGGTCGGCCGAGAGCGACGGCACGCGGTGCGGACGGTCGAATTCGGCCGTGTCCGCCAGGTGCGCAACCATGCGATCCATCCGCCCCTTGTCCAGCGCGTCGGCTTGCAGGGCCCAGAAGGCGCCGATCCCCTTGGTCGTGCAGAGCGACCCGTCGCCGTAGCGGTCGTAGAGGAAACCCGTCGCGTCGTCCCACAGGTGTTCGTTGACATAGGCGCGCAGCCGTTTCATCTCGTCCTCCATGTCCTCGATCTCCTGCCAGCGTTCGATGTGGAAACCGATGTTGAGCAGCGATTCGTCGACCAGCATCTGCTGCAGGTTGGTGTCGAGCCAGACCATGTGGCCGTGCGAGAAGATCGGGTTGTATTCGGGCTTCACGCGGGGCATGTTGTCCATGCCCGTCCCCCATCCGCTCGACCAGTAGGTGCCGTCGGGCCACGTGCGGTTGAGCCGCCACCACTTGGCATAGGCGCACAGGGCGGGGAAAACCTTGTGCAGGCGGTCGATGTCGCCGAACTGGCGGTAATACATCAGTTCGACCCACGGCAGCAGGTTGGGCCCCGTCGAGGTGGGATCGTAGCGCTCGAAGCAGTCGGAGCCGTCGGCACGGATCTCGCGGCAGATGAACCCGTCGGGATGCTGCTTGGCGTAGAAGTTGTCCAGCGTGCGCTGGAACGGGAAAAAGCGGTAACCGTAGCGGGCGAACATCATCATGAACGAAGCGTCCCACATGAAGATATTGCCGTTGTAGGCAATATCGAGGTAAGGCGACACGAACCCCGAGTCCTCCTGCGGCTGGCGGATGTTGCCCCCGGCGATCTGCCAGGCGTGCCAGTACATCTCGACCTCCTTTTCATGCCCTTCCCACACGGGCGAGGGCAGGATCTTGCGCGCCTCGGCGAACGTCCGGGGTTTGATGTGTTCGGGTTTGGCCGTGCGGAACTCGTTCTCGGCCACGAATACCTCCTTTACATAGGTGTTTTTGTAGGGCAGCTTGTAGGGCCCCGATTTGAGGTCTTGCGCCCCTGCCGTGCCCGCTGCGAAGACCAGCGACATGAATGCCGCGATTTGTTTGCGTAGCGTCATAGTATGCGGTTATTTTATCAGTGATTTTATCCTGCGTGCAATCTCGGTATTCATGTAGGTGCCGCAGAACTTGTCGGCGCCCGGGCCGTAGGCGAATACCGGAAGCATGGCGGGCGTATGGTCGTCGGAAACATAGACGCCCGTCACACGCCCCGTATGCTCGTCGCCGTCGACCACCACCAGGCCGCCGGTTTCATGGTCGGCCGTGACGATGACGAGCGTCTCGCCGTTCGTGTCGGCGAATTTCAGCGCCTCGGCAACGGCCAGGTCGAAGCTCAACATTTCGATAATAGAACCGGGCAGGCAGCGCGAATGCCCCGCATAGTCGATCTTGGCGCCCTCGACCATCAGGAAAAACCCGTCGCCGCCGCGTTCCTGCAATTTGGCGATCGAAGCGCGCGTGGCATCGGCCAGCAGTGTCAGGTTGGTCTCCTCGGCCGCGTCGTCCATCGCCTCGTCGATGCAGATGACCTTGCCCTTCGCGGCATCGATCCCATCGACCGAACGCACGAAATCGTATTGTTTCTCCAGCTCCCCGACCAGGTCGATCCCGTCCTTGCGGCGTGTAAATTCACGGATGCCGCTGCCGCAAAGCAGGTCGATACGCCCGTCCATGAGGCAGCGGGTCAGCTCGTCGGCATTGTCGCGCTCGACCGAATGCCCGTAGAAGGCCGTCGGCGTGGCATCGGCGATGTTACCCAGCGTCACGACGCCCACGGGCAGCCCCCTGTCGTGGAAGAAATCGCTCAGCGAGGGATACGGCACGCCCTCCGGGCTCATCGAGATATGGCGGTTATCGTGACGTTCGCCCGTGGCCAGGGCGCTGCCGCCGGCAGCCGAATCGGTCGTGAAGGCATCCAGCGCATTGTTCTGTTGCAGGCCGATATATTTCATCTGCAGGGTCGACAGCCCCTTGTTGGCATAGAAAGCCGCCACGATCTGCGACAGCCCCATGCCGTCGCCGATCAGGTAGATCACGTTGCGAACCCGTCCCCGGCCCCCGTCGTTGCGGTAAGTCGGGGTGTAGACGTCGATGCCCTTGGAGAGTTGCAGCTTATCGTTCTGGAAGCCCCGGAAATCGCGCGTGGTCTTGTCCAGGCGCTTGGTGCCCGTCACGCCTTCGGCGGCCGTGCGGCATTCGCCGATCTGGAAATTCTTGTTGCCGAAATCATCGAAGAACGCGGCGCACGCCTCGGGGTGGTCGGTATTGAGGTAGTCGATACCCATATTATAAAAGGTATAGTAAACCGTCGTCCCTTCGGGGGCGCCCCAGAAACGCACGGGTTTTCCCCAGGCGTGCGCGCGGTCGATGACCGTCTCCAGTTCCGCACGCTCGGCCGGGATGATCGAGCCCTTGCCGTTCCACTGCGAATAGTCGCTGAAATCGGCGCTTACGAGGGCGATGCGCTCCAGTTGCGCGGGCGTATAGTCGGCATCCCACACCCCGTCGAAACGGATATAGGAGGGATATTTGCCGAAATCGGCCGGTGCCGGGACACGCCCCGTGACGGCGACGCGCACGGCCTCGGGGTTCACCGCCGGATCGAACACCTCGGGATAGCGGCCCAGCAATGCCGCAACGGCCTGCAAAGTCGGTTCGGTAGCAGACTTGAGCTCGACCATCAGTTGAAGGTGTTCGCCGTAATCCT
>OGLT01001496.1_pt1 | contig 12038 bp, 8 predicted proteins | sample 1572911 | NCBI WGS metagenome assembly OGLT01 (sample SAMEA2582014, study PRJEB24529) | metagenome | biome: Human gut stool | place: China | collected 2011 | reverse complement strand
ACGGAATCATGGCCTAGGATTCGTTGGCGAGAACGGTACCTTGGTGATCGATCGTGGCGGCTGGGAGGTTATTCCGGAAAAGGTAAACGGACAGGCCCGCATGGAGGCTGTTCCCTTGAAGAAGTCATACGGAGAGGGTGGCTTGAATTTGCATGCGAAGAATCATTTGGAATGTATCAAGAGCCGGAACCGGAATTGCAATGCCAGCGTAGAGATCGGGGCGCATATCGCCAAGTTCTCGCAATTGGGGAATATCGCTTATCGGACCGGGAAAAAATTATCTTGGGATGGAAAGAGTTTCCATGACGCGGAGGCGGATAAGCTGCTGTGCAAGGAATACAGGGCACCGTGGGAATTACCGAAAATATAAGGATCTAGTTGTAGAGACGGGGCGTGCCTCGTCTCTACAACTGGGTATTTATTGATGTTCGGGGCGTAACAGGTCGTTCACCGTCTTCACGGGGTTGAATGTCTCGATAGGAACTTCTACGAATACCGTGTTCCAGTCGCTCATGGCACCGTTCCACAAGCCCGGCAATTCCAGCGCTTTCAATTCGCGACCATCCTTGCTCTTATAAGAGATGAAGCCCGTATTCTTATCCACGTAATCCGGCAAGTTGTATTTCTCTCCCTTATAATTCTTAACGGCGCAAACCAAATCCACGGGATTAAAGTGAGTACCCTTTTCAAACATCGCCTTCTTAGCCGGATCGCTCATATCGATCTGGGAGCTTTCCAATATCTGGAGAGAAATAGTACCGTCACTATTGTATGCAAGGAACGGGCCGCCACCGGGTTCGCCCACATTCTTCACCATACCGCATACACGCAACGGGCGAAGCAGTTTGCTCTTGATATACAGGATTAACTCGGCGTCTTCCAGTAATTTCGTATCCGGGTTCTTGATACATAGGTCGTCTTGCAAGAAATGAATCATCTCCTCTACCTCGGCATGGGTATATTTGCCGGTCTCGATCTGTTCCAGATATCTGAAGGCTTTCTCCTGCAATGTTACCAGCACACCGGCGATCACCTTCTTGTAGATAACCGTAGAGCATTTGAAGCTATCCGGAACCACGTTATCTATATTCTTGATAAATACCACGTCGGCATCCACATCGTTCAAATTCTCGATCAAGGCTCCATGCCCACCCGGACGGAACAATAACTTATCATTCTTATCGCGGAACGGCGTGTTATCCATAGCGGCCGCTACCGTATCAGTACTCGGTTTCTGGATACTGAAAGAGACATCGTATTTCACAGAGAACTTCTCCTCGTACTCGCCAGATTTATCGGCAACCAATTGCTCGAATAAAGCCTGATGCTCCGGAGATACCGTGAAATGGATATTCACCTCGCCGGCGTTATTCTTGGCGTACATGGCGCCTTCGGCCAAATGTTCTTCCATCGCCGTACGAACCGTATCGGCATATTTATGGAAAAGCAACAAGCCTTTCGGTAGCTGTCCGTAATTCAAGCCTTTCGGCTCCAATAAATTGGATACCACCTCCTTGTACTCGCCCAAGGCTACCAACGCAGGAATATCTTTCCCTGTATTCTCCACGCACTTCTTGTCCAAAGCCTTATAGAAAGCGAATTTCTCGATCTCGCTAAAGAATTTCTTCTCGAAAGCATTCATCGGTTCCTTATAATCCGCTGAAAGGAACTCGTACAGATTCTTAAACATACGGCTAGCGGCGCCGGAGGCAGGTACGAATTTTACGATTTTCTTGTTTTTAGCCAGATAAGCGTCCCAAGCATCCATATAAGAAGCCTGTTCCTCTTTAGATATTACCATAATACCTTTTTCTACCGAAGCGGAGGCCGCTATCTCAAGGAAAGGGAAACCTTTTACGAAGCAAGCGAGTTGCTCTTCAATCTGTTTTTCGCTGATTCCTTTGGCTTTCAGCTGTTCTAAATCGTTTGCGTTTAACATAGTATAGTATTTAATGTGAATAATCTCATCAGTAACACCACAAGCACTTATGCGCTATGTGTATCGCAAATGTATAAAATAACCGCAAGATACGTGTTGAAATTCCATAGAAAAAAGTATTTTTACAGCATGTTTTGCGGTTTGTCCTCAACCGGGCAATAAAAATGATATAACTATGGATACAATTGGATTCTTTACGTCTGAGGAAAAGAAGCTGTTCTTCTCCAAATACAGGCTCCTGTTACGAAACCTTTACTCTTTCCTCGAGAGGGAAGATATCCGGAAGATGAAGGAGCTGATGAAGCGGGTTGTCGCCCTCGATTGCTACGGCAGGGATAAGAATGGTATCAACGGTTTATTGCGAAATATCGACACGGCCTTGATCGCCACCTTGGAGATTGGCTTGAAACGTACCTCGGTCATCGCCCTCCTATTATACCGCCCGGTATTGAAGAAGGCGATCACGATAGAGGAAGTGGAGCAAAAATTCGGGGCGGACGTGACCTTGATCATCCGTCGCCTCTTGAAGACCTCCGACTTGTATGCCCGGAACACCGCCGTCAACTCGGAGAATTTCCATCATTTGCTTTTCTCGTTTGCCGAGGACGTACGTGTGATCTTGCTTATGATCGCCGACCGCCTCTGCCTCATGCGCATGGGTAAACAGATACAAGAGGATGATCGTATCCGACTGGCTACCGAGGCCTCTTATTTGTACGCTCCCCTCGCCCATCGACTGGGTTTATATACGATCAAGAGCGAGCTGGAAGACCTTTCCTTGAAATATACGGACAGGAAACAGTATGACTTCATCAAACGGAAACTGAATGAGACGAAACGCTCCCGCGACGCTTATATCGCCGAGTTCATCGCCCCGATCAAGCGGAAGCTGGCAGCGGCAGGATTCAAGTTCGATATCAAGGGGCGTACCAAATCCATACATTCCATTAATAACAAGCTGAAAAAGCAGCAGGTGGAATTCGAGGGTATCTACGATCTTTTCGCTATCCGGATCGTATTGGATACGCCGCTGGAGAAGGAACGCTCGGAATGCTGGCAAGTCTACTCCATCGTCACCGATATGTACCAGCCCAACCCGAAGCGTATGAAGGACTGGATCTCTATCCCGAAGAGCAATGGTTACGAGAGCTTGCACATCACGGTTATGGGCCCGCAAAATAAATGGGTAGAGGTGCAGATCCGTACGAGGCGAATGGATGAGATCGCCGAGCGAGGCCTAGCGGCGCATTGGAAATACAAGGGCGTGAAAGCGGAGAGCGGGCTAGACGAGTTCTTGAATACCGTACGTGCCGCCTTGGAGGCCAAGGAGAATAATCCGCTCGACTTGATGCAGGATTTCAAGATGGATCTATATAAGGATGAGATCTACGTCTTCACGCCTACCGGCGAGCTTATCAAGCTGGCCAAGGGAGCGACGGTCCTCGATTTCGCCTTTGCCATCCACACGAAGCTGGGAAGCAAATGCGTATCGGCTAAAGTGAACGGGAAGAACGTACCGATCAAATACACCTTGAACAACGGCGATAGCGTATCCGTCATCACGTCGCCCGCCCAAAGCCCGAAGCGGGATTGGCTGAACTTCGTCGTCACCTCCAAGGCCCGCGTGAAGATCAAGCAGGCCTTGAAGGAGGAGACCGTGAAGGCCGTGGAGTTCGCCAAGGAGATGTTGCAGCGCCGCTTCAAGAACCGGAAGATCGACATGGACGAGCCGACCATGATGCGCTATATCAAGAAGAAAGGATTCAAGACCGTCACGGACTTCTACATCGAGATCGCCGAGGAACGCCTCGATCCCAACCAAGTAATCGACGAATATCTGGAGGCTTTCCGCAAGGAGACGGAGACGAACGAGCGCACCGAGGTGCGTAGCGCGGAGGAATTCGTGACCACGACTCCGGTGGAGGAGATATCGACGAACAAGGATGTCTTGGTGATCGACAAGAACCTGACGGGTATCGAATATAAACTCGCCAAATGCTGCAACCCGATTTATGGCGACGAGGTTTTCGGTTTCGTCTCCACGCAAGGTATCAAGATACACCGCATGGATTGCCCGAACGCCCAAGAGATGTTCAGCCGCTTCGGTTACCGGATCATCCGCGCGAAATGGAGTGGCAAGGGAGACAATGGCTATACGGTTACGTTGCGGGTGATCGGACGGGACGATATAGCGATCGTCACCAACATCACCTCCGTGATCGGAAAAGAATCGAACGTCACGCTTCGCTCCTTAAACATCAACTCGGTAGACGGATTATTCCAAGGTAACTTTACCGTATTGGTAAGAGATACGACCGCATTAAACTTGCTGACGAAAAAGATCAAGGCGGTAAACGGCGTGAAAGCGGTAGAGCGATTAAATTCTTAGACAGTGTACTGTGCACGAAGTACCGTAGTACTCTGTACGAAGTACTACAGTACCCTCTAGGAAGTACCGCAGTACTTCGTACAGGGGACTGGGCCAACTGTACGGCTGGGCCTTGTGACTATACCCGGATCACAGAATCGGCTTCAGCCCCATCTTCTCCGCACGTTGTATTAGGAACTGCCGGGCCGCCTCATACTCGTTCGGGATCACGCCGTCGAGGATGGCGTTCTTGATCGCCTCTTTCAGCACGCCGACAGGCTTGGAGGGAGCCAAGCCAAACGTCTCCATGATCTCCTCGCCGGATACCGGAGGCTGGAAGTTACGGACACGGTCTTTTTCCTCTATATCGGCCAGCTTCTCACGCACCTTTCGGAAATTGTTCAAGAAACGGCGAACCTTCTCCGGGTTCTTGCTCGTGATATCGGCCTCGCACAGTTTCATCAAATCGTCGATATCATCTCCCGCATCGAACAGCAGACGGCGGATCGCCGAATCCGTCACCTCATCGTCCGACAAGGCGATCGGACGCATATGCAGGCTTACCATCTTCTGCACGTACTTCATCTTCTCGTTCATCGGGAGTTTCATCTTCCTAAAAATACCGGGGATCATCCGCTCGCCGATAAAATTATGATTATGGAACGTCCATCCCAAGCGAGGGTCGAAACGCTTCGTGGCAGGCTTGGCGATATCGTGGAAGAGGGCGCTCCAACGCAGCCATAGATTATCGGAAGTCTTGCTCAAACGATCCAGCACCATCAAGGTATGGGCGAAATTATCCTTATGCCCGATCCCCTCCTTGGTCTCCACGCCCTTCAAGGCGCAAAGCTCGGGGAAAATCAATGGCAACAGTCCGCATTTATCCAGCAAGTCGAAACCGATAGAGGGCTTTGGCGAGAGGACGATCTTGTTCAACTCGTCCACGATACGCTCCTTGGAGATAATGGAGATACGCTCCCGGTTACGGATGATGGCGTCGGAGGTATCGGGATCGATAAAGAAACCTAATGGAGTGGCGAAACGAACCGCACGCTGAAAGTAACATCCGGGTCTAAAGGCGTACGGATCGTAAGCTCGTCCATATCCTCCAACCCGCCGAAGGGATCGACCAATTCTCCGTAACGCTCCTTATTCAGGCAAAGGGCTAAGGCGTTGATCGTGAAATCCCGGCGGTTCTGGTCATCTTCCAAGGTGCCGTCTTCCACGACAGGCTTACGGCTGTCATGGCTGTAGGATTCTTTCCTTGCCCCCACGAATTCCAGCTCCAGATCGCCGGCTTTCACCTGCGCCGTCCCGAAATTCTTGAAGACGGAAAGATAAGCGCCACGCCCGATCTTTTTGGCCACTCGTTTGGCCAACTCGATACCGCTGCCAACCGCTACCACGTCTATATCCTTGGATGGGCGGTTCAAGAAAATATCCCGCACATATCCGCCTATTACATATACCTCAACACCTAGCTCTTCCGCCGCCTCCGATATCAAATGGAAAGGCTTCGCGGATATATGATTTACTATCTCTTCCTCGTTTATATACATATTTATGTATTCCAAATCCAATAAAGAGCGCAAAGATAATCAAATTTCATGTACTTTTGCGGTATCAAATACATTGAACGAGAAAGATATGAAAAAGTTAGCGATCTGTATAACGCTCATTGCCGCCATTTTAACGGGCTGTAACGGAGACGAGAAAGCGGCTCAGGCCCGTTTGGACAAGGCCCGGGCCATGTACGAGAATAACGAGTTTTTCGGGGCGAAGAACGAGATAGACAGTATCCGGGCGCTCTATCCCAAGGAAGTAAAGGTACTGAAGCAGGGATTAACGCTTATGCGCCAAGTAGAAGTAAAGGAGGCGGAGCGCAATATTGCTTTCTGCGACAGCTTACTCCCGATCAAGCTGGAGGAAGTAGAGGGATTGAAGAAAGGCTTCGCTTTCGAGAAGGATTCCGTTTACGAGGAAATCGGCAATTATATCTGGAAACAGCAGACGATCGAGCGCAACGTGCAACGTTGTTACGTACGTTGCGGCGTGAACGAGGAGGGCGAGATGTATCTGGCCAGCGTATATTACGGCGGACGCCCCATCGAGCATACGGGAATCAAGCTGAGCCTGAAAGACGGCCAATTCGCCGAGACCGCTTCCATCCCGTACGACGGCGGACTGAATTACCGCTTCAAGGATATGGGAAGCACCACGGAGGTAGTGACCTACAAGGGGGAGCACTGCGTCGATGCCGTCAAGTTCATCTACGATAACGAGAAAGAGCGGATCAAGGTGGAATACACAGGAGGCAAGCCTTACATTATATATATGGCGGACGCCGACAAGAAAGCGATCGTCAACACCTTCAACCTCGCCACCGTATTAAGCGATATCAAGAGCATGAACACCTTGAAAGAGAAATCAGAGAAGAAGATCGCTTATCTAAAGAATAAACTGGAGGAGTAGAATCCCTCCATACAAATGGCCTACCTATAAACAAAGCACCGGGACCCCTACCATACAGTAGGAATCCCGGTGTTAGTATACAAACTGATATCCACTATCAGTTATTCATCATTTAACGACGACCTTCTGGGCGGTCTCGCCATCAACGGAAACTACCACGATACCTTTCGATGCCGGCATCACGAAGTTATCTGAAGAAGCGATAGCGGAAGCGGTGGTCTGACCTAAGATGTTAGACAATGTAACCGTCTTGCCTGCCGCGTTCAAGACCGTAACGCTAGCCTCGCCAGCGATTACCGTGAAGCTGGCAACCTCTTCCAATTGTTCGTTGGAAACCGGAGTCGGAGCATTCTCGATCGTGAACGGAACGCCAACATTAGACATTACCACAACATTGTTTACCACACCTACATAAGGAGTCTTCAACTCGCCCGCGGCCACGGTGCGATTCAGCTCTTTCTGGTTCTCCAATAAGTAACCACCATCCTGAGTTGTCTTGAAGGCAAACAAAGCGTTGTTATCCAAAGACGGAACGATATTCGCTTTATCGCTGAAGCCTACACGGTAGTAAGTAGCGCCATTGCTAACGAATGTCTCGTTAGAATCCCGCAAGGATACCATATAGTAGCGAGGAGAAACAGCTTTGGTAGTTGTCTCCGGCGTATAGATCGATGTCGTGATGAAATACAACGGTTTACCAGCGATCACGGTATCGGCTTCTTGAACCCACAAAGAGAAGTTGTCAGTCTCATAAGTTGACTTCAAGAGATCTTGGCCTTCGTTCTTCACTTCGGCGAAGAAATTCAGCGGATTCATCGTCAAGAACTTGCCATTCGTACCGAAACGTTTGTGAGAATCGTCGATAGAAGCGTACTCCGGAGCCTCTACAGCGACAAAGTCGAAGTAGTTAACCTTATCGGAAAGGATCAGGTTCGCCGTATTCACGTTCATAAAGACATATTGAGTGGTCGCACCTACCCTTGTAGCCATCTGGTATTTGCCACCGGTCGTAGCCGTATTGAATACGAATTCCAACGGAGCGGTATAATCAGATAATTTCAACGGTCCGCCATTCTCGCTGGCAACCAAATCATTGCTGAAACGTTCTTTCAACATATAAGTCGCATGATACAAGGTATCACCTAAAGCACGGGCACCTAAACCATCCGTTACATTCTGTACGGAATCTTGGCTAACCACGATACGAAGAGCGGCTGCGTTCGCTGCGTCACCGGATTTAATCATCAATACGGAATCAGAAGTAAACGCATACAGATCGTCTACACCCGGAGTACCGGAGATCAAGTTCAATACATAACCATTATCGGCGAGTTCCTCCGCAGAGAAGTGACGAGTACCCAAGAATTTATCCTTTAAATCCACATTCGCTTGATATTCCACCGTAATAGAATCGGTGCTACCCCCAAATGTATAGGTATTGGCCATACCTTGAACGGCGAAGATCTCCTCGTTAGAAATAATAGTCGTATTCGTATTACGGTCTACAACCGAATACATTCCGTTGTTTTCCTTGATATACCATTGTCCCTTCGGTTGATAAATAGAAGGTTTGAAACCTGCCGCGGTTACCAACTTATCGGAAGCGGCACTCTTATCGTAAGCGACAGCGTATTGTCCGCCCTTATCGCCCTTGCTCGCACTCTTCAAGAAGTATACGCCTGTACCTGTAGCGATCGTAGAAGGAGTTCCCTTCGTTACGGTAATAACAGGAGCGGCTCCTTGAGCAGGTTGAGTAGAACCCGACTGCAAGTCAGATACGGTCAAGGCTTTCGTCTCGATCACGCTGGCATATACGACACGTACGTTCGGAACGGAAGTCATCGGACTTGCGTTCACGGTCGGAGCGGCAGCGGCATACATAGCCAAAGCATCGTTCTTCAAGTTGATCGTGAAATAGAATTTCTGGAAATCAGCGTTACCCAGTGTATGCAAGCCACTAGCGTCATAGGTGGAGTCAGCCGTAAACTTAGCCCCATATACACCGGTAGCACCGGCGATCACATTCTTCAATGTATCGACACCTAAGTATTTTGCTTTACCATCACTAAATACTTGGTCACCTTGGATCTGCAAGGTCACATATTTAGCGTTCGCAATAGCGCCTGTAGCGGGAGCCGCCGTATTCTTCGCTATCAAGTTCTTACCCTCGAAGATATTTCCTTGATAATTTCCTCCAAACGTCAATTGAAAGACTTGGAAACCATCCCCTAGCTCACTTGCGCTCAAATACATAGCGTCGCTAGGAGCCTCTACGGTAAATTTCGTAGAAGAAGCAGAAGAACCTAAGCTCAAGTCTGTCCCAGCTACATCCAACGCCAAGATTTGATTGTTTCCGTAATAAGCCTGAATAGCGCTACCACCGGCAGCGTCAGAGAATGTCCACTGATTCACGCCCGATGTGATAACAGGCTTTGCCGTAGATGAAGCCGAAAACGACAAAACGGCCTGTGTCTTCTTGTTCTTGAATTGATACACAGGACCAGCAGGAGTTGTGCCCGCATTCGTGATTTGCCACAAGGCAGAATCAATAGCGGCTTTGGTAGCGTCTGACGCCAAAGTTTTAACAATTACTGAGTCGGCTCTCTCACCACTTAAAGACAAAACGGAAGAACCTGTCTTTAAATAATAATAGTTACCGGCTTTCCACTGAGCCTCCGGAACGGTCGTACTCGACTGAGCATTAGCCGAGAATACGCCCGCAACCATCAGGGCCGCAGCAATAAGAGTACATTTTTTGTCCATAATCAAATAGATTTTATTTATTAATCACAGTCTAAACAGGGGTTGTTTAGAAAAGGTTTTGAGGGGGTATGAGATTAACAATCGATTTAGCGTCTTATAACAAAAATCGTCCTATTCTCACGAACAGGACGACTATACTACTAAAAATGTAAACAGTGTATTTATATAGTAATATCATGAAACTATATATTTTGGAGAAAAACCGCTCCACCTTCACAGGCAAAACGGCTGGAAATCTAATCTACTCAATAAATATCTTCACAGGCTTACTCGAAATAAGCATGTTCTTTTACGACATGACCTCTGTCATCGAAATAAACCTTATATATCTTACCATTTCTGGAAAGTAATACTACCTTATACTTCACAAACGTGCTATTGTTTGACACCTCAACTGATTTCACCATACATCCCTCATAGGAAGTATTTACCGCATCACGCAATACTTGGGACATATCAGTTACCTCGATCGGATAAAATTTATCCTGTGCCACTGTTTCCTTAGCGCTACCGGCCATCCCGGCTTGCGCTTCTACATCAGGGGCAATAAATAAGCCACATAAAGCGACAATAGCCCCGTAAACAATCTTTTTCATACCTTAAAAACCTAAATACCTAAACCTTTTTTCTCTTACATCATAAATTCGCAGTATAGGGTGCAATCTCCGTGCCAAAACTCACCCTAAAAAACGACAAGAGAATAACAAGTTGTAAATCCGACAATTAACCAAAAGCGAAGAATCAATCATTCGGTTGCCAAAGTGTGGAACAAACCGTGGAATGTGGAAAATTTCCCCACGAGAGTGTGGAATCTCTACACACTACTATAAAAAACGAGGCCCACCCTTAATCTATATAAGGATGAGCCTTAAATCATTCTACTTAAATATAATCAAATAAAAATACTAAAGTAATAAAATAAAGTTCCGTAATATCGTATACACTCTGTGTCTAATCTCTAATTTGCGGTTCACAAAGATAAATCTTTTTGTTCAACCATCTATAAAATAACCGCTCATCTAACGAAACTCAAAGATTTTTGAACAAAAAGATTCCTTTTAAGGACAAGTCATAGATTATCACGAACTTCAATCCTTCGCTTGGTGTACGGTTAGTTGCGGGAATGGGAAACCGATACCTACCTCATTGAAGGTCGCGTAGATATTCTTGTTAATATCGAAATACACGCCCCAATAGTCTGAACTATTTACCCAAACACGTACCACCACGTTTACGCTGCTGTCCGCCAAGGCTGTCAAGGCGATAAACGGAGCGGCCGGCTCGGACAAGATGCGGGAATCCTTCGCTAATACAGACTCTATCACTTGCTTTACTTTCTCATAATCGCTGCCGTATTCCACGCCAAAGGTCCAGTCTACACGGCGAGTCGTCTGGTTACTGAAATTAGTCACAACGCCACTGCTCAAAGAGCCGTTCGGTATATAAATGACCTTATTATCAACCGTACCTAATACGGTATGGAACATCTGGACCTCTTTCACGGTACCGCCAACGCCCTGCGCCTCAATATAATCACCTACCTTATAAGGCTTGAAAAGAAGGATGATCAATCCACCGGCAAAGTTTGACAGGTTACCGCTCAATGCCATACCGACAGCGACACCGGCGGAAGCCAACAAGGCGGCAAACGACGTAGTTTGAACGCCTAACGCCCCTACGACTGAAATAATCAATAAAATGGTTAAACTGACATTCACCAAACTGCCGACAAAAGTCTTGACAGAAGGATCGATATCCCGTTTACTCAATATCTTCCGAACCAGTTTATTAAGTAAGTTTATAACCAATCGTCCCACCAAAAAGACAATAAGGGCTTTAATAATCGTAAAACCCAATTGGGAGCCATGCTCAACCAAGGATCTGATAGCTTCCTCTAATTTAGAACTCGCTGCTACAGCTGCTAATAATACCATATCTCTTCTATTTTAGTTAATCTATTAATTATATAACAATCTGATCTTCCAAAAATATTATGAAATGTAGCAAAGGTATAAAGTTTTTTTAATCTGGTAAAACCATGAAATAATTACGTAGCTTTGCATCAATCAAATAACACGTTAAATACGACAGCATGAAAATCCTTGCGATACTCGCCGCCCTTTTCCTTTCAATAGGCTATGGCCACGCTCAGACATACGAGAAGTTTGTCGAGAAAAGTTTTGACTTCTTGGACAAGAACGACTTAGTCTCCGCCGAAGAGAGCCTACGAGCCGCCATGCGCCTTGAACCGGGCAACCCCAATAACTATGCCTTGCTCATGAATCTCGGGACGATACAGCGTAGACAAGGGAAACTGGAAGATGCCCTTCTCTCCTATACCGCCGCCCTAAGCCGCCATCCGAATAATGAGGCCATACTAGAAAATCGTGCCGGCTTATATACGGAAATGGGTGAGATCGAAAAAGCGACGAACGATTACAATGCCCTGTTAATCTTGAACCCCCATCATCAAGAGGCGTTATATTGCAGGGCAAT
>OGLT01001486.1_pt1 | contig 12158 bp, 11 predicted proteins | sample 1572911 | NCBI WGS metagenome assembly OGLT01 (sample SAMEA2582014, study PRJEB24529) | metagenome | biome: Human gut stool | place: China | collected 2011 | reverse complement strand
GACCGATAAAATAAAAACTTCAGAATCCCCCATTGCAATAAAAGAAGGAGTGCTCCACCTTTACAGCGAAGCACTCCTTCTTATATATAACAACTAAAAAGTAAAATCAGTTCTTATTGGCACGCTTGCGCTCTGTCTCATCCAAGATGATCTTACGCATACGCATATTATTCGGGGTGATCTCTACGTACTCATCGCCCTTGATGTACTCAAGCGCATCCTCTAGGCTGAATACGATAGGAGGAGCCAAGGAAACTTTGTCGTCCGAACCAGAGGCACGCATATTCGTCAACTTCTTGGATTTGGTAACATTTACCACCAAGTCATTGTCCTTGGTATGCTCACCAACCACCTGTCCAGCGTAAACCTCCTCGCCCGGGGCGATGAAGAAACGTCCGCGGGATTGCAAGTTATTCAGGGCATAAGCGAAAGCCTGACCTGTCTCCATAGCGATAATCGAACCATTCATACGTCGTTCGATATCACCCTTCCACGGTTGATATTCCAAGAAACGGTGTGCCATGATAGCCTCACCGGCAGAGGCGGTCAATACGGCGTTGTTCAAACCGATAATACCACGGGAAGGAATCGTGAATTCTAAGTGCATACGACCATTCTTGCTTTCCATCATGGTCATCTCGCCCTTACGCTTCGTTACCATATCGATAATACGGCTAGAGCATTCCTCCGGAAGATTCACCGTCAATTGCTCTACCGGCTCACATTTCTCACCATCGATCTCCTTGATGATAACCTGAGGCTGACCTACCTGCAACTCGTATCCCTCACGACGCATCGTCTCGATCAATACAGACAAGTGAAGCACGCCACGGCCATATACCAACCAAGAATCAGCGGAATCAGTAGGAACTACGCGTAAAGCCAAGTTCTTATCCAATTCTTTCTGCAAACGGTCAAAAATATGACGGGAAGTAACAAACTTACCATCCTTACCAAAGAACGGAGAATTGTTGATCGTGAAAAGCATCGACATCGTAGGTTCGTCGATGGCGATCGGGGGCAGCGGTTCCGGATTCTCGTAGTCGCAGATCGTATCGCCGATTTCGAATCCGTCGATGCCGATCAGGGCGCAGATTTCACCGCAGGGCACTGCATCGACCTTTTTCTTGCCTAAACCTTCGAAAACCATCAACTCCTTGATGCGGCTCTTTTGCATCGTCACTCCGTCGCGTTTGGCCAGGGTGACGTTCTGTCCGGTCTTCAGCTCTCCGCGCGTCACTTTACCCACGGCGATACGGCCGATGTAGGAGGAGTATTCGAGCGAGGTGATAAGCATTTGGGGCGTGCCCTCCACGACGGCGGGTTCCGGAATTTCGTCGAGGATGGTGTCCAGCAGCGGAGAGATCGAGTCCGTCGGCTGATTCCAGACATGGGACATCCAGCCCTGTTTGGCCGAGCCGTAGATGGTTTTGTAGTCAAGCTGCTCCTCCGTTGCTCCGAGCGAAAACATCAGGTCGAAAACCTGTTCGTTGACCACTTCGGGACGGCAGTTGGGCTTGTCGACCTTGTTGATTACCACGATGGGCTTCTTGCCCAGCGCCAGCGCCTTTTGCAGCACGAACCGGGTCTGGGGCATGGTGCCTTCGAAGGCGTCGACCAGCAGCAGTACGCCGTCGCACATGTTCAGCACGCGCTCGACCTCGCCGCCGAAATCGGCGTGGCCCGGGGTGTCGATGATGTTGATTTTATAATCCTTGTAAATTACCGAGACGTTCTTCGAGAGGATCGTGATACCGCGTTCGCGTTCGAGGTCGTTGTTGTCGAGGATCAGCTCGCCGGTTTGCTTGGCGTTGTCGCGCAGGATGTTGCCGGCCAGGATCATCTTGTCTACGAGCGTGGTCTTGCCGTGATCCACGTGTGCAATAATTGCAATATTGCGTAGTTTTTGCATGTGAAAAGAATTTGTGGTGCAAAGGTAACAATTTCTCGGGAAAATATACTAAATTTGTTGGCTTATTAAAAAAGTTTAATTATTATGGAACCCATCTTCAATGTCCGGCAGCAGAGCGAGATTTATATCGGGCCCACGTCCGACATCCTGCCGGGAGTACTGCCCGGGGGGCGCGTGGTCGTCGTGTCCGATGCCACGATAGACCGGCTCTACCATCCGATGCTGGCTCCTTACGATACGGTGCTGATCGGCCTCGGGGAGAGTATCAAGACCCTGCAAACCGTCGAATCGATCTACCGCCGCTTCATCGAACTGGGCGTCGACCGGTCGACTTTCGTGCTGGGGATCGGGGGCGGTATCGTGACCGACGTGGCGGGTTTCGCCGCCGCGACCTACATGCGCGGCCTCGATTTCGGGTTCGTCTCGACGACTCTGCTGGGACAGGTCGACGCCAGCGTGGGCGGCAAGAACGGCGTGAACGTCGACGGCTACAAGAACATGGCCGGGACCTTCACGCAGCCGCAGTTCGTGATCTGCGACCCCGGGATGCTGCGCACGCTCTCCGACCGGGAGTTCCGCGCCGGGCTGGCCGAAGTCGTCAAGGCGGCCATCATCGCCGATGCCGACCTCTTCGCGCGGATCGAAGCCACGACTTTCGACGACCTGCGTTCCGATACCGACCTGCTTACGGATGCCGTCTCGGCGTCGATCCGCGTGAAGGCCGACATTGTCGAACGCGACGAGCGCGAGTCGGGCGACCGCCGCAAGCTCAACCTCGGGCATACGCTGGCGCACGCCATCGAGAAGTGTACCAACCGCCTGAACCACGGCGAGGCCGTGGCGGTGGGCACGGCGCTGATCGCCGATGCCTCGGTGAAGCTCGGCGTACTGACGGCGGAAGACCGCGACCGGATCGCCGGGGTGCTGAAAAAACTGGGGTTCGACCTCACGCCGCCCGTCGATGTGAAGCGGCTGCTCAAAGAGGTGGGCAAGGACAAGAAGAATGAGGACGGCATGCTGCGTATCGTGGTGCCTATAGGCATTGGCGATTGCGACGTGCGGCCGATGAAGATGGATGCTTTTGCAGCGCTGTTTTGAGTCTCTGTTTTGAATCGTCAATACGCGTCTTTGCTGCTTTTTGAGCATGGAATGCAAGGAGGGCGGAGCTGATTTTGAAAACAAGAACCCGAGAAACAATGAAGAAAACAGTAATTCTTTTAGCGCTCTGTTTCCTGGCGGTAAGCTGCCTGAACAGAAAAAGCGACAAACCGACAACGGATACAACGCAGGCTGCTGACAGCGGGACGGCCGAGAAGGACACGTTACCGACGGAGTCAGAACTGGAAGGTTATCCGATAGACTATCATTCGGTTAAAGTCATCGAGACGGTTTATGTTACCGACAGGCGGGGCGTCGATGCCAGGCAGGAACCCGATGAAAATGCAAAGAGCCTGTTACATTACAACTACGGCGACCGCCTGGAGGTCATCGATACTGCGGCCGATTTTTATGGTATCAGGAGTTTAGTCGCACGGAAGTGGCAGGACGAACGGTCTTGGATAGAGGGTTCGAGATGGGAAAAGGTTTTCGTGAAAAAGAGCGCCGCGGGCGGCCTTTCGGAGATAAAACTCATTCCTGACGATTTGAACGTAGTCAGTTGTCTGGATGAGAACAATAATGAAAGTTCAAAAATCCTTGACAGGTATTTGGACGTGGAATTGATCGACAAAGAGACGTTCGACAGCCTGGCCAATAACAGAGTCGATTATTTCGTCGCGGATACGGCGACCTTTCGAAAGGTCGATGGTGTGATTACCCTGAAAGCCGAAGAAAAAGAGGTGCGGCTCGTCGATAGGCCGATCGTTGGCGATGGAGGAAACGAATTCAGCTATTTAGGGCAATATGAAATCCTGAACCAGTATGTGATTTATATACAAGGCAATGAATGGTGGGGATATGATTTCTATGATAAAACCACGGGCGAGGCATCGCTTCCGGGCTGGGATTTCGATGGATTTCCGTACCTCTCGCCCAATCGGAAATATATTATTTGTATTTCGGGCAATCCCTATGACCCCGAATCCAATGCGGAACTGTATGGAATAACGGACGGAGGAAAGATAGAAAGAATTATGACCGCGACTTATATGAACTGGATGCCGGTTGATGCCGGGCATGCAGACATGTTTTGGGCTTCGGACGGCTGTTTCTACCTGAAAGTCATTCACACTCAACTCTTTTACGAGAAAAATCCGGATTGTCAATATTTACGGATAAAGTTGCTGGGCGTATAATGCTTTGAAGAGTCGTTTGATCGTACGCTACTGCGCAAGACGGCATCTGGACGCAGAAAAACCTACTCCTTTTATGACCTGCACCCCGAAAGTTCGACAAAAAACTTTCGGGGTGCATATCATTGGAGATCGTTTTTTTGTTATTCCGACTGATATTGATTGCGGAGTTTTTCCGTGTAGGCGTCCCAATCGGCGATGGGCTGCCGTGCGACGCCCGATTCGATCGCGGCGCGTGCCACGGCAGGCGCTACGGTACATAGCAGCCTCGGGTCGAACGGCTTGGGAATCAGATAGTCGCGGCCGAATTCGAGTTTTTCGAGCGCATAGGCCCGCAGCACCATTGTCGGCACCGGTTCCTGGGCCAGCCCGGCGAGCGCATGTGCCGCGGCGAGTTTCATCGCTTCGTTGATTTTCGTGGCCCGGACATCGAGCGCCCCGCGGAAAATGTAGGGGAAGCCCAGCACGTTGTTGACCTGGTTGGGGTAGTCCGAGCGCCCCGTGGCGAAGATGATGTCCGGACGCGATACGACGGCTTTGTCGTAGGCGATTTCGGGGTCGGGGTTGGCGAGTGCCATGACGATCGGGTCGGTCGACATCGTACGCAGCATTTCGGGCGTCAGCACGTCGGCCGTCGAAACCCCGAGGAAGAGGTCGGCGCCGTGCAGCGCCTCGGCCAGCGTGGTGATGCGGCGCGTGGTGGCGAATTCACGTTTGATTTCGTTGATATCCGTACGGTAAGTCGTGACCACGCCGCGGCTGTCGCAGAAGACCATGTTCTCACGGCGGACGCCTACGGCGATGAACAGCCGTGCGCAGGCGATGGCCGCGGCCCCGGCGCCGTTGACCACCACGCGGAGTTTGTCGAGCGTCTTGCCGGCGATCTTTACGGCATTGAGCATCGCGGCGGTCGAGATGACGGCCGTGCCGTGCTGGTCGTCGTGCATCACGGGAATATCCAGTTCTTCGCTCAGCCTCCGGTCGATTTCGAAGCATTCCGGGGCTTTGATGTCCTCGAGGTTGATGCCCCCGAATGTCGGGGCTATCGCTTTCACCGTGCGGATGAATGCCTCGGGATCGGTTTCGTCGACTTCGATGTCGAAGGCGTCGATGTCGGCGTAAGTTTTGAAGAGCATGCTTTTACCTTCCATGACGGGCTTGCCTGCCAGAGCTCCGATATTGCCCAGTCCCAGGACGGCCGTGCCGTTCGAAATGACTGCTACCAGATTGCCTTTGTTCGTGTAACGGTAAACCTCTTCGGGGTTAGCTTCGATTTCGCGGCACGGAGCTGCGACGCCGGGCGAATAGGCCAGCGACAGGTCGTGCTGCGTGTGATAGGGCTTCGTCGGTACGACCGCGATTTTCCCTGGGCGGCCTTCGCTGTGATAGCGCAGAGCCTCCTGATCCATTTTACCTTTTCTCATTATCCTAACTGTTTTGCTTGTGTCTACAAGACACAACGTGAAAAAACCTGCAATTATTGCGCCCTTCCGTCCCGGAGCGGGCATCGTACGGGGCGGAGTTAAAAATAAACCCGCAACCCTCCCCCGAACTGGAAGCGGAAGATGCCGAACAGGCTCAGTTCGGCGCCGTCGTCCACGTCCGGCGAGTCGACGATCAGCCATTGCCCGCTGATCCCCGCACCCAGGCCGATGTGGCGTCCCAGCATGAACTCCACCGAGGCCGATTCATGGATGCCTACGCCGCCCCTGCTGCCCGATGTATCGCCGTAGCTGCGGATGTAGCGGCCGTAGCCGATGCCCGCGCTTTCCCGGAAGAGCCATCTGCGCCCGGCCCGCTGCCGGGCGACGAACTCCGGCGCGATGTAGTGGATACGGCTCGTGCGCCGGATCCCGTTGCGTTCGGCCGAGATGAATCCGCCCGAGTAGACGATTCCGGCGCCGAAGCCCCGGCGCGACGTCCAGTTGTACCCGGCACTGATGTCGTAGCCTTCGTTCAGCGAGCCGGAGGTGCTTTCGGCCAGGTAAAGCGTCGAGATGACGGCCGTATACGCCGCGTTGGCAAAGAACGTGTGCTGCGAGCGGTTGCGCGGGGCGAGGTGCTGCGCCCGGAGGGACTGCGCCCTGCCCCGCTGCGCGACCTGCTTCCCGGCCGATGGTGCCGTTTCCCCGGGTATGGCGGCGAACGGGCCGCCCAATGCAGCGCAAGGCGCTTCCTGTACCGCGGGTTCCGCCCCGGGCGTCTCCGCCCTGAGTTGCGTGGCTCTGCCAGAAGCCAGTAACAGCGATGCGGTGCAACAGCACGTGAGCAGGTATGGACGAATGCGGGTCATATTTTAAAAATGTCTGGTTCGGAATCGGGGAGTGCGGCGGTGACGGCTGCCGGCCGGTTCGGGCGGATGCCTCAAAACAGCAGGGTTTCGGGGTTGCCGGGTGGGGTGAACCCCAAGTGCCGGTAGGCCAGTTCGGTGGCTTCACGCCCCCGGGGCGTGCGTTTGAGGAACCCTTCCTTGATGAGGAACGGTTCGTAGACCTCCTCGATCGTGCCGGCGTCTTCGCCGACGGCCGTGGCGATGGTATTCAGCCCGACGGGGCCCCCGCCGAACTTTTCGATGATGGTGCCGAGTATCTTGTTGTCCATCTGGTCGAGGCCGCGCGAGTCGATGTTGAGCGCCGAAAGCCCGATTCTGGTGATTCCCAGGTCGATGTGCCCTTCGCCCTTGACCATTGCGAAGTCGCGCACGCGGCGCAGCAGGGCGTTGGCGATGCGGGGCGTGCCGCGTGAGCGCAGGGCCACCTCGTGCGCCGCATCGTCGTCGATCGAGACGTCGAGGATGCGTGCCGAACGCCTGACGATGCCGGCCAGTACCGGGGCGTCGTAATATTCCAGATGGCACTGGATGCCAAAGCGTGCGCGCAGGGGCGATGTGAGCAGCCCGCTGCGGGTCGTGGCGCCGATCAGCGTGAAAGGCGCCAGCTCGATCTGGATCGAACGTGCCGAAGGGCCTTTGTCGAGTACGATGTCGATCTTGTAGTCCTCCATCGCCGAGTAGAGGTACTCCTCGACGATCGGGCTCAGGCGGTGTATCTCGTCGATGAAAAGCACGTCGCCGGGGTTGAGGTTGGTCAGCAGTCCGGCCAGGTCGCCCGGCTTGTCCAGCACGGGACCCGATGTGACGCGCAGTTGCGCGTGCATTTCGTTGGCGATGATGTTGGCAAGGGTCGTCTTGCCCAGTCCCGGGGGGCCGTGCAGCAGTACGTGGTCGAGCGAATCGCCGCGCATGAGCGCCGCCTTGATGAAAATATGGAGGTTGTCGACGATCTTGTCCTGCCCGGAGAAGGTTTCCAACTCCTGCGGACGTATCTTGTTTTCGAATTCGAGATCGCTCTCTGTGTTGCGTACGATTGACATGTTGCAAAGATAACGATTTTGTGCTACTTTGCCGCGGCGGGGCGAAAAAAAATCCGGCCCGCAGGATATGCGGGCCGGGGTCGCTGCCGGAAGCTCCGGCTATTGCTCACGCGGCAGCCCGATCTTTATGTATTTCACCCCGTTCATGCGGGTGTTCACACGCAGGATGATACCTTTCTTGCCTTCGAGATCCTCCTTGAAGGAATCCAGCTTGAACGAGACATAACGGTCGTAGTTGTATCCGCCTTCGTCGCCGTGGGCGTCGCGGCGCAGTTCGAGGTTCAGGTACCCCTCTTCCGTGTATTCAGGAGCGATCTCCGTCACGTTGTTGCGTACCAGCAGGAAGGTGTGTTTCGTGAGGTCACAGGCATTGAACCCGACCCAGACATTGAGGTAATTGCTGTTGAGGAATGCCTCCTTGAAGCTGGTTTTGTCGTCTTCCAGCGCGTCGAGTTCCTCTTGGGTGGTCACGACTTTCGTGCCGCCCGAGTAGATGTCCTGTATGTAATAGAGCGCCATGTTGTAATCGTATCCTTCCACTTTGTTATTCAGCAGGTTGAAATATATGACGACGCGCTGGTCTTCCTCGGCCTTATAGCTGCCTATGCGGCTTTTGTCGCCCGGGTACACCGTCTTGCCATCGTCGAGAACGACATAGAAATCGTTATTTTCGAGCGGCTTTACCGAAGCGAAAGCCGAAAGCCTGGGGTAGTCCCCGTCCGAATCGTTGCAGGAGGTGAAAATGGCCGCAGCCATGGTCACGAGAAGAAATAATCCGAATCTTTTCATATTTATAATTATTTTTGCGTTATCTTCACTAATTAAATGCAGGGCGGGGCGGAATACTGCATGGGCATAAAAATTTTCGGGTGCCGTGCAGTCTTTTGATGGCTACACCGTTTATAAGATGAACGCAAATATGGGAATGGAGGAGCAGATACTGGCCGAGGGGTGCAGAAAAGGGGATAATGCGGCCCGTCGTGAGCTGTATGACCGCTATGCAGGCCGTCTGCTGGCCGTCTGCCTCCGTTATTCGGGCGACCGTTCTACCGCCGAAGACCTGATGCACGATGCGTTCCTGAAGATTTACGGTGCTTTCGACCGTTTTTCCTACCGCGGCCCCGGTTCCCTGCGTGCCTGGATGGAACGGATCACGGTGAACGTGGCGCTCGAATGGCTCCGCAGCCGGAACAAACTGAGCATGACGGTGCTCGACGACGGAAGGCAGTTGCCCGACATCCCGGAGCCCGACCCGTCGGAAGTGGCGCGTATTCCGCGCGACGTGCTGATGGGGTTCGTCAGCGAATTGCCTGACGGTTACCGTACGGTGTTCAACCTCTACTGCATCGAAGGCTATTCGCACCGCGACATCGCGCAGATGCTGGGGATCAACGAAAAAAGTTCCTCGTCGCAGTTATTCCGCGCGCGGGCACTGCTGGCCCGCAGAATAGGGGCCTATATGGAGACACATTAAATTATGAAACAAAATAAAGACTGGACAGACGTAATGCGGAGTGCGCTCCGGGGCACCGAGGTGATACCCCCGGCCGACGGTTGGGCGCGGCTGGAGCGCGAGCTCGGGCCTCACCCGCGTATCTCCGTGTTGCGTAGCCATTGGCCGCGGATTGCTGCCGCTGCCGCCGCTGTGCTGATTTTCCTGGGTGGCGGGGGATACCTGCTGCATGAAAACCGGGATTTAGGGGATAAAGGGTTTGTTATTGCAACGGCGACGGACAGCGGCAGCTCTGCTGCGGACATGGCGCAGGTCGATGGGACACCGGCGGGAGATGGTGAAGGGACGCTCGCGGGGGCGCTCCGCGCAGCCGTTCCGACCGAAGAGGCCGTGCGGGCTGCGGCGCTGCCGGGCGAGGAGCCCGGTGCGGGGACGGCTCCCGGGATTGCACCGGGACGGAATGCCCTTGCCGCCGCCGATATGCGGGGCTTCGAGGACGGCCGTGCAGCGGCTTTGACGTCCGGAGCTGCGCCCGCCGGGGAGGCGGTTGCTGCAAACGCCGTCACCGGTAATTCGGTTGCGGAAAATGCGGTGGCAGGGAGCGAGGCTTCCGGAAAGGCCTCCGCAGCGGCTGCTGCTACCGGGGATGCCGCGGCGGACGGCACGCGGCCGGCCGTGCGTGCGGCAGTCGCCGGACAGGCGTCCGCCACGGACGGGAACCCGGGAGAAGAGGCTGCCGGGCAGGCCGTTCAGCCCCGCAAATACCCGGGCACGTACGATTACCTGGCCGATGGCGTGCAGGAATACAGGCGTCCCCGGCGCAAGACTTCGGTTTCGCTCTTCGCCGCAGGCGGTGTGACCGGATCATCGGGGGCGTCGGGCGGTGTCGGCCCCAATCTGGTGATGTCCGACATATTTGTAGGCGGTACCAACGGCACGATGGCGCAATTGAAATACAATTACGAGGATTATTCGTTCCGCCACCATCAGCCGCTCAGCTTCGGCCTTTCGGTGCGCAAGGAGTTCGCGTACGGGTTGTCGCTCGAAAGCGGTGTGAACTATACGTTGTTATGGTCGGACGTGAGCATGCAGTCCGGCGGCGAGGATATCAGCCAAAAGCTTCACTTCATCGGGGTTCCCCTGCGCCTGAACTGGCAGTTCCTCGAAACCGGGCGTTTCTCGATGTACGTGGGCGCAGGCGGTATGCTCGAGAAATGCGTGTCCGCCAAGTTCGGCTCCAAATCCGTCGACGAACCCAAAGTACAGTGGTCGGTGGCCGGGGCCGTCGGGGCACAGTACCGCCTCGGCAATTATGTCGGGCTTTACTTTGAGCCCGAGGTTTCGCACTACTTTACGGAAACCACCCTGCGTACATCGCGCACCGATTCTTCCCTGTCGCTGACCCTCCGTCTCGGAGTGCGCCTTTCATTCTGACATTCAACTGATATATCCTGTTTGCACGTCCCTGGGACGTGAAATACGACTTGGAGAAGTCCGTACCCGAAGCGATACGGACTTTTTTGTGATCTGTCCGAATGTGTTATTTTGTGGCTTAATTATGCTATTTTTTATTGACTAATGAAAATTTGTTCTTATTTTTGTTGAATAAAAGATTGTGAATTGACGCTAACAAAAAAGCACAAGTGCAGCAATCTGTGCACTTGTGCCTTTGTAGTCCCGACGGGAATCGAACCCATATCGTAAGAACCGGAATCTTATATTCTATCCATTGAACTACGGGACCGGGAGTGCAAAGATGCAAATTTTTTTTAATTTTTACTAATAAAATGCGAGAAAAGCAGAATAATTGGCAGAGGATCGAAGCCGTAATCAAATGGGCGAACATGTCAACCAACTACTTCGCCCGCCATATCGGGCTTGCACGCGGCGAAAACCTCTACCAGATTAAACGCGGTAACAACGGCATTTCGCTCGACGTGGCCGACCGCATCGTCTCCAAATTCCCGCAGGTGGATAAATTGTGGCTGCTGACGGGGGAGGGGCAGATGTTCGCGGACGGGAAACTGCGCGGCGCCCAGATACCTTTTTATAATGTGGATGTCGAACAGGCCATCGCGCACGTCACCCACCTCGAGGCTGAGAGCAGCCTGGTCATCCCGCAGGCGGGTGAGTGCGACCTTGCCATGTGTTACATGGGACGTGCCATGGGGGACGCCTTGCCGCCGGGTGCGGTGGTCTTGCTGAAGGCCGTCGACCGGGATGCAATTATTCCCGGGGGGGAATATGTGATTGTCAGCCGAAAAATTGTAACTTTGCGGATAGTTCGGCTCGCCGACGGGGAGGACAAACTCCGCCTGGTGGCCGGCGATCGGGAAAATTATGACGACATAATTCTGAATGTCAGTGATATAAGCTCGGTGTATAAAGTTAAAGGCAAATTGATAATAAACAGTTGAGAATATGTTTTCAGGGATCGTGGAACGCATGGCGGAGGTCGTGGACATCCGTACCGACCGTCAGAATAAGGATTTTACGCTGCGCGCGGACTTTTGCCGCGAGTTGAAAATCGACCAGAGTATAGCACATAACGGCGTATGTTTGACAGTTGTGGACATCCGCGATGATACGTATACGGTCACGGCGATGAAGGAGACGCTCGACAGGAGCAACCTCGGCCTGCTGGCTGTGGGCGATCTGGTGAACCTCGAACGCTCGATGAAACCCGATGCGCTGCTCGACGGGCATATCGTCCAGGGGCATGTCGACCAGACGGCCGTATGCACGGCCCGCGAGGACGCCGACGGCAGCTGGTACTATACGTTCGCCTACGAACCGCAGGGCGGTGGGCTCTGTACCGTGGAGAAAGGGTCGGTGACGGTCAATGGCGTGAGCCTGACGGTCTGCGACTCGAAGGAGTCGTCGTTCCGCGTGGCGATCATTCCCTATACGTTCGAGCATACGAACTTCTGCCGCATCGGCGTGGGTTCGGTCGTGAACCTCGAATTCGACATCGTGGGCAAGTACATCGCCCGGCTGATGAAAAACTACGTGAAGTAAACCCGAAAATTATGGTGCACATCAAAACGAAGGAGGGGGCGTCGCTGTGGATAGCCCTGCTCGCCGCGGTCATCGTGGCCGCGGGCATGACGTTGCTGGACGTTGTGTGGTG
>OGLT01001483.1_pt1 | contig 12160 bp, 7 predicted proteins | sample 1572911 | NCBI WGS metagenome assembly OGLT01 (sample SAMEA2582014, study PRJEB24529) | metagenome | biome: Human gut stool | place: China | collected 2011 | reverse complement strand
GACATTACCGCCAAAGTTAAGCAACATACAATAGAGCCAGTCATGCTTGCCGAAACCTTTCTCCCGATACCACATCGACTCCGGATCACCCCATTGCGGAAGTTTCTCACTATACAAATCCAGTACCAGCAAATCACCGGAATCGAGCGTACTGACCATCGCTTCCCGCGGATTCGCCTGCCATGCCTGCATCACCCACACAGCTTCCGGATTCGCTTTCTTCATAGCACTCATAATAGAAGTTCCCGCCTTTGCCAAGTCTACTCCTTCCGTATTTCCTCCTTCATGAAAGGGGTCCATACTGTAATACTTTGCTTTTCCGTACAGTTTCTCCAACTCCTCATAATACATGGCAGCAAATGAATCGAAATGTTCATCTTCCGTAGAAAGAAAGGCCGGACGAGGGAAACCGCACCATTTACCGGGATCGGCAATCTGATACCCCAGTTTCTCACCGATATTACGGGGGACCATTCCTGCATATCCGGGGAATACCGGTTCAATGCCCAGCTCCCTCATTCGGGCAATGATCTTCTTTTGCAGTGCTTCCTGTTGCCGATACCAACTGTCGGGATTCGGTCCACCCCATCCTTCCAGATTATTCATCTGCCACCATGCCATAAAGGCAGGACCGGAAATAAACTCATTGATCTCCTCCGTCGTATATCCGATACGTTTCAGCAGATTATACCAGACAACCTCCATCCCTGTTATACTCAAAGGCATATTGATGCCGTGCATCGCCATCCAGTCTATCTCTTTCTCCCAGCGTTCCCAGTCCCAGAAAGCCATGGAGTAGGAATAGGTACAGTAATTCAGGTAATATCGATTCTTCATAGCCGTCGCCTGTCGGATTTTCTTTTGAGGCAGAGGCAGTACTTCCGGCAATTTCTGCGAGGGATTATTCCACGAAAGATGAATACCTGCCACGTATTTCAGGTACCAATTCAAGCCCGTAGCCAGTGAAAGATCGGAGTTTCCGGTTATCAGTACTTTGCCATCCTTGGAGTCTATCTCAAAGTAGTCCTTTGCCGGATCGGCTTCATCAGTAACCAACCGGAAAAGGATTTGATCTTTCGACGTATTCTCCGTCACACGTGCTGCCAATGAATCGATTGGAGCAGACGTAGATTGGCAACTTGTATACATAACAACAGAACCAAATAATAAAAGTAATAGAAGACGCATGTTCATAGTCATTATTTTTTTAAGGGTCATCAAATGTGTTTGAGCGTTTGAACCCCTAAATATATTTCAAATTTCCGATTACTGAAAATAAAATGTAGTTCTTTTATACTGATACACATTAAATAACCTCCAATATATGAAAAGTCGGAAATATTCGGTTGACTCACCGACTGTTTCCGACGGATAGCATTGGCTCTAATAAAGAAAGAAGATGTGTCAAACAGTTATTTGCACATCTTCTTTCAATTTGTGTTTCAGTTAATTATTACTCCCATCCCGGATTATTGGGGGCCAGTTCTGGGTTTAATGCGATTTCATTAGTAGGCACCTGATACAGATAATACTTATCTAACCAACCTTTACCTGCTACCAAAGGATCATTATACATATAGATAAAACCTTCTTTCTTTCCTGTCGTATCGGCGTATCCCTTTTCAAGATCAACAAACTGTCCGGAGTCGCCAATCTGCTCTTTAGTAGCCCATTGACCGTACTGTATCTTATTGATAAACCAAGGTGCCTTTTTCCAACGACGCACATCGTAGAATCCAAATCCTTCACCCATCAATTCTACCATGCGCTCGCGACGAATCTCCCACAATACAGGGTCTACGGTCTGGTCGCGCTTCGGATCAAATCCGGCATTTATCTCGGCCACTTTCATATGGGCAACTCCCACCCGATCGCGTAACTTATTGATAGTAAGATCAGCAACTGTCTGATTGAAGCCTTCGGCACCTGTACCACCTTTTTCAAATTTAGCCTCGGCATAATTCAACATCACTTCATCAATCTTGAACAAAGGTACATCTGAGGTCCCTTCATTCTCTTTCGAATTGTCCCATACATTATAGTATCTGTACACATAGTTACCGCTACGGGCTACGAGGAAACCTTGTCCGCCATTGTTGGTGAAGAAGTGAGGCATCCCTTTCAATATAGCAGCAGACCAGTTCATCAATGGGAACACTTTATGTTTACCGGCTTCCCCATTTCCACCCCCGAAACCTGTGTAACGGGTAATGCCCATGATATCCATAAACTCACGGTCCTTGGGATCAGAAGTATACTCCCAACTGGTATTATCGGCACTTGGGATCACCTTATAAGGGGGAGCTACAGTCTCCAGCAGACGAAGGTCACGATTGCGGAAAGTAGCATTCATACTATTATCCCCGTCCTGCGACCATTCATATTCCGAGCTGTTATGAATCGTTTTACCATCTTTACAAAGATACATATCGATGATGTGTTGCGGCATTTCCACATTATGGGTGGATGTCCGTTCAACATGAGTCAGTACATAATTAGTCAGTTCTTTTTCTACATATTCCTTATACAGAATGATGCCTTTCATTCCTTTCAGGTCAGATGTCAGCATCTCTCCCCAATCACTGTTCAGTTCGGGATAAGAATCCATCAGTTTCTTGGAATAAGTGATACAAGCATCAAAGTACTTATCTTCGTCCCCCAAAGCATGATATTTACGCCATGTACCTTCAAAAAGGCAGAAACGGGAAAGAAGAGCACGGACAACATGCACATTGATCGTATTTTCACCGTCACCTTCTTCTTTTATATGCTCTTCAGCGTATATCAAATCGTTCAATACATGATCGGCAACTTCTTTGCGAGGTGTACGGGGACCATATGCTATTTCCTTATCCGAATCACCCAGTACGCGATCTACCCAAGGCACATCGCCAAAACGAGCTATCAGTTCCGAATAATAATAGGCACGGAAAAAATATCCCACCGAACGCCAATGTTCCTTGTCCGCATCCGTCATCCCTGAGTTATCGATATTTGCCAACATGACATTGACCCGATAGACGAAACTGAATGCCCATCCATTGCCCGATGACGAACTGGATACATTCTGAAAAGCATACGGATTACCGTCACCCTGACGACGCATCAGATAACCTGCATAAATATCGCTTGTATAGGATGTGGCACTGGCATAGGCTCCGTTTGTTCCGGGAATACGCAGGATATTAGTATTTGTAAATACTCCATATAATCCCCAGGCATAGGTCTTGAAAGTATTATAATTACTGAACACTGTCTGCTCCGTCAACGAAGTATCCGGATAGCGTTCCATAAAACTATCGTTGCATGAAGTAAACCCGATAGCTGCTGCCGCAAGCATAGTATATATTATTTTTTTCATAACCAATTCTAAATTAAAGAGTAACATTAAAACCAAAAGAAATCGTACGATAGAAAGGATATCCCCAAGACAGGCGTTCCGGGTCATAACCCTTCATCAGCTTAGTAAATGTGTGAAGGTTCTCACAACTTACGAACGCTTTCAAACTCGTTAATGTAATAGGTGCCAACCAGCTCTTCGGGAAATTATAACTCAAAGTCACATTCTTAACACGCAGATAAGAGCCATTCATCAGATACTTCGTTTGCACACGTGTATTGTAACCGGAATTGTTTCCTTGCCCGTAAATACGGAAATATTCCGCATTCGGATTGGCTGCCGTCCAATCACCATTGGCAGAATCTACCGGTTTCCAATAATCCAGCTGGTCTTTAAAGAGTGAACCAAACTGTCCGGAATTAAACGGCCAGCGGCGTGCATCACTGATCCATACATCACGTTTACCTACTCCTTGCAGCAAAACACTCAGATCAAATCCTTTGTAATTGACTCCCAGATTTATACCATACTGCAAACGCAAAGAGTTATTACCGATTATCTTGCGGTCTCCCGGATTGTCAAAGGTTCCGTCTCCCGTATCAATGCGATTCGTACTCGATCCATCATCACGCAAATTCTGGTACTTGATGTCGCCGGGACGCGGACTTACTCCATCCACTGTCACCACTCCTTCTTTCAGTTTCCAGGTATTTGTATCTTCAAAGTCATCGGCTGTATAGTAACCATCCGTTACATAACCCCAGATAGAACCGATTTCATATCCTTCATAATAATTATTCGTGCCATCACTTTTCAGGATAATCTTGGATTCATTATGGTATTTGGTAACGACTGTTTTAGAGTCATAAAGATTGAAACCTACATTATAGCCCCATGCACCGATTCTATCTCTCCAGGTCAATGATAATTCCCAGCCTTTCGTACGCAAGTCGGCGGTATTCTGCAAAGGTGCGGAAGCACCTACCACTGACGGCAACTCAGCTCCCGGAGCAAGCATATCTTTCGTATCACGGCGATACCAGTCGAAAGTACCGTTAAAGCGGTTGTCGAAGAATCCGAAATCGACTCCGAAGTCCAGTGTATATACCTTTTCCCACGAGAAACTGCTGCTGACCATTGCCGGTGCATTCAGTGTAGTCGTCTTTTGTCCGTCCACCAGCCATTCCGTCAGGTAAGGTGACATAGAAGGGATGTAGGGATAGTTTTCCGGAGTGTTGTCCGGCTTCAGTATGATCTGGTTGCCGATAGAGCCCCATGAGGCACGTAGTTTCAAGTTTGACAGGAAGCTTTTGGTATTCTTCATGAATGCTTCTTCCGAAATGCGCCATCCGGCGGAGAAAGAAGGGAAGAAACCGAAACGGCTGTCTTTCGGGAAACGGGATGTACCGTCGTAGCGTCCGTTGGCTTCGAACATGTATTTACCGTCGTAAGTGTAATTGACACGGTAGAACAAACCTCTGATAGCATATTCATCGAAACTGTCGGTGACGGATGCCGTTCCGGTAGAACCGGAGAGCGACGGCAGATTTTCCAGTAATACGTCCGTGCGCTGCGACCATTGCGATTCCTTATGACTCTCTTCCTGATTGTAACCACCCATAATAGAGATATCATGTTTACCTATTGAAAAATCAAGATAGCTTCCGCCAATCGTTTATTTTTCAGCACGTCCACCAGCTTGGATAGGCCAGTACAGATTCTGATACAAGTTACTGTTGTTCAAATCTCGATCGGCAGAGCCTGTACGAATGTCTGTAATACCCAGAGGATAAAGATAATAAGCTTCACGCCATGTATATCCGTTGAGTAGTTCGTTGGTTTCCAATGTACTGATGCTATACGGACGCACATACTTGCTCATTTCCTTCATTGACATGTTGGCATTGGCGGAACCGTCGGCAATAAGCAAGTCACGTGGATCATCTTTGTCATTAGGGTCTGTCTTGAAATGCGTGTACATCTCATCCCAAAAGTTTACGCCTTCAGGAACCCATTTGGTCGTGATGAGGCGGTCGAAAGAACGCCAGCGAATCAAGTCGGCAAAACGGAATCCTTCACTGAACAATTCCTGCATACGTTCACGGCGGATATTGTAAAGTGTCTTGTCTACCTGCTGTGTACCCGAATAAACTCCGAAGTCACTTTCTTTATTCAAATCAGTAGCTGCAATGGTTTTCTCGAAATCATCGCTTACGCCGGCGCGCTGACGTATTTTCCTCCAATAGCTTTCGGCGGTAGCATCCAGCCTTCCGTTCTTTTCATAGCAGGCTTCCAAGTAGTTCAGCATGCCCTCAGCCACACGGAATGCCGGGCAGGCATTGGTGCCTTGCTGTTCGTCGCTCTTTCCTTGACTGTAGTCATACGCATAGAACTTGCGTGACTGATAGCCGGAAATCATACGGGTCTGAGCTTCTAGGGAAATCAAGTTGGGAAAATCAAATGTGCCCCCCACTTGTTCTTCTCCGGCATCGGGATCAGAGAATACCAACGTGCTTTCACCCCATACGAAGAGCTGTAGACGCAAGTCTCTGTCGGTCTTTACGTCATCAATAGTCTTGTCGCCTTTGTACTGGTATTGTCCTCCAGTTGCATAGATAGGCAGTCCGTCTTTCATAAGAAATGATTCGATGAACGGACGGGTATAGCCGCTTTGGGCACCGATTCGTGAACGGTAGATGGCATTGTGCTTGACGCCTAGGTCAAAGTTATATTCTTTCCACAACAGAACTTCGGGGACATCTTTCAGGCTCGGTTGGCTGAACATTTCAAAATAAGGATTCCATCCTTCAATCTGTCCGATTTCCGGCTGTAACACTCCATTGTTTGTGGTCAGTTCAGTTGTACCTACCGCCAATGTGGCAGCTTTCATGGCCTCGTCCAGGAAAAAATCGATTTCTGCCTCAATGTTAAAGGTCTTTCCTTGATTATAAGCCATCTTGGCACCCGGCCAGTTAGCATCGCCCGGCACGCGGCCTGAACCTTTGTGGTATTTCTCGAAAGTAGCTTCAAACAAGGCAACGCGTGATTTCAAGAGAGCGGCTGTCTGCTTGTTTACACGTTGACCCTTAAAGTGGTCACGGTCATACAGACGTTCGATGGCTTTATCCAAATCGCTCAAGATGAAACGGACAACTTCATTGCGTGGAGCCCGTTTGCTATTTTCTACAATTACCTCATTGTTATCTTCCAACACTTCAGTAACAATGGGAAGGTCTCCATATAAAGCCAACATGCGGTAGTAAGTCAATGCACGGAAAAAGTAGCCCTCACCGATATAGTTCAGAATTAACTTATCGTCGCCTTCTATTTCACCGGCTTCATTTCTTGCTTCGGCTGTCTTCAAGAAATAGTTGAACGCACGTACAGTGCCATACCATCCCTGCAATTGCTTTCCACCGGACACCTCCCATTTGTCGGGAACAAAAAGCTGTGTGTTTCCTCCGCCTACTACCTGAATATCTGTATTTCCGTCGGAACGGGCAATTCCATCATCGTAACCTCCGCCATGAAACATGGCACCGCTGAACGGGTTCTGTAATTCACCATAGTAATTAATCATGTAAGCCCCTAACTGATCGGCTGTCTTGTAAAAAGAGTCGGGAGTAATTTGGCTCACAGGGTCAAGGTCAAGCAAATCGTTGCAGGATGTAGCCGTCAACAATGTCCCTCCCAACAAAAGGCAAGCGCCTACGTTTTTTATATTTAATTTCATAATAATCTTCAGTTAACAAATTTAAAAATTCAAATTTACACCAACAGAAATGGTACGCTGCAAGGGGTAAGTTTTACCACTGGTTCCGTAGCCGTCGTAACTTCCGAATGCCTCCGGGTCATAGACGCTTGACAGTCCGGTAATGGTAAACAGATTGTCGCATGAAAGATAGATACGGCAGTTGCTGATGCCGGCTTTTTCGGTAATGTGTGTCGGCAGGGTGTAACCCAACTGGATGTTCTTGCAGCGTAGGTAAGAAGCTTTCTGCATATAGGCATCTTGAGCCTGTTGGTTTTTCGTTTCATTGAAGTAGGGTTTCGGATAATAGGCATCGGTATTTTCCGGAGTCCAGTAATCCATGTGTTCTTCAAAGCAGGCTGCTTGCCACATTCCGGATCCTGCGCCCCAAAAATAAGGGTCACCTGCGTCAAACATCCAGTCACGTTTCAATACCCCTTGGAAGAAGATAGAGAAATCAATGCCTTTCCAAGCTGCATCCAGATTCAAACCTACCCGATAACGCGGTGAGTTGTTTCCGATGCGTTTCAAGTCACCGTGATTTTCCAAAGTGCTGGCACCTGGGGTTACTTCTCCTTCACCGGTCAAGTCCTTGTACTTCACGTCACCTGCCTGCCATTTGCTTCCCCAGTTTGGCTTGTTGCTTGTCAGCCATTCTTTCATTTCTTCATCGCTTTGTGCCAGTCCTACACTAGTATATCCCCAAAGTTCTCCCAATTCTTTACCATTATAGTAGCCGTAGATTCCTTGGTTTCCGAACTCACCGTCGAACGGATAAGATATGATTTTAGACTTGTTGTCGGAAAGGTTGAAGCGGACACCGTACTTGAAATCCTGAATCTGGTCACGCCATCCGATTTCCAATTCCCAACCGGAGGTACGCATGTTGCAGTTGTTTGTTTTCGGAGCATCAGTTCCCAGCATGGAACCCAATACCGGAGCAGGACCAATCATATCTTTGGTTGTTCTGCGGTACCAGTCGAATGTAGCGGTCAGTCGGTTGTTGAAAGCGGCCAAGTCAAAACCGATGTCCCAAGTCTCGACGGTTTCCCAAGTCATGGTTGAGTTGACGATTCCGGGCAGACTTGCGGTATTGACGCGTTGACCGTCAATTAGCCATCCGCTGTTTGCCGTACCGGTGCCTTGCTCCTGATAGAACGGATACCAATCCCAGAACGTTTCATATTTGGAACTTGTATTACCCAATTGTCCCCATGAAGCACGAATCTTGAATGTTGAGATAGCATTGCTCAATGGTTTGAAGAATTTTTCGCGAGCCATATTCCAACCTAATGAAACAGATGGGAACCAAGCCCAGCGGTTGTTGGAGAGGAAACGTGAAGAACCATCATAACGGATGTTGAACTCAGCTAGGTATTTTCCATCGTAGTCATAGTTCAAGCGAGCAAAGTAACCGGCAGTTGCACGGTTCCAATAGCCGTCTCCGGTCTTCATGTTTTCCTGAGCTTGGCTCAAAAATGGTTTGTCGGTAGTGGTAAGTTTGTCTCCACTTCCCCACAGATTATCCTGATCGTAACGTTCGTAGTTCAAACCGACCATAATCTTTCCGTTATGCAACCCAAAGTTACGGGTATAGTCTGTATACACATTCACCGCATAATAGTTCTGGCGGAAGCGGTTATCGTATACATTTGAAACGGTTCCATATCCGGAGTCACGTAGGTAGGAATTGCCGTCAATATCGTAAGAATAAACGGGAATCTTACTGGTCGTTTTCTTTTCATTTGAAGTACGCATTGCTCCTTCTGCATAGATGTTCCATCCTTCAAGCGGAGTGATGGTAAACTTCAATTGCTGGGTGAACCAGTCTTTGTGTTCGGAAGTTACACCTCCGTCTTCCAGCTCGGCAATTTCCATTCCATCCATCCAATGGCCATTAGGATCAATAGCCGGACAGGTCGGCCAGCGGCGGGCAATATTGTGAAAGAACAAACCAGTTAGATATTGGGGCTTTTCATAGTCTGTACGAGTCCATTTGGTGTTGTAGTCCAAACGAATCCAAGAAGCAATCTCAGCTCCGATTTTGCTGTTTACGGTATAACGATCCAGTTCGTCATGTCCGTGGCGAATCAAACCATTCTGTTTCAGGAAACTGCCGCTGACAGACCAGTTGATTTTTTCGCTACCGCCGCTTAAACTGATATTATGCTGGGTAGAGGGAACATTTTTCTTGTAAAACTCGTCAAACCAGTCGGTATTGGCAAAGGCACCTCCATAGTTGTTCCATTTCTTGTTGTCCAAGTTTGCTGTAGTACCATAATATTCCGGCTGGGTAGGATCATTGAATTCTCCACGCTGGAATTTCAGAATCTTTTCCATCTGCTCTTCATTAAACTGAGCCTGTCCTCCGTTATTGATGGAAGCAGCATTAAAATAAGTGGCAAAACGATAAGAATCTACCATGTCCGGAGTCTGTGTAGCTGTGCTGAAGCGCACATCGCCCGAGTAGTTTACTCTTACCTTGCCCGCTTTTCCGCTTTTTGTGGTTACCAAGATGACACCGAATGCGGCTCTCGAACCATAGATAGATGCTGAAGCTGCATCCTTTAATACAGATACACTTTCTACATCATTGGGATTCAAGGTATTCAAATCTCCTTCGATTCCGTCAATCAAAATCAAGGGCTTGTCGGTAGATCCGGAACCAATAGAACCTGCACCACGGATATTGATGTTCATTCCAGAGTTCAAGTCACCACCGTTTCCACCTACAGTTAAGTTCAATCCAGGAACAGCACCTTGCAGTGCTTGTGTAACATTGGCTACCGGACGCGATTCAATGACTTCGGCTCCTACCATACTTACGGCACCGGTTACATTTACTTTCTTCTGTGTACCATAACCCACAACGACTACCTCATCCAACATTTCCGAGTCTTCCTTGAGGATGATATTCAAAGGAGAACCATTCCATTTTACCTCCAATGTCTTGTATCCTACAAAAGAAATTTTGATAGTACTTCCTTTAGGCACATTGGGAAGGCTGAAATTACCGTCCAAATCGGTAATTGTTCCATTTGTAGTTCCATCCACTGTTACAGAAGCTCCGATAACAGCTTCTCCACTTGCATCTTTTACTACACCCGTACATGCCCCATTCTGTTGCACTGACTGTATTCTCGTTACAGGGGCAGGATGGACTGCATAAAGAGACCCGACCGGAAAGCCAGCGCATATCAGCATCGCACTGATAATCTTTTTTCTCATAAAAATTAGTATTAAGGATTAGTAATCATGCGAATTAATGATTTTTCCTATATCTTAATTCGCAATTTAAATATCTGATTTGGCTAATGTTTTTTTTCATGTTGTTGAAAATAAAAGTGTTATACGTGTATTCTTATTCATAGTATCGTAATGTAAAAACGCCTTGTGGCAGAAATATTTTTTTGATTTAATTCTTGTTGTTTTTATTACATTTTCTTCTTACGAAAGAAAACTTAGGCAAAAGTAATAAAATACCTGGAAGATATTTAAAAAATAAATAAAAAAGTAGTGCTATTTAGTAAAAAACAAAAAAGCAGTACTCCTTTTAAGGCAACTTTTTTACTTTAAATCAAGTTATGCAAGTGTTTAATTTATTTCTTTCTCGTTTCAAAAGCAGATAATGAAATTAGAGTAACTTTAAGCTTTTTGATTCGTTGTTTGGAGAATCTGCTTCCTTTGTATGGGAAAAATGGGGTGAGAGTTGTATGGACTTTTATGCGGAGGAGTGATACTGCTTCTGAATTTAACTTCTGGTTTTAGAAATTGTTAAAAAATAATTCGGTTAGCTGTATGATAACGTGAGTTCGATATAAAATCAAAAAATAGAAAATTGTTCATCATTGACAAAATTTACGTCAATGGCAAGCTTCTTCTCAAAAAAGCAGTATACTGCAATAGCTGACGAAGAGTTGACTATAAAGTTACTGAATGAACGATGTCTGGAATGTTCGATCTGTACAATATTCTTCAGTTCATCATTGACAGTTTCAATCAAGGCTCTTCTTCTGAGCAGAATTTTATCAGCTATACTCATCAGTAAATTCTTCATGTTGCTTTTACCTTCGTAACAAACCGAACACCGTTAAGAAAGAGATTTTCAAACAAACCTGTCTAATGTTTCCTTTATCTGCACATAGTTTTCCCTTAATGTTTTCCAGAAACTTACCCTGTTTCAATGGCTCATGATCATCTACATTTCCAAGTGTAAACATGGAATTAAGGATTTCACATTTATTATTGATAATCAGGTATAATTTAAATCCGAAGAACTATCCCATGAAACATTTTCCGCGCTCTGCAAGTCCTTTAAATATCTTATGAATCAGGATTCTTTGGTTATAACAGAGATGTAAAGGGAGAAGATAGAGTCAACAAAACTGATGCCAGTACAGCTCCCCAACAAGGCTTTTTTATGAAAATGGTCAGGGGAAGCAATACTTCTTTCTCGAGTTCCACAAAACGGTTATAGGACACTTGACGAGGAAAAAGGTGTTTCAGATGTTTACAGACATACTCCTTGGTAATAATACTTGAAGCAGCGGAAACTACTAGAATGAAACAAAATAAGAATAACCATAATCTCAGCACCATTCATGCGGTTAGGCTTCTTACTATGCCTAGCCTTTTTGCTTCAATCATGTATTGTTCCTACTGCAATGAAAATACCTTGCAAAAATCATCGGCCATACAATAAATCTCTATAACTTTAGACTCTAGGAACATAATGGTAATCGTTTAAATGTTATAATTGAGCACTATAAATTTAATAACTTTATCAATATATCACTAATAATCAAGCAAATATATTAATCCTAATATCGAATTCACGTTAAGATATCTTCGTGGAACAAATACGTGGTGTTACTTTGCTCGGAAACATATCTTACTTTGCCCACGAAGATATCTTACTTTTCTTTACAACAATACAGACCTCATTGCCGCCAAGCTAAAACAATAATACCAAAGCTTATCGCCAACCGAGGTGCCTCTAAACCGTTATCTCTGTTTCAAAGGCACATATTCCAGTTCTTCCAACACATTCTTGTATGCCGGACGAATAA
>OGLT01001478.1_pt1 | contig 12205 bp, 10 predicted proteins | sample 1572911 | NCBI WGS metagenome assembly OGLT01 (sample SAMEA2582014, study PRJEB24529) | metagenome | biome: Human gut stool | place: China | collected 2011 | reverse complement strand
CAAAATCCGCGCCTCGATGCGGTAGACCCTATTGCGGGCGATGTTGAAGTCCGAGGTGTTGTTCTCCCCCAGGTAGATGCGGTAGACGACGTGCAGGCCGTCCGCCTCGCCCTCGATCAGGATATAAGCGGCATATTCCGGGGCATTGGCCTCGTTCTTCTGCTCCTGTCCCGGAATCGAGACGTTCTCGCCCTGCAGGTTCTCCGGGAGGTAGTAAACGGCGGAATAGCCGTCGCCGTCCGCCGGGAAGGCTTCCGTCGCGGCGCACTCCCCGTCTGCGGTGATGCGGCCCTCGCCGAAGAGCGCCGCGAAGCGCGGGACGTTGCACAGACGTACGGAACGCACGGAGAGCGAATTTCTGAAATCGGCAGCCACGGTGTAGCTGAAATCGACCTTCGCCACGGCCCGCACGAGTTCAATAGCGATCTGCGTCGTGCCGCGCACGGTAAACGTCCGCATGGCGGACATGGGAAGCGTTCCGGAGTCTGATCCGTCAGGGTTCCATGCGCTGCGCAGCGCCCGCACCTCGGCTTCGGGCAGCGGCCCGGTGTCCGTGCCGAGGTTGGCGACGGCATAGAGGGTGTATCGGCCGTCGGGAAGCTCCAGCGCGACGGTGCGCTGCGAGGCGGCGTACACGTGCCGTGCCGGAGCATCGTTTGCCGGGAACAGGTAAAGGTTGATATCCTCGACGCGGCTCTCGTCCGCAACAGCCCGCGTGCCGGGCAGAGCGTCGCAGGAGAACGTGAAGGTCACATGCCGGGGGCCGTGTACGGCCGGAGTGCATACGGGCATCTCGTCCGAGCAGGAGCCGGCGAAAAGCAGCGTTCCCCAAAGGATATGGATGAGGGTTTTCATGGTTTTATCTGAAATAAGCGTAAATAACGGCGGGATCGTCGTCCGGGGAGAAACGGTACTGTTCCTCGTAGCTCAGAACCCCGGTATGGTCGGCATTCCGGCACCAGCCCTCGAACAACCGGCCCGCATCGGGCTCGGCGACGAGCGTGCAGCCTTCGTCAGGACAATATATGAGCGAATACCATGAAGAGAGCGTCATGTCTTCGACCACACGTAGCGCATCGGGCGAGGCGACAGTGCCTTTCCCGTTGCTGCCGTCGAACCATTTGGTGTAGACCCGAAGCAGGTGGGCGTAGCAGTACGGAAAACCGAACGAGGCGACCTCCCCGTAACGGTCGAGGATATGAACCCGGAACATAAAGCGGCACTCCTCGCGCGTGAAGGACGGCGGCCAGTAACGGATATCGTAGTCGTTCTCCGGGCCCCGGATCTCCATCGGCCTTGCAACGGCGCCCCATTGGCCCTCGAACCCGAAATACCGCACATCTCCGGTCTTCAGCTCCACGAAGGCTTCGACCCCGGCCTCTTCGTAGGCCCCGCCGAGCCGCAGCGTCAGGCGCATCGGCTGCCGCTCCAGCAGGAAACCGTTCGACAGCGCAGCCTCCGGCGTGCACAGCACCTCTACGGTATAGGCCCGGCGTCGCCACGGATCATAATATCGAGCCTATAGTGCGTATTGGCCCGTATGTCGAAGTTCGAGGTGTTGTTGCCGCCCGGATAGATATAGTAGTCCAGCACCTTGGAGCCCCGCAGAGCGCGGATGCGCAGGAACGTCGCGTCCGCCGGGGCGTTCGCGGGGCCCTTGTCCCGCTGGTCGGCGATCGAGGGAACCTCGCCCTGCAGGTTCGGAAGCATGTAGAACGTCCCCGTCAGGGTCTGCGACGACGAGCCGACGATTTCTCCCGCCGTATATTCCGCAGCCCGCAGCCCGGGGTCGAAGACCGGCACCCGGGCCGGGAGGTTCACGGGTTGGACGCTGTGCAGGCGGATGTCGCCGGCATCCGGTGCGACGGAGATGTTATAGGTGATCTTCGCCACGACGCGCTGCACCTCGACGGTCGGAAGCGTCACCGTTTCATCCGACGAGGGAACCGACACCTCGCCCTCATAGGACATCGGCAGCATATCGTACTCGTCGGCGTGCGTAACGGTGAAGTCTTCCGATGCGGGATTCTCACCAAGGTCGCGGCCCATATTGGCGGCGATACGCAGCAGGTAGTTGCCCGGCAGGCACTCGAAGCGCAGCGTCGGGGAACTCTGGTAACGGTGCAGGACGACATTGCCGTCAGCGTCGAGAAGATAGAGGTTCAGGTCGCGGAGCGCCTCTTCGTCCGTCGTGCGGGTTACGGCCGTAATCGGGTCGGGGCATACGGTCAGCCGAACCGAAACGCTGCGGGGATGAGGGCATGCCGACCTGTCCTCGGCGATGCAGCCCATAAGGGTCGCGGCAAGACTTATCGACAGGATATATAGTAATCTTTTCATAGCTTTGAAAGAAAAAGGGCTCCGCCCGAAAGACAGGGCGGAACCCGATACGACATGCGGACTACGCTCCCAGTTCGACGGACTGCGTGACGGGCGTCTCCCAGTCGGCGACGCTTACCGACACCACGCAATCCTGCCCCACGAGGCCCGTGATGTTGGCCGCGATGCGGTAATAGCCGTTGCGCAGAATCTCGCCGGCAGCCTTGCCCGTCAGTTCCACCGAGTAGGTCACCTCCGAGCGGTCGTCCGTGGTCGAGCCGTTGCCGTCCTGATCGTATGTAGCGTTGATTTCCAGCAGTACACGGCTTCCAGCGGTCAATGTACCGTTTTCGAAGATGTAGAACAGGCTGTTCATCTTTCCCGAAGCGGAGGCGGGAGTCTGCGTGTGGCTGAAGTTCATGGCCCCGGGCATCGGCGTGCCGGTTACGACCGAAGACTGCGAGGCCGCCTTGGAGAGTTTTACGGAGTTGATCGTAAGCTCTCCGGCATATTTGTCGGCGAACGACTCATCGACGGTCGTTTGAAGGGCCACTTTGGCCACGGTACGTTTGAGCGTGATGCCGACATTGGTCGTAGAGTTCACGGCGCCGACGGTCTGCGACTTCATGCCCGACATCACGAAGCCGCCCGAACGCTTGGCTGAGGTGGACACTTCGGCGAAGGTGCCGTTATAGTCGGCGGCCGACTTCTCCACCAAAGCCGTAAGGGCTGCGCGGGTCTTGGCCGACGAGGCGTCGTAGTTCGCAACGGCGTAGAACGAGCACTCGGTGCCTGCTGCAGATTTGGGAAGCGAGAAGGTCGCAGACTTGGACGAGAGCTCCGACGAGGTGAAGTCCCGGCGGATGATAAGGGCTCCGCCGTTGTCGAAGGCGAAGACCGAGAGCGACGAGAGCGAGGATTCCCACGACTCGGCCTTGGCCGAAGCGTCGAAGAACGCGCGGGTGTCGGCCTCGTCCGCTCCGGTGAGCGTGATGGCGATCCGTGCGCCGTCGGAGGTCTCAGGCAGCGCGGGGTTGATTGTGCCATTGTCTTTGTCGCACGAGGCGAACAGGGCGGCGGCTATGGCGGCCGCAGCAAAAAGAATCTTTTTCATCGTGTAATAAGAAATTAAGTGAATGAACTATTTACGCTTGTTGCGTTTTGGATATCGGGGTTGTTCGGAGTATGGGACAGGCGGCTTTTCCTTGCGCGCCGGGCTGCGGTAGCCGGGAACGCCGTTCTCGTCGATCCATGTGCGGATGCCAGTGCGGAGTTCTTCCTTGAGCTGCCGGAATTCCGGACGTTCCGAAAAGTCGTCTTTCAGATCGTAGGCCCGAAAGATCGGAGCGCAGATACGCACCAGTCGCAGGGCGATCTCCTGTCGTTGGTTTTCCGGAATGATCGGGAAGTCCGTGGCGAGGATCAGGTGGACGGTGTCGTATTTCGAAAAGAGCAGACCCCGGAACAGGACTTTGTCGGCGGCACGGACGGCCGAAGCGGCAGGCACTCCCAGTTCAACGCTTTGTGCGTAGCTTTCGAAGGCCAGACGGCTGCGCCGTTCGATCATCACATGGTGGAACTGACGCGGAGGATGGCGTATTTCGAGGAAATGCCGCAGGCGCTCCCGGAACCATTTTTCATCGGGGGTTTCCATCGCAGGAGCGGATTAGCGTTTGCGACCGCGGCCCTGACCCTGATCCGGAGCCTGCTCCTGCGCTTTCTCGGCCTTCTGCTCCTGCTTTTCCTGTTGCTCCTGACGGCGCTGCTGCGAGAAATCGTAGACCACGCCGTTCGAGCGGGGGTCGATACGCAGGATACAATTCAGCGCCTTGCCGTTCTTGCCCAGAATGGGATGTTCCTTCTCTTTCGAACAATCCAGACCTTCGGGGCTCAGCAGGGCCGTGCGCTGACGGTCGTCGAGCTGTTTGTCGAGTTGCGGAGAGATATAGGGGCGGCTGAACTGGTAGTCGGTCATCTTGTATTCGTTCGAGAGGACATCGAAGCCCACTTTGCCTGAATAGGTGATGTCGCTGCCGCGCATGGAGCAGCCTTCGACGAAGACGCGGCCGCCCAGAGCCAGTTCGTTCTGCTGCGTATCATCCAGACGCACGCCGTTGAAATAACGCAGATCGGGAACTTCGTTTTTCGGAATGGTGACAAGGCGGTTCGTCGCGGGATTCAGCGTGGCGAAGCACCACTCCTTCTCTCCCGTGTGCGGATTGGGAAGTTCGTACAGCCGGTCGGGGGTCTTTCCGGCCAACAGCTGCTCCTTCTCACTCGTGGAGAACATCATCCGGTACTCTTCGCGCTCGAACTCCGGACGCGGAAGGGCACTCGTCAGACCGACCTGCACATCACCGTTCATGTCCTTATAGGGATGCAGGGCGAACTGACCTGCGACGGGAATATTGCCGATCTTGAGGGTCACGTCATGCAGGTCCGTCGTCGGAAGGCCGTGCTTCATCGCCTCCAGTTCTTTGGGAGTAACGATGATACCCATCTCTTTCAGCTCCTGCAACTTCAGAACCGGAGTGTCGAACTTGACCTTTTCGAGTTGGTACGAGGTGACGCGATGATCGTAAAGGGCTTTGAGGCCCTCAGGGTCTTTGGGATTGTCGGCAAGGCGCAGCAGCGATTGTGTGACTTCGCTGGCCTTGTCGGCGGCGACTTTCAGAAAATGAAACGGCTTGGCGTTCTCCTGCGACATGAAGCCCTTGATGAAGGCCGCGACTGCGGAGCTGTTGCGAAGTTCGTAGAACGCCGGTTTGTTGGCCGTGAGCGGTTGCGTCGTCGTAACCTTGTATTGGTTACCGCTTTGTTTGAGGTCGGAGACGGCCTCCACGGCGCCGTTCTGCTCGTTGTAGAGCAGGAGCGTTTCCTTGTACTTCGGATCGGCCTGTTCGGGGGTCTGAATCGGTTTTTGATTCTGATTTTCTTCGGGCATAACACAAAATGTTTTAAGTGAAACAAAAGGTTCATGCCGCGAATATAGAAGCATGTTTTCCGAAACGATGCCCATGTCCGCTCCAGTCCGCTCCAGTCCGCACCGAGGCAAAAATTACGGTTTTTTCTTGGGTAAAAGTTTCGCGAGATCCGGATCGGCTTCGATACGTGCGATCTCCCGGCGGACAAGCTCCGCAACGTCGGCTTTGACACGGTAATAATTCTCTTTGACGATCTCCTCCATGTGATCCTTGCCGTCCTCACCGACAAAAGAGGATATTTCGGGAATGGGGACATAGGCTGCTGTTTCCGCCTTGACCTTATCGTTGTCGATGACGATCTCGGCATGGAAGATCTTCTGCTCGATACGCTCGTCGAAGTTGTCGGCGACCGAGCCGACGAACATGCCCTGCGTGAGGTTGGAGATTTTCGAGGCAGGGATCAGTGTTTCCAACTGCGTATTGGTCGAGGTGGTGACGTTCTCGTTCGATACCGAGTGCGACTCGCGCAGTTGCACGATCTTGCCGAAACGCTCCGACAAGGTGCGGGCCGTGTCGCCCACGACCTGTCCCGAGAAGATATTGCCCACAGTATTAGTGATGACCTTGGCCTCTTTCTCCCCGTAGTCGCGCTCCAACTGCGAAAAGTCCTGAAATCCCAGACAGACGGAGACCTTGTTCGAGCGGGCCGTGGCTATGAGGTTATCCAGCCCCCGGATATAAATCGTCGGTAGTTCGTCGATGATAAGCGACGATTTCAATTTCCCCTTTTTATTGATAAGCCGGATAAGGCGCGAATTATAGAGTCCCAGCGCCGCGCCGTAGATGCTCTGCCGGTCGGGGTTGTTGCCCATGCAGAGGATTTTCGGCTCCTCAGGGTTATTGATGTCGAGTGTAAAGTCATTGCCCGTAAGCACCCAATAGAGCTGCGGAGAGATCATACGCGAGAGCGGGATTTTCACCGATGCCACCTGTCCCTGCAACTGATCCTGCGCATTGCTTTTCCACGCATCCATAAAGGGTGAGAGGTAGTTTTCCAGTTCGGGATAAGATGAAAGAATCGGGAAAATCTTTTCGAGAGGTTGGCACAGAAACTCGATGGCGTGCGGGAAGGTACAATAATGTCCGTTGTCATAGATTTTCAGGTACCAGATGATCGCCGCCAGCAGAATGACGGCCGAATCGGTGAAGAAGTCACCCTGCTTGTCCACCCACGTCTTATTGAGGTTCAAAAGCGTGACGTAGGCGCTTTCGTAGGCATCCGAGATATCGTCCATGAAGCGGGCGTCGATGGGATTGCAGCGGTTCGAGCGGCGGGGATCGTCGAAGTTGATGATGCAGAATCTCGGTTTGACGGTGTATTTGTCCAGATGCCGGAGCAAGTGGTTATAGGCGATGCGCGTCAAATCGTCGAACTTATAATCATAGATGAGCATCGAGAATCCCTTCTCGATATGCTGTTTGATATAGTTATTTAAGACCGCGTAGCTCTTACCCGAACCGGGAGTTCCGAGGATTAGCGTCGCACGGAACGGGTTGATGACATTGATCCATCCCTCGCGCCATGCTCCTTTATAGCGGTAACGGGTGGAAAGATTCACTGAATATTCGTTGTTGAGATAACGTTCTTCCTGAAGGAAATTTTCATTGCGGTCATTGAACGGGTCGTCGGCAAGGGGCTGTTTCAGAAGACGCCGCAGCCACACGCCGGCGGCCAGCAGGCTGAGGTAGCCCGCACCAAGGGTCAGCGTGTAGCTCCAGCCCTGGAAGCCGATCCCAGCGGGCAGCGACAGCAGAAAGCCGTTCAGAAAGAACAGCGGGAAGCCGAGGCAGGCGGCAGCGACGATATGCCGCCTGTCGACCCTGCCGTTGCGGACGCTCTTCGTGCCGTAGCAGCCAAGCGCGAGGAACAGAAAGGCGCAGAGTTTCGTAATGACGGGAGAGGAGAAAAGAAGAGTTGTCCGCTGGATATCGAGCAGGAGACGGTCGGCATAACCGTAGGTCAGGCCGCATGACGAGAGCCATTCGTAGCAATACCAATACACGTGCAGCACCAAAAAAAACACGCCCAGCCCGCGGGCGAACTGCACGATATTTTCAAGGGCTTTCAAATCATCTTCCTGTTGCATGGCAGAGAATATTAAAAGTCCCGAAGATACATCTCCGGCAGAAAAACAGGTACCCATGTCCGCTCCAGTCCGTCACTGTCCGCACCGCATAAAGAACGCTCCGATGAATCCCCGGAGCGTGATGCTGAATAAAAACAGACTGCCTATCGCTGGCTGTAGGCAATCAGATTGTTGCGCAGGATGTCGAGAAAATGCGTCAGACGCAACTTTCGGTTGATGAGCGTATGGCGGCACTGCTCCGGGTTGTTGATACGGACGTTGAAAGTTCCGGAAAGCACATCGACAAGTGTCGCCAGATCGATCCGTGTGCCGTCGATGCGGCGTATGGCTCCGGAGAGTTGCAGGGCCGTAGCAAGCTCCATGATATCCGTAGGTGTGAATTGCTCGGAGAGGAACAGCGGCGACTTGGGGACTTCGACCGACACCGGGGCGGCGATGGACGGATAACGAACCCGGGTAAAGACTAAACGGATCTCGAAATTCGTCAATAGAAGCGCCGATTTGAGCAACAACACTTGCGGAGATTCCTTTTCGACAATTCGCTCCTGCAACCGCATCAGGCAGGATTGGAGGCGGGCAAGTTCGTGCAGCAGGTCGAGGGACGATTTACAGGATTGAACAGTAAGACCGTGCAGCAGGTCGATGTAATCTTCATAGGCAGCGTCGAGAGTCTTCTGCTCAGGGGACAGTAATCGTCGGTTGAGAGATGTTTCGAGCAGGACGATAAATTGGCTTTTGTCCAAGTTTTCCATAATTCGACTTACACAGAATTGGTTGGTTTGCTTTGCAAAAATAGGAATTTTCAGGATACCCAATTACATGTCCGGATATCCGCCCGGATATAAAAAATCGAAAAAAATCATTCATCTTCCTTATTCAAGGAATAAAGCAGTGCATCGGTAAATTTTGTGCGATCTTTCTTGCGTTCCAGAACACGGCGTTTGACATCAGTCGGATCGCCGAGTTTAACATGCAATGTATTCTCGAAGACCCGAACAACCAAATTGAATGGAGCTGTCGAACCATCTGCCAGCACGAAAGGAGGTGGAGTCATCCGATCGAGTCCGCAAAGGATTTCCGAAACGCTGATCGCAGGATAGTGTTTGGACCAATGGAGCGGTGAAGTAAATGCAGGTTCAGATATGAAAGATCGCGGGTGTTCAATACGATGATATAACAACTCTTTTTCCAAGCAGATAAATTCGAGAGTCATGTCGACAACCCGGTGTATATATGGCGGAAGCGAAACGGACGGTTCATGAATTCGAGAAAGCAGAAATCGAAACTGGATTTGCGTATAATTTAACGTATGTAATGCCGACAGACAATCTGTGTCATCGCAAAGTGCTGTAATGAGGCGGGCAAATTTCAAAAAGTAAGTTTGCAGCCTTTTTTCAGAAACAACTTTTCGATTCAATGATTTTAAGATGGCTCTGAACAAAGATGTATGCAACAATTTGTCCATCTATATTTGTCGTTTATTACAATGAATTAAATTGCATATATTGTATCTGTAGGATAATTTTCTTATCTTTGCCAAACGGCGAATAGCTGTCGAATCCTGTCATCGACACCTGAAAATGCTACAAAGACAAGATGGACGGGATGATAGGGGAAATCGTGCAAAAAACAGCACGAGCTTCTCCTATCTGTTCATCGGGTTGTAGCATTCCTCAGGTGTCAATAGGTTAAGTCCGTGCTTTTATTTTATGCTATTTCATTTATGGTTTAACCGAGAAGTTTGATTTTGCTACAATAAATTTATAATTTATGCGTTTCATAAAGAAAATACCGGTTACGATTCATTAAAAGTGAATTTTTCAATACAAAAAGACTTACAGATGCTCACATTCTGAATCGGTCAACATTTACATCCGGATATTTTCTTATTGCCGTTCGAATATTCTTCGAACGGCTTTTTTATCCGAAAGTTAAAAACACCCGCACACCTCAAAAGATGTGCGGGTCAAAATCGGGGCGCTTACAGATGCTCAACCGATTCTAAACAGGTCAACAAAATACATCTCAGAGGAGTTATTCGGCCGTAGCCTCGTCGTAGGTGATGGTATAACCGCTGCTGACGAACGTCCAGTCCTGCGGACGATTGCCGTTCTCGCAAGTAACGGTTTCCTCCCATGCTCCGTCGGCAATGGAATTAAATAACGATAACTGGTTCCGTTCAGATGTCCGGCGCAGGTTGAAGTGCATGATCGCTCCGTAACCGGCCTCGGTCAAATCATAGGCATAATTGCCATACTGACTAATCTGATAGGCGGAATAGTAATTACCCAGATTGATCGACATGGGTGCATAATGCTCCTTGGTTACGCCGGAAGTGCTGATATACGTGTTGTAACCGAAGTTGGAATAGACATGGTCGAGCTTGGCTCCGGCTGTCGCGTTGATCTGATTGTAGCCGATATTGTACTGGAAGAGGGTAATCAACTTGCCGGCGGGCAGCTTGGCGCGCAGTTTGGTGATCAGGTTGCCATACGAACCGGAAACGGAGGTCACCGTGCCGCCGTACTCGTTGTCGAATCCGATACCGTCGAGTCCGTACTTATTTACGGCATAGGCGAGAATCGTTGCAAGCTGATCGGCCTGCGTGTCATTGAGACTCGTGAAGTCGATATTCTGCCAGTTAGGCAGGATGGTGAGCACGACTTTGATGCCCTTAGCCTGCAGACCGGCTACATAGGTGGCAGCACCGCCGTTTTCGAGCAGGTTGGTCATCTTGTCGTTCAGATAGAGGGTCGGACGCACTACTCCGTTGACCGTCTCCTTGTTGAGATTGGCGGCGAAGAACTCCACGATATCGGCATAGGCCGAACCGTCGGAGAGCAGGTAGTCGCCGGCATTAAGCGGGTTCACGTCGTTGGTCTCGACATAAATGGTGACCTTCGGAGTTTTGTCCCCGTAAGCACGTGTTTTGACGACAGGTTCCTGGGCCTTGTCCATCGTCGGTTCTTCTGCCTGCTGGCAGGAGATCATCATCGCTGCACTGGCTGCCAGTGTTGCGAATAATTTGAAGTTTTGTTTCATTTTGATTTGAATTTTAATTGTTTTTGCTCCGGTTAAAGAGCTGTGAGAGGATAAAATGGAAGAACATAGGTGTATTTTGTCGACCGTTTTTATCAATTCCAATCTTTCAGCCATTTGCCGTAATTCTGAATACCCTCGGATAATGTCCAGAGTCTGTTCATATCCAACAGATAGGTGTATCCTTTTTTGCTTCCGAGCAAATAGCTGTTTTCTGGATCCATAAAAATGCAACACGCTGCAAACGTATTGTCCCAAAAACCTTCGTAACTGTCCTGGAGATTGCTGTGCAAATCGTCGAAGACGATGATGTTGTTAGGCTTATAATTAGGAGTCCAATCTAAAAGGAATCTAGGCTCCCGCATCATGGCCTCTTCTTCCGTTTGGGCAGCAGGATAGATGGGAAAGTTGATGCAGCCGTACCGATCCTTGGGCAGATTGGCAATCGGCTTTTGCGTATAGGTGGATACATACTCCAGTTCGGGATGCCACGGGTCGAGCAGCTGCGGGGCCTCGCTGTTGCTGTTGTAACCCGACCATGCGTAGTCAATGTAATCGCCGACGGCGATTCCGCCCGTCGCTTCCGTATCCCAGAAAGTAGCGGTCGGCTCCTCGTAAACCGTGACCGTCAGTAATTTTTCCGTGCCAAGTGCCTCGCGCAATGCCTTGATGAGCTTCGGATAGGAGGTCGTGTTCACGGCCGGCATACCCTCCTTGCCGTAGCCGGAATTTCGATCCCAGAGGTTTACACCGTCGAGTTCGTATTGTTCGATAACGGTCTTGACCTGCGCTGCGAAGTCTTCGATTTGAGCATCGGTGAGGTTGCAGAACCCGAGCCCCTTGCCTCCGCCTTCGATACTGATACATACCTTGCGTCCGTGTTCCTGCAACGGACGGATATATTTCGTCGATTGGCTGAGCACATAAGTCATGTCGGTTCCGAGATCAAGCAGGGCGCGGCCGGCTGCAGCATCGTAGCCGACCTGGACAGTGCGCAGGTTGACGATGTTGCCTACGGTACCGTACCACGCCACGGTCGTGCCGCGTGCCACTTTCTTCCGCATGATGTAGTCCTGCGCCAACAGCGGCTGAAAATCGTTCGTATTGACATAGAACACGAAGAACAGGTCGTGGCCGTCGTGCAGGGTGTATTCGTCGGTGTAGGGTTGGCGAACCGAAACGTTGTAGTAAAGCGTCTTGTCCGCGTCCGGTGCGTCCTGTGCAGCGACCGTAAGCGGTAGTACATATTCCCCGGCGGCAAGTCCGCTTGCCGAGAACTTGATACGTTTCAATTCCGAGCGCTGCGTTGCGGCCGAGAGGTCGAGCGTCTTGCCGTCGGGGAACTCGTAATTCGCCTCCGGCAGCAGCGTGCGTTCGATTTCATCTCCGGCATCGTAGTCATTGAGCAAAGATGCATCGCACCATGCGTCGAGCGAATATCCCGCTGCCGCCGGCTGTGTCTGCCTCAAGTAGAAGTTCTTCGTCATAACCCCTCCTTCGGTCAGCAGCACATCGACCCTATTTTCCACGGAATTGCTGCTGCACAACATCACATGAACCTCTTCGATGGAACCTTTGTCGGGCAACTTCCCGCTTTCCTGCATCACGGGATCGGCCTCGCAGGCCGTAAGGCCCGCGAGTGCCGCCGTGCAGAGAAGCGTTACCACCCCTGTTTGCAAATCAAAAATCGTCTTCATAGTTACTCGTTGTTTTCGTTAAGTTTCGGGATCTCGATGCCCTGCGGCCAAATGATGTCGTACTTGGCGACGCCGTCGT
>OGLT01001475.1_pt1 | contig 12222 bp, 10 predicted proteins | sample 1572911 | NCBI WGS metagenome assembly OGLT01 (sample SAMEA2582014, study PRJEB24529) | metagenome | biome: Human gut stool | place: China | collected 2011 | reverse complement strand
AGTAAATACAGAAGTCCGTTTCGATTCTCCCCTCGAATCATATACGCTTTATACCGCCCCGCTCCGTCTTCAGCAAGTCATTATCAACTTGTTGAACAATGCACTGAAATTTACTCCCGAAGGCGGAAGCATCATACTGAGTTTCGAAATAGACGAGACAGACGGCTACGTCCTCTTTTCGGTCACAGATACCGGATGTGGCATACCGGACGATAAACAAGAGCTCGTATTCAACCGTTTTGTGAAGTTAAACGAATTTGTACAAGGTACCGGACTGGGGCTTTCTATCTGTAAACTGACCATCCAGCAGATGGGTGGAGACATTTGGATAGATCGCAATTATAAAAACGGAACCCGCTTCGTATTCTCGCATCCAATAAAAAAACGGGAAGAGGAAAACACAGAAATACAATAAAAAAGTATTCGTTTTATTTTTTTTCTGCTTCTTTTTCATTTACTTTGCCACCGTAAAGACAAAGGGGTGCCCGGCAAGACGGGCTGAGATCATACCCTGGAACCTGATGCAGTTAGTACTGACGTAGGGATTGTGTTACTTCATTACCGCTCTCCATATTAATAGCACTCTCTTTGTATTTACTTTCGTTATCATCAATAAACCTAATTTTGTAGCGATGAAAGTACAAGTTAACAACAAAGAAGTGGAAATAGCCGATACTTCTACCATTACGCAACTCACCGTACAATTGGAACTTCCCACTCAGGGCATTGCCATTGCAGCCGCGTACGGACTGGGACAGTTTCACACTCCACGAGAATGACAATCTGGTTATAATTAAAGCTGCTTGCGGAGGATAGACTATGATCAGCCTGCAATTTATTACTCACCATACCGAGAAATATTCTTATCTGGATTCTGCCCGCATGGCACTTGAAGGCGGGTGCAAATGGATACAATTGCGTATGAAGGAAGCGCCACTGGAAGAAGTGAACATGACGCCATTCTGATACTGGACGACCACGTGGAATTGGCCCAAAAGCTGGAAGTGGACGGAGTACATTTGGGTAAAACAGACATGCCGGTAGCCGAAGCCCGCCAACTGCTGGGCGAAGCGTTCATCATTGGCGGAACAGCCAATACATTTGAGGATGTAGAAATGCACTATCGTGCAGGAGCAGACTATGTAGGTATAGGTCCATTCCGTTTCACTACTACCAAAAAGAACCTGAGTCCTGTCTTGGGAATAGAAGGATACACTTCCATCATTTCACAGATGCAACAGGCCGGAATACAACTTCCGGTAGTAGCCATCGGCGGTATCACTTATCAGGATATTCCGGATATCATGAGAACAGGAGTCAACGGTATTGCTTTATCCGGTACCATACTGCAGGCCGAAAACCCTGTAGAAGAGACCACCCGGATCTTGTCAATCCCCCTTTAATCTCCTTCCCTATTATAAATCATCATTCATAAATTATAAATCATGAAACAGCTTATTATTGCGGGACGTGAATTCAACTCCCGGCTATTCCTTGGTACAGGAAAATTCAACTCAAACGAGCTGATGGAACAATCTTTACTTGCATCGGGTACTGAAATGGTAACGGTGGCCATGAAACGCATAGATATGGATAATAAAGAGGATGACATGTTAAAACACATCATTCATCCGCACATCCAGTTGTTACCCAATACATCGGGTGTACGAAATGCGGAAGAGGCCGTATTTGCCGCACAAATGGCACGCGAAGCTTTCGGAACGAACTGGTTGAAGTTAGAGATTCATCCCGACCCGCGCTATCTGCTTCCGGATTCGGTAGAAACATTGAAGGCTACCGAAGAATTGGTAAAACTGGGATTTGTCGTACTTCCCTACTGCCAGGCCGATCCTGTATTATGCAAACAATTGGAAGAAGCCGGTGCGGCCTTTGCCCCTTCACCCATCGCAATGATAATCTGTTTATAGGATATATCCGTTACATCTCCTGCTGCATAAATACCCTTCACGGAAGTGCGGCCATTTTTGTCGGTCAGGATTTCGCCCATACGGTTCGTTTCTACCAAATCCTTGAATAAAGCACTATTGGCAGTTAAACCAATCTGAACGAAAATGCCGTCCAAAGCAAAGATTTCTTCTTTATCCGAAGAACGGTCTTTCTTAATCATACCGACCACCTTATCCCCATCGCCCAATACTTCAACCGTCTGGGTGTGAGTAAAGATATCTACATTAGGCAGACTCCTGACTTTCTCCTGCAAAACGGTATCTGCTTTCAGAGTCTCCATAAACTCGAAGACCGTCACCTTAGAGCAAATACCTGCCAAATCAATGGCCGCCTCCACTCCGGAGTTACCACCACCGATAACAGCTACCTCCTTGCCTTTATAAAACGGTCCGTCGCAATGCGGACAGAATGCCACTCCATGACCAATATATTTCTCTTCGCCCGGAACATTCAACTTCCGCCAGTTGGCACCTGTAGCAATAATCAGCACAGGAGCCTTGTAACTTTCACCACCCTTAACCGACAGCACTTTCATTTCCCCGACTACCTCGGCTTTTTCTATCCTGCGATTCTCAAGTATATCAATATGGTAAGCAGCCAAATGGCTTTTCAAGTCCTGTGCCAGTTCTTTACCGGTAGTCCGAGGCACGGATATCAGATTCTCAATACCCATGGTCTCATTCACCTGACCACCTATACGTTCAGCCACTACAGCCACCCGCAGCCCTTTTCGAGCAGAATATATGGCAGCCGCAGCACCGGCAGGACCGCCTCCCGCTACCAACACATCATACTCTTTCGTTTCAAAAGATTCCGAAACCGATGCACCATAACGCACTTCAAGTTTTTCGAGCAAATCACCGATATTACCGCGTCCCACATGAATCTGTTCGCCATCGGCAAACACTGTAGGAACAGCCTGCACTTTCATGCGGTTCACCTCCTCTTCATTCACAGCACCGTCTACAGCTTCATGGCGTATCTGAGGATTAAGCACCACCATCAGATTCAATGCCTGAACTACATCAGGACAGTTGGTGCAGCCCAACGATAAATATGTAGTCAGATTTATCGGTCCGCGCAATGCACGGATACGCCGGGTGATAAACTCATCGGGAAAATTCTTACCTTTGCCATCAGCATTAAGTATCGCCATCAGCAAAGAAGTAAATTCATGCCCGCCGGGGACGGCTCGGAAAGTAATACCCGTATCTTCCCCTTCCTTTAAAAGAATAAATTTCAAACCTTCGCTCTCTTGCAAACGACAGGAGAGTTTTTCGGAACAAGAAGCCACTTCTTCCAACAAATCCACCAACTCGGCACGGCTTTCATGCCGAGGGTGGACAAAGATGTCGAAAGTATAGTGCGCATCCAGTTGGGCAAATAGCCCTTTTAACTGTTCTTTTATTGCGCTATCCAACATATTTTTCCCAATTGCTTTAAATTTTACCTACGAGGTCAATGCTCGGTTTCAGAGTCTCGGCACCTTTTTTCCACTTTGCGGGACAAACTTCCCCATCATGACCGGCAACAAACTGAGCCGCCTCCACTTTACGAAGTAACTCATCGGCATTACGTCCGATGCTGTTGTCCTGAATTTCAGCCAATTTAATCTTACCTTCAGGATTAACCACAAAGGTACCACGATAAGCCATGCCATCTTCCTCAATCATCACACCGAATGCGCGAGAAAGAGCTCCGGTAGGATCTGCCAACATTGGATAAGTGATTTTGCGAATGCTTTCGGAAGCATCATGCCATGCTTTATGAACAAAATGTGAATCTGTGCTGACAGAATACACCTCTACACCCATTTCCTTGAATCGGTCATACTTCTCTGCCATGTCTACCAACTCAGTAGGGCAAACGAAAGTAAAGTCGGCAGGATAGAAAAAGAAAATAGCCCATTTCCCTTCGATATCCTTGTTAGTCACTGTTTTAAACTCTCCATTGTGAAATGCCTGAACTTTAAATTCAGGTATTTGTGAATTAATAATAGGTTCCATACACTTTCTATTTTAAAAATGAAATTAATTTTTAAATTGTAATTATTACATTTGCAAAGGTAGTGCACTGCGTTTCCCTCTGCAATACCTAATTATTAGGATAATATAGAACAACAATCACCATAAATAGGTACAGAAGATTAGGTGTATTTAAAGTTTTTACGTACTTTTGCCTCGGAATTTATAAAAAACAACAAGAAATGGACGATTCAAACCCACGAACGTACAGTATAGTATTAACTTATCCGGCAGGGCTCTAAACAGCACGCCTGCAATGCCTCTGCCCGGAATTAAAACAAACGAAAGGAGGCAATAAGATGAGAAAATATCTTTATTGTGAAAACGGTTTTGTGGAAAAGCCGCAGTGGATGCCCAACTGCTGGGTAAATGTAGAATGCCCTGATAAAAGCGATTTTGACTTTCTGACCAAAGATTTAAAAGTCCCCGAATCTTTTTTAGAGGACATTGCCGATGTAGATGAACGACCGCGTACCGACACCGAGGAAAACTGGTTGCTGACCATTATCCGTATTCCTTTGCAGCAACAAGGAAGTATTCCATATACAACCATTCCCATAGGCATTATCACAAACAATGAGATTATTGTCACCATTTGCTATCATTCCACTGAAATGATACCCGACTTTATCGACCATACACGCCGAAAAGGAATAGTGGTGCGCAATAAGTTTGAATTGATATTACGGCTGATTTACTCTTCTGCAGTATGGTTCCTGAAATACCTGAAGCAAATAAACAATGATGTGACAGCAGCCGAAAAAGAGTTGGAGAAAAGCATCCGCAACGAAGATTTACTTCGACTGATGAAGCTGCAAAAGACATTAGTCTATTTCAACACCTCGATACGTGGAAATGAGGTGATGATAGGCAAATTGCAAAGTATCTTTCAGGAAAAGGATTACCAAAACCCTGATTTGGTAGAAGATGTGGTCATTGAATTGAAACAAGCATATAACACAGTAAATATTTACAGTGACATCTTAACAGGCACAATGGATGCTTTCGCTTCCATTATTTCAAATAATGTGAATACCATCATGAAACGCATGACCAGCATCTCCATCATATTGATGGTACCTACATTGATAGCCAGCTTTTATGGAATGAACGTAGATGTACATGTAGATGAGTTACCGCATGCTTTCAGCCTCATCATATTAATATCTATCATGCTATCGGCCATGGCATTCGTTATCTTCAAAAAGATAAAGTGGTTTTAAGCCGAAAATTACTTTACTATCGTTTTGCTGTCGTGTCGGAATATATCCGCCACGACAGATAACGATACAATAAATTCATAATTCTATCGGCATTTCCTCTTTCTTTGCCCTATCTTACGCCTTATCCACAGATAATAGCCGGTCAGTGGCAGACAAGCTCCGATGAGAGCCGCAGCAAAGGCAAGTATTTTGGTAAACATGCCGCCCCAACTTCCCACATGCACTGAATATATCCATCCCCGAATCTTCCCCGATGGCTCAGCATTCTGATATAAAGATACATTTGTTATCTCACCCGAACGAGGGTCAAACTCATAACGATCACTCGCACGCTGATTGCCCAACCGGTCGAAAGAGACATTGGCAGTACCCCGGGATATGGTAATCTGTCTGCAATCGGGATTCTCATTCTTCAACTGTCGATAAACCTGTTCCCAATGTGCATACGGAGCCTGTGATTTTTCCTTTCCCTTCTTTTCCTGTCCATGAGCTGCATGCCCACTTCCTTGCCGGGTTTCTACTCCAAAGATTTTATAGAATCCGGTCCGGTACCAGGCGAAAGACCAAGTCAGCCCCGTCAGTGACATCACCAGCAAAAACAACAACGCATACAGACCGCCCGCCACATGAAAATCATAGCAGAACCTGCGAAACCCCTTCCGCGACGTTATCTTCAGACTATTCTTCATCGCCTGCAGTGTACGCGGCCACCAAATAATGATACCCGTCAACAGAATAAGAACAAACATCAGTGTACTCACTCCTACTATCATCTTTCCCCAAAAAATACCGCCATCAGGCTTCATACTGTCCAACAGCCAGCGATGCAGTTTAAACATGGTCAGGAAAAAAGCCGGACGTTCGTATTTCCCTTTCACTTCACCCGTATAAGGGTCGATATAAACTGATGCACGGCGCGGTTTGGAAAGATTTACCTGCCACGTGCGCCCTTTCTCCGAAGGAATACTCACTCCGGCAACAGATACACTATCGGGCAATGTCTCCGCCACTCGTTCTAGAAGCATCTCCACAGGCAGCGGTTCCGCCTTTATCTCTTTCACTCGATAAAGGTCGGGACGGCTCCATTCTGTTATTTCGTTCTCGAAAACCAGCATGGCACCCGAAAAGCATATCAGGCTGACGAGCAGTCCGAAAGGCACAGAAAGCCAAAGATGCAGTGTCCGAAATATCTTTTTCATTTCTGAGATGTAAGTTTACCTACAGTACTAACAGACTCCGCAATGATAGTCAGCCCCTTTGTGGCAGTAGCAGTCCGAGGGTCAATCTTATAAAGTGCCGGAGTACTGCCATCGGTAGTGGATACCGGCATATATATGTAACCATTCTCGTTATAAGGAATATTTCCATAAGCACTCAGAACATCTTCCGATGGCAATCCGGTCACCGGTTTCAGTGTCCGGTCTTCACCTTTAAAGACTGCCAGTTCAGTAGTATACTCCCCTTTCGACTGTAACCCGCGAGTATACATCTGAAGCAGGAAATAATCTTCTGTGATATGCCAGCATTTGTACATCGGATGCTTGTTTCCAAGCTCTTCTAGATTGACATAATAAGTATCGTCAAACGAAGTTTCTCCTGCCTTGATTCGCATCACTCCCGAAGGAAGTGTTCCCTGCACACGCTTTAAGTCATCCGAAGAAGTGGTAAGTCGTCCGTAGCCGGGTGAGAAAACATAAAGATCGCCGTTATCAGCCGCCCAAATAGTCTGGTAATATTGAGAACGCATACGTCCGCTGGCAAAGCCGATTTTATCAGTGGCAACAATCGTTGGAGTACTGCTGAAATCATTTCCGCTGTAAATAGCCACGTATGCATGGTCGGGATACTGAGTAGAAGGAATAGAACCTTCTTTATAAGCACCGCTGCCACTGCCTCCCGCCACGGTTGCCACAAGTTGCGGATCGGTCACCTTGTCCGGGAACGCTTTTACACCATATTGGCTCATCCCCATCGGAATTACTGAAGTGTAAAGTTTGCCGTTTGCCTGTACAAACCCGGAAAAAGTAACATACTCACCATTACCCAAGTAGTTTTCACACGGGTAGGTCTTGGTACTTGTAGTACCGTCCAGTGAATTCAGATAGTTGACCAAAATACCTTGCTCCGCATATCCGCCGGCATCCGTCCGGTCTGTATCTCCGGTAGAAGCGGTAATCACATTATCTCCCCACGTGCCATACGTGGTGATGCGTTTAAAAGCATACGACAGATGCTCTTCGAGCTTATTATTACTGTTCAGAATGTAAGAAGAACCGGTTCCGTCTCCTCCCTTATTATACACAAGGCGGAAGAGGTAATCATTGTTATGAAACACCCAATACGTACCGGTCTCTGTCTCAAGACCGTTATTTTTCACTGTAACGCTTCCTTCGTCCAAAGACTCGGCAGTCAGGAGATAATTTACCCCATCAACAGTGGCAGCAACCACGTATGTCCCTGCCCCGGTACCGGGAGCATCCGGCGTTGAATTTTCAGGTACTGTATCATCACTGCATGAAGTCAACACGCTGCCTGCACAACATGCCATGACAACAGACCAAAACAAAAATTTTCTATTCATCATTCTTCTATTTATATTTTATCGATTCATATTCTATTGTCCGAAATAAACCCTCACCTTCCCGTAGAATGCACGCCCGGCTTTCTGCAGGCTATAATTATCATACAATTTCTCATCCGTGAAATTCTTGCATTCCAACGAGAGGTTATAGCGTCCATTCTTGATACTATACGTAATCCCCAGATTGTGTGAGAATTGTTCCGGCACACGTTTCTTGGAAGAAGCCTCTCCGATAGTTTCCCAATTCAATGGAAATTCGTGCTGATAATAGCTGTCATACGTGAGCGACAAGCGGTTTCCTTTTGCAAACAAATCATGCCAATAGAGCGAAGCATCCAAGCTGGCATAACGGTAAGGCTGATTGGGTATACGAAGTTTATACTTCAGGCTTTCCTGCAGGGAGCCTCCCTCCAGATATTTTTCATTGTCACGCGTATCCATGCTGCTATAAGTACCTCCCACACTGAGCCAGTGCGAATAGCTGTAACGTGCAGACACATTAAAACCTTTCGTCTTTACACGCCCGTGATTATAATAGGAACCATAACTTTTACCACCAAAAGAGCTGATGGTACGGACGATGTAATCTTTCGTATCACGATAAATCAGACTTCCTTCCACATAGAGCTCATGCTTGCCCAAGCGGTGCGTATAACTGAGGTTCAAGTTGATATTGTCACTGTTCTCCGGATTCAGGTCAGCCTTACCCGCTTCCAAGTCCTCATCACCGAACAACTCTTCATTCGATGGCAACCGATAAGCTTTCTCATACGAGAGCTTTACCTGTAAATCCCTTATTATCCAATATGTGCCTGCCGCTCCATACCCCAGAGCACTTACGTGCTTGGACATATCAATATAGTTCCCTATACCATCGGCATTCTGTGAGACTAATCCCGAACTATGCTGGTTATAATACTTTCCGAAGGCAGAGAAGTTCCACCTTTCAGCAGGCATCAGACGATAAGAAAGTCCGGTGATATTCTTCCTTGTCTTCTTGGGAACGGTAAAATCCGAAACAGCCGAAGTGGAATTCACATCCGAACGGTTACTGCGCTCGAAAACCGTCAGTACATGGCTCAGTGTAAAGGTCTGCGTCCTGCTGAGACGATAATCAACCTTGAACGTCCCATTCCAGTTCTTATTCTTCGATTCATTGTCCTGGTAAGATTGCTCTCCTTTTGAACCGGTATATTGCTTTTCTCCATACCAATTATATTGATAAGGCACCGTATCAATATTCTGAGTCAGATTATAATTATAATTTGCCGTCAAACTAACATCCAGTCCTTTGGTAAATAAATCCCGCTTATGATACTCCAATGAGGGCATCAGCGAATGTCCCTTGCGGTGTTTCTCTCCAAATACTGCCTCTTGGCGCACTCCTGTCTGAATCTCCTTGTACATATTGGAATAAGTAAAACCGAAAAGCAGACGGTCGGCAAAGGGTTTCCCCACCCAACCCACTTTTCCGATGACAGCCTCATTGTGGTAAGTGTCATTGAAACGTTTTACATGCTCAATCTTCTTTTTGTCGGTGGTATTGCCATCGGGAGAAAAATGAGTGACATACGTATCCACATAATAATCATTGTCGGAATAGTTCTGAAATGCATTAATCTCATACATCAATCCGCTTCTGAAAGTCTGTCCGAAATTGATATACGACTTATGCGTATTAAACGAACCATAAGAATAAGAAGTATCCAAAAACCATTTTCTCTTCTTCTTATTCGTTACAATATTGATGACGCCTCCTAAAGCATCGGTACCGAATCCTACCGGTACAACTCCTTTATATACTTCTATACGCTCGGCAAAATTCACCGGAATATTGTTCAGCCCGAAAGAGCTGCCTACCCCCTCCTGCGGCACTCCGTCAATAAAGACTTTGACGTGCTTTCCACTGAACCCATCCAACATGAGTTGGGTATCAGAACCTACACCTCCTGCCTCCCGCAGTTTCATACCCGGCAGTTTGGATAAAGCATCACTCAAATTCTTCGTCGAGTTCTGCAACTCCTCCGTATCCACAGCCACGGCATTGAAAGCCGAACGCTTCACACGGCCTACCCCATTGGACACGACAACGACCTCGTCTAACTCTGTCACAGACGAAGCTAATACTACATTCATTTTTACTCTCTCACCTCGAAAGAGCTTCACCGGCTTCTCTATCGTTTCATAACCGACAGCAGAAACGACCAGTGTATACTCCCCTGCGGGGGCATGCAAATGATATATTCCCTGCTCATTGGTCATACAACCATAATTGGTTCCTTTCAGATACACCGTTGCCAAGTCTATGATTTCTTTCTCCTTCGATACGACTTTACCCGAAATCATGGTTTTATGCTGCTGTGCATATACAGATACAGCCGTCAATAAAACGATGATTAAAATATTCACTTTCCGAACTGCTGTTTTCACGTTTTCTTCTTCTAAGTAATTACATTCTTTATTCGGATGCAAAGGTCTTGATAAAACTGACGCGCCACAATCGCTTTTTATAGGTAATTTAGAAACCTTCCTCAACAGTCATTTCTTTCATACAATCACTATTTATAAGTATTCTCCCCATTGAGCAGGCAAATATTCCTTTGCACCGGAAATAAACTTTTTTGCACGTTGCAAGGAATTTGAAATATTTATAGCCTATCTTTGCAGCATTAAACTAACCTATTAAACACCAATAATAAATGAAAAAGCTATCTGGTTTTCTATTGTTATTCGTCTTTCTATGCTGCTCACTGTCAGCAAAAGAAACGCAAATCATCATCTTTTCGACTAATGACATGCACGGCAGTATCGACAACTTTGCCAAAATAGCAAGTTATATACAAAAAGAGCGTGCCAAGAATCCCAACATTCTGATTTTGAGTGGGGGAGATATGTTTTCGGGTAATCCGGTGGTGGACCAATACCCTGAGAAAGGCTTTCCTATGATTGACCTGATGAACCGGATAGGATATCAGTATGAAATATTCGGCAACCATGAATTCGACTACGGACAGGAGGTACTGAACCGGCGAATGGAGCAAGCCAACTTCCAATTCCTATGTGCCAACATGATTGTTGATGAAGAAACAGCCGGAATCAAACAACCTCAGCCATACGCTTTTCTGCAAATCGGTGACACCAAGATATGCATCCTGGGCCTTATCGAAGTGAGTAAGCGAAGAACAGGTGAGCTGCTACCCGCCACCCATCCCGCACGCCTGAAAGGTATCACATTCACCGAGCCTGTATCAACCGCACTTAAATACAAGAACTTACGCAGCCGGTGCAACCTGTTTGTCGGTCTCACTCATACCGGTTATAACAAAGATTGTGAGATAGCCGAAGCGATGCCCGAACTGGATGTTATCATCGGGGGACACTCACATACACGCATTGATTCTACCATTGTCGTCAATGGTGTCTTGATAAGTCAGGCGCAGAGCAACCTTCATTATCTGGGCAAGACTACTATCACCTTGGAGGATAATAAAGTAAAAGAGAAGAAATTCGAGCTGATTAATATGGCAAAACTCAAAGACGAAGATACAGATATCAAGCAGTCTATTCAGAAATTCCGCAAGGATTGCCACTTAGACCAAGTAATAGCACATGCCACAGCACAGTTCAACGGTAAAGAGCCACTCGGCTCACTGATGACCGATGCCGTAGCCGATGTGCATAATCTCGACTTTGCTTTCCAGAATGCCGGCGGTGTGCGCATCGGACAAATGGCGAAAGGAGAAATCACCATGGCCGAAATCTATCAGTTGGACCCCTTCGGCAATACTGTAGTTGTCTATCAAATGACTCCGGCAGAGATTCGCACTTTATTAATGAACTCCTACCGCAAAGCCAGCAAACGTGCCGATCTATTGGTGTCGGGCATGACCTACACCATTCATACCCGTGACGGCAAAGCCGTGAGTGTCACCATAAAAGACATGAATGGCAACCCGCTGGACGAAAATAAACAGTACAAAGTAGGTATGAACAGCTACATCGCCTCCAGTTATCGATTCGACCATGCCGACCCGGGGCATGAAATGACTGCCACCTCTTCGGATGCTTTGATAGAATATCTGAAACAGCAAAAAGAAATCACGCCTCAACAGCCACGTACTAGTATTGTAGAAGAATAAACAGAATATATACAATAAAAAGAGGTTGTAACCGATGTCGGCTACAACCTCTTCTGTTTTTATATTACCTGAATTAAAATATGATATTTGCAGACATTACTTAGCAAATGCGTGACGATAACCTTTCACCTTGTTCCAGCTGCCGCGGGTAAAATCGGGTACAGCTACCGGAGCATTACCGTTTTCGATAGAAAGGCGGGTAAGTTCTGCCATGCAGCACCATTCAGCCAAGTCGTATACATCCATATCCAAAGGCAAACCGTTGCGCAGACAGTAAACCAGACGGT
>OGLT01001469.1_pt1 | contig 12254 bp, 12 predicted proteins | sample 1572911 | NCBI WGS metagenome assembly OGLT01 (sample SAMEA2582014, study PRJEB24529) | metagenome | biome: Human gut stool | place: China | collected 2011 | reverse complement strand
AGAACTTGATGTTGTTTTGTCGGCAGGCAGCTCCGATAATGTGAATCCGAATCTGCTTATATCGGCTTTTGAAAACCGTTTTTTGGTTTCCTGTGATACCGACATCACAAGAAATGACCTCTACAACGCAGATATGGAATTGTTTAGATAGGTGAATATATGTTTGAATTTACAATACGAGAAAATGATTTTTTAAACGGATTTTTGGATTTATTGAGTGACTATGTAAATAAGTCGTATAAGTTCACCATGTCGTACCTGACAAGCCCTCTTTTGTCAGATGTGCGTGAGAGCGAAAGACTTGTTTTGCTTGTAGTCAACAAGTCTGTTTTTCAAAATATGTACAGTTTCATCAAACTGAATGACAGCAATATGCAGTTTGCATCATTTTCCTGTCTTGAAACAGCCGTGAACTCAATGCGACTTTACAATGTCCTTGCTATAAATCCGGATTATATGCACGAATATATTACCGGCGGAAACTTTTCGCTTGAAGTATGTGAAAATGAAATTTCAGAAAAACAAAAAGAATACAACAAAGGTGAAGAGGAGTTCTCGCTCCGTGAATTTGCAACCGGACTTGGCAAATTCAATTCTTTTGAATTGAAAAATGCAGCTGTTGCGTCACAGCTTGTTGACGGCAATATCTTTCTCGGACTTTCCTGCGGCAATGAACTCGGAGAGGATTTGCAGGATGAAGTCAGAAAGAGTATGATCGGTGCATACCTTTCACTTTCAAAGCACAATAAAATGTTTTTTAACGGCGGTATAGATGATAATCTTGAAGAGCTTGAGGACAAGCTCTATGCAAAGTTTCTTGAATATATCAGAAAGTTCTCATAATCTTTTTAAACTTTCACATTACTTTACACAAGCGTTCAATTTTCTGTCACATAAGACAGTTATTATATGCTTGTAAGTTAAAGATAAACAAAAAAACACTTTAACTTCACATAGATAATGCTTACAAGAACTTTTCATAGATTTCCTCTCTAATATGTCGAAAGACACAAAGGTCGGCTTTTCTGCCGACCTTTTTAATTTATCAGGTGTTTTATTATGAATTACTACTCCCTTAATAAATATCTCAAAAATACATTCGGTGAAAAGGTGTACAAAATTTCGCTGAATGGTAATATGACCTGTCCGAATCGTGACGGAACCCTCGGAACAAGGGGCTGTATTTTTTGCAGCAGGGGAGGCTCCGGAGAATTTGCCTCCGATGCACTTCTTCCTGTTCACGGACAAATCGATCAGGCTAAACTGCGAATAAAAAAGAAATCCGACTGTAAAAAGTTTATTGCATACTTTCAGCCGTTCACAAATACCTATGCGCCTATTGAATATCTTGAAAAAATATTTACAGATGCAATTTCAGAACCCGACATTGTTGCCCTTTCAATCGCAACCCGTCCCGATTGCCTGGGAAATAATGTGTTAGGTCTTCTTGAAAAACTGAACAAGATAAAACCTGTCTGGGTAGAACTCGGATTGCAGACCATTCATGAAAAATCGGCAGATTATATAAGAAGAATGTATCCGCTATCCGTTTATGACTCAGCTACAGAAAATCTTCATAAAATCGGAATCAATGTAATTACACACATTATTTTGGGACTTCCGAACGAATCTAAAGAAATGATGCTTGAATCTGTAAAATATGCAGGCAGTAAAACCGACGGAATTAAACTGCAGTTGTTGCATATTTTAAAAAACACAGACTTGTGTGATGACTATGAAAGCGGAAAATTTGATGTGCTTTCAATGGAAGGTTATATTGATATTCTTTGCGATTGCGTTGAAGTGTTGCCTGAAAATGTTGTAATTCACCGTTTAACAGGTGACGGGGATAAAAAACAGCTCGTTGCACCCATGTGGAGTGCCGACAAAAAGCGTGTTTTAAACTCAATCAACCGTGAATTTGCAAAGCGTAATATCACGCAGGGAAGAAAGGCAAAGTAAAAGACTCCCGAATCAATCATCGGAAGTCCTGTTTTCAAGAGTATTGTCATTGTGATTTTTCTCTTTTTCAGCTTTCTTCTGAGCTGTTTTTTTACCGATTGCATATGCAACAGCTAATACAGCCAAGCATCCCGCAGTTATGCCCATGCCGGCAAGGAAAAATTTTATTTGCCTATCTTTAATGGGATTGTAATCAATATATTCGTCATCTGAGGTATTAACAGTTGTAGGTTCGGTCGGGTGTTTACTTTTACCGCCCTTTCCTGTAGCTTGCGTGCTGTTTTTATTGCTTGACGAGGAACTTCCGCCGCTAACCGTTCCCGACGCATTTTTATATATTCTGATACACGATGCAGTGCAACTTCCGACATCCATAAAGTTCACATCGGAATCAACACATTGATTCACCGTGTAGTCAATATACGCAGTACCTTCTTTTATTGTTTTGAAATCAAGCGTTAAGACATCGCTTCCGCCCGAAATATTTTGTCCTTCAGAATTAAGAAAAACAACTTTAACCTTGCCGCTTTTCTTGTTGACCTGAATTTTTGAGCCGTTATTCACTGCCTTAATCTTTCTGAATTCGATATAATCGGCATCATATGTAAATTCGAATGTTGCGGCAGAAAGTCGATTGTCGGAATTTGCGGAAAGAGCAACGCTGAACAGTCTGTTCGGCTTCATATCTGCATTCTGCATTTCAAAACTTACGCTTGCGGTTGCAAATGCACTTGTTAAAGATATTTGCAATAAAGCTACCAAAATTAAAATAATAGAAAATAGTTTTTTCATAGTTCGCTACATAAAATTAAAATATTTCAAAATCTCACTTGATTTTTCTGATTTCATTTGATATAATAAACAGGTCGTTTGGAGAGATGTCCGAGCCGGCCGAAGGAGCATGATTGGAAATCATGTATACGGTGAACACCGTATCAGGGGTTCGAATCCCCTTCTCTCCGCAAACGACCGGGAGGTCGGCTGGGTTGCAAACGATATTCGTTTGCAACCTTTTTGCTTTTCGGAGGCAACGAATTTATTCGGAACGTTTCGGGATCGTCCGTAGTGCGGACGGCCGACGGCCGGGTATTGGCAGGGATATGCGGCTCTTCGGTCGGTCGCGGGAAGGCGGGCCGCAACTCGATCTTTGTCTTGTCTGTCGGAAGTTGGGAAAAGTTATTATCCGGGGTTTCGAAATCGACTACCCGGTGACGGACGAGATGTTTGCCCGGCCGGAATAGCGTTTTTTTAGCTGGTGCGGGTATCGGCGTTGTGAAGATTCGTGTTAAAGAAAAAAGCCTCCGCTCGAACGGAGGCTTTTTTCTTGCAGGCGGAAGGATCTACTTCGTAGAAGCGGCTCTCTTCTCCTTGATACGGGCTTTCTTACCCGTCAGGTTACGCAGGTAGTAGATGCGTGCGCGACGAACCACGCCCTGCTTGTTTACCTCGATGCTCTCGATGTGGGGCGAATAGAGGGGGAAGATACGCTCGACGCCGATGCCGTTGGAGATCTTGCGGATCGTGAACATCTTGGTCTTGCCCGAACCCTTGATCTGGATAACTACGCCGCGGAAACTCTGTACGCGCTCCTTGTTACCCTCGATGATTTTGTAGGATACGGTGATCGTGTCACCGGCCTTGAACGACGGTACATCGGCATCCGTCTTTGCCCACATCTGCTCGTTGACGAGCTTGATGATTGCGTCTTTGTTCATTGTTGCAACAAATTTAATGTGTTTCGCACCCAACATTCCCGCTGCGCCCGCCGTACCATACGGATACCCTGATCCGTAATCCCGCGTTCCCGGCACGCCGGACGGGCTGTGCCGTCCTTGTGTCCCCGCAACTGCGTAGCGCCCAATGAAAGAGGTTGATATACGCCCCGTAAGGGACTGCAAATATACGAAGTTTTTTTCATTCGGTGCAAGTGCGGCATGAAAATATCTTCCGTGAGCGTGATTTATTGTTATCTTTGCAGGTAAAATACCGACTATGAAAGAAGAAAAACTGATACTCGTAACCAATGACGACGGGTACGATTCGAAGGGGCTGGTGGCGGCCGTCGAGGTCGCGCGGGCCTTCGGCCGCGTGGTGGTCGTGGCACCCGAGACGACGCAGAGCGGCATGAGCCAGGCCATCACCATGTACAATCCCCTCTACCTGCGCTGCGTGCGGAAGGAGGAAGGGCTGGAAGTGTATTCCTTTTCCGGTACGCCGGTCGACTGCGTGAAGATGGCCTTCGACTACCTGTTGCGCGACGAGCGCGTCGACCTGGTGATTTCGGGCATCAACCACGGTTCCAATTCGGCCGTGAACGTGCTCTACTCGGGGACGATGGGGGCGGCTATCGAAGGCAGTTTCTACGATTGCCCGTCGGTCGGGCTGTCGCTCGACGACCACGGCGCAGACGCCGATTTCGAGGCGGCGGTGGTCTACGGGAAGCGGATCGTGCGCAGCGTCCTGGAAAAGAAGGTCGAACTCCCGTTGTGCCTCAATGTGAACGTCCCCGTAGGCAAGCCCGGCGAACTGCACGGCATCCGCCTCTGCCGCCAGAACCGCGGGTTCTGGCGCGAGGAGTTTTACCGCCACGAAGACCCGCGGGGCCGTGCGTATTTCTGGCTCACGGGCGATTTCGTCAACGGCGAGCCCGGGGCGGAGGATACCGACGAGTGGGCGCTCGCGCACGGCTATGTTTCGATCGTGCCGGTGCAGGTCGACCTGACGGATTACCGCCAGCTCGCAGCCCTTGCCAATGTGTTGGAATAATACTATATTTGTAAAAAATCGGGACTCCTATGTTGATTAAGATCCTGCTTGTCATCGCCATCCTCATCCAGACGGTCGCGACGGCATATGCCCTCAAACTGGTGCGGGCTACCAAGTACAATTCGGTGTGGATTCTCTTCATCGTGGGGTTTTCGCTGCTCTCGGTCGAGCGGTTCGTGCAGCTGCTGATGGCCAGCGGGCAGTACGTTCCCCGGTGGTGGTTCGCCTACCTGGGGATCGTGATCTCGATCTGCCTGTCGATCGGCGTGATGTACGCCCACAAGCTCTTCAAGTACATCGGCAGGCTTAACCGCCAGCGGCAATTGCTCAACAAACGCATCCTCACGGCCGTGCTCCGCACCGAGGAAAAGGCGCGTTCGCGCTTCTCGAAGGAACTGCACGACGGGCTGGGGCCGCTGCTCTCGTCGGCGAGGATGTCGCTTTCGGCGCTGGCACGCGACGAACGCAGCCCCGAGCAGAAGGAGATCATCGACAATACGACCTATGTGATCGACGAGGCGATCCGTTCGCTGCGCGAGATTTCGAACAACCTTTCGCCCCACGTGCTCAATGACTTCGGGCTGGCGCGGGGCGTGCAGAACTTCATCGACAAGAGCGCCGCGATGCACGACGTGAAAATCCGCTTCACGACCAACCTCCGTTCGGAGCGGTTCGATACGGACGTCGAGGTGATCCTCTACCGGGTGATCTGCGAGCTGATCAACAACTCGCTCAAGCATGCCGCCTGTTCGTCGATCAACCTTTCGCTGTCGCAGAACGGGACGGAACTGGCGCTGGACTATACGGACGACGGGCGGGGGTTCAACCCGCAGGCCATGATGGACTGCGGCATGGGGCTTTCGAACATCTCGTCGCGCATCAATTCGCTGGGCGGCGTGTTCGACATTGCCAGTGCCAAAGGCCGGGGGATGCGCGCCGCGATCCGTGTCAATACGCAGGAGGAGCAGGCATCGCAGAGGCTCCGCCGCCGCAAACGCAAATGATATGGAACGCACGATCGTACTTGTAGACGACCATTCGCTTTTCCGCAACGGGCTCAGGGGGCTGCTGGAGCATTGCGCCGGGTGCCGCGTGGTGGGCGAGGCGGCCAGCGGCGAGGAGTTCCTCGCCATGCTGCCGGAGTTGGAGGCCGACATCGTTTTCATGGATTTCGCCATGCCCGGTATCGACGGCGCGCAGACCACCGAGCGGGCGCTGGCGCGGTGTCCCGAGCTGAGGATCATTACCCTTTCGATGTTCGGCGAGGAGAGCTACTATACGCGCATGGTGCAGGCCGGGGCTCGGGGTTTCCTGCTCAAGGACTCGGACATCGGCGACGTGGTCGAGGCCATCGACACGGTGATGGCCGGGGGCAGCTATTTCAGCCCGCAGCTCCTGTCGTCGCTCGCGGGGCGTATGCGTACGCGCGAGGATGCCCCCGACGAGGAGCTTTCGGCCCGCGAGCGCGAAATCCTGGTGGCCGTATGCCGCGGCCTGTCGAACCAGGAGATCGCCGACGAACTGTTCATCTCGAAACGTACGGTCGACAAGCACCGCGCCAACATCCTCGAAAAGACCGGCTGTAAAAACACCGCCAGCCTGGTCGTCTATGCCATCCGCAAGGGGATCGTGGAGATCTGACACCTAACCTAAACCCCATACCGATGAAAAAAATCCTTTGCCTTGTCGTGTGCGCCGTGTTTGCCGCGGCGCTGCCCGCCCGTGCGCAGTCGGACGAATACCGCGATGCGGTCGCCGAGATGATGGAGCTGACCGGGGCGCTCCGGAATGCCGATGTGGTCATGACCCAGATGGTCGGGTACCTCAAAACCTCCGCCCCGTCGGTTTCGGAAGCCGTTTGGGAGAAGATAATCTCGAAATTCAATGAGAAGATGCGCGCCCGCATGGTCGATATCTATGTGCCGATCTATTCCAAATATCTGACGCTCGCCGATCTGCGTGAGCTGAATGCCCTTTACGCCAAGCCGGTCATGCGGAAGGCGGTCGGTGCGACCCCTGCGATCATGCAGGAGGGCATGTCCGCCGGTGCGGCGCTGGGACAGGAGATCATGACCGAATTGCAGCGGGAACTGCAGGCCGGAGGATACGAATAGCCGCCTGCCGCGTCGGAAATTTACAGCAGCGGCGAAAAGACGCGCATAAGCGATTCCGCGACGCGGCGGGTGCGCGGGCGGGTGAACCATTCGCCCGGGGTGACGGTGTGGCAGTGGGTCAGGTCGTCTTCGAATATGGCGGCCATGCGGCTTGCGAATTCGCGGTCGTAGACGAAGGCGTTGATCTCGAAATTGTGCTCGAAGCTGCGGAAATCCATGTTCGCGGAGCCGATCACCGAGAGCATGTCGTCGATGATCAGCAGTTTGGAGTGCAGGAACCCCGGGGTGTAGAACGAAATTTTCACCCCCGCCTTCATCATGTCGTCCAGGTAGGAGTGGGTCGCAAGGTCGACGACTTTCGAGTCGGAACGGGCCGGGAGCATCAGGTGTACGTCGATGCCTGCGAGCGCAGCCTCGTGCAGTGCCGTGTTGAGTACGTCCGAAGGCAGGTAGTAGGGGGTCTGGATCCAGATCCGCTGCCGGGCGCGGGCGATGGCGTAACTGTCGGCCTGCAGCAGGGCGCGCCACTTGCCGAACGGGCCGCTGGGGGCGATTTGCAGGATGTCGTCGGTGAAGTGTCCGGCGGGCGGGTAGTAGTCCGGCCCCGAAATATGCGTTTTCGTAGTCGCCGACCAGTCGCTCAGGAACGAGGCCTGGAGTCCGGCGGCGCCGCTGCCTTCGATGCGGAAATGGGTGTCGCGCCATGTGCCCCATTGCGTGCCGCGGACGTAGCGGTCGGCGATGTTCATGCCGCCGATGAATCCGATGCGGCCGTCTATCACGACGATCTTGCGGTGGTTGCGGTAATTGACCTTGCTGGTGAAGAGCGGGAATTTGACGTGCAGGAAGGCGTATACTTCGATCCCGGCGTCGCGCATCCCTTTGAAAAAGGAGTTCTTGGCACCCCGGCTGCCTACGTCGTCGTAGAGGATGCGTACCCGGACGCCTTCGCGCGCCTTTGCGACCAGGGCGTCCCGCAGGCGGCAACCCGTCTGGTCGTCGTTGAGGATGTAATACTGGATATGGATGTGGTGCCGTGCGCGGGCGATCTCCTCCATCAGCGCTTCCATCTTCGACCGTCCGTCGGTATAGACGGCGATGCGGCTGCCGTAGAGCGGTACGGAGTGCAGCGTATTGAGCAGCAGTGAGGCGAGCGGCCGGTAACGGGGCGGGATGCCGGGGCCTTCGGGGTGTTCGGGCTCTTCGAGCTGCATGGTGATGCGCTTGCGCGTGCGGCGCGAAATGATGCGCTGCTTGGAGAGGTTCTGCCCGAAGAAGAAATAGAAGACCAGCCCGACCACGGGGGCCAGTACCAGCACGACGATCCACGGCAGGGTCTTCAGCGGATTCCGGTTTTCGGTGATGATGACCAGAATGATGCCGAGGATCGTGACCGAGTATACGACCAGGAAGAAGTATGTCAGTATTTGTTGCATGCGGGTTTCTTCTTCGGTGCGTGCCGCTGCCGGGCGGGCTCTATTGCCGCTGCTCTTCCTGCGGGGCTTCCGCGGCGGGGAATTTTACCAGGTAGAGCAGGTGCTCCACGCCGCGCATGTAGTTGCGTTTGGGGTTTTTGGGCGAGTAGATGTAGCAGTCGAGCGTGAAGACGCGGTTGGTCGCCGTGTCGACGGTCGTGTAGCTTACGAACGGGCCGCCCATGAAATCGCCGTGCACGTCCCAGAAGCCGCGCATCTCGCACCAGAGGCGCCCCTCCATGCGGAACATGCGGAAATCGGGCGCGAAGGCGTCGGAGGTGGTCATGTATGAACCGTCCGACGGGCCGGGAATGCGGGCGGCGAACTTGTTGCGGGCGGCGAGCAGTGCCCCGGGCGAAAGCGACTCCTTGCCCTCGTAGGGGTAAGAGTAGATGAAGAAGCCCTGGCTGGCCGTGGGGTATTCGTAGCGCGCCCACAGGAAATCGGGTTCGTTCGCGGCAAGCGCATAGCCTTTCGGCACGTTCATCTCGACCCCGAAGTTTTTCAGAATGGCGTCGTGTATGCCCTTCTCGTTGAATTTCTCCGCGTATTTGATGGCGCGGTCGCGCTCGGCATTTTCGAGGGCGAGGACGATGTTCCCGCGGTTGGCCGAGAGGAACGCCGTGATCGACTTGTCGTTGGGCCCCATGAGCGTCATCACGATCTGGGGGTCGGACGTCACGTTGTACTGGACGGCGACGCTGGACTCGGTGAGCGTGGGGTCTTTGAGTACCTTGAGGATGTTGCGGTGGTCGGCGACCATGCCCGTGAACCCGCGTTCGGTGACGCGCAGCACGTCGAACAACGGTTCGGTCTGGTTGAGGTAGGGGATCGGTGCCGTGAATATCGCGCGCAGCGTATCGCCCACCTCGCCCGTCCACTCCTGCTGCGGGCAGACGACGATCAGCTCGTAGGGAGCGCCTTGTGCGGTTTTGAGCCGCGAATCGGTCAGTGTCCTGAATGCCTTGCAACCTGCCATCGTTGCGACGACGGCCGCGGCCAGCGCGATACGGAAGATAGTTTTCATAGCCGGTCTGGAATTGAATCTACTACAAATATAGTTATATTTTTCGGAAAAGCGCGGAATTTCACTATTTTTGCCTGGAATAAGCAGCCATGCGTTTAAAACCACCGAAAATAATCCGGCGCCTGATGCCGGATCTGATCTGGGAGATCGACGACCAGGACGGCGTGTTCCTCACCTTTGACGACGGCCCCACGCCCGGTGTCACGGAGTGGATACTCTCCACGCTGGACAAGTACGATGCCAAAGCCACGTTCTTCGTGCTGGGCAAGAATGTCGAAATGTACCCCGACCTTTACCAGCGCATCCTCGATGCCGGGCACAGGGTCGGCAACCACACCTACTCGCACCAGAAGGGATGGGGGATGAGCCTCGAACGCTACACGGAGGATGTGGATTTTGCCAACGATCTGGTTCACAGCGAACTGTTCCGGCCTCCGTATGCACGGATTACCCCGGCGCAGGCGCGTTTCCTGGGGCAGCGCTACAAGCTGGTGATGTGGGACATCATCTCGCGCGACTACAACCGCAAGCTCTCGCCCCGCACCTGCCTGCGGAACGTGACCAAATACCTTGCCCCGGGGGCCATCGTGGTGTTCCACGACAGCGAAAAGGCGTTCCGCAACATGCGTTACGCCCTGCCCCGCACGCTGGAGAAGATCCGGCAGATGGGGCTCAAATGCAAAGCCATCGAATTCTGACATGAGGTTCGTAGTCGCCATAACCGCCGCCAGCGGCGCCATCTATGCCCGCCTGACGATAGAACGGCTGCTCGCCTCGCCGTGCGTGTCGGAGATCGCGCTCGTGTGCAGCCGCCACGCCCGCGAGGTGATGGCGCACGAGGGAGTGTCGCTGCCCGTGGACACGCGCATCCGCGAATATGCGAACGACGACATGTTCGCCCCTCCGGCGAGCGGCTCGGCGCGTTACGACGGCATGGCGGTCGTGCCGTCGACGGTAGGTACCGTGGGGCGTGTGGCCGCCGGTACGGCGCAGAGCCTGATCGAGCGGGCCGCCGACGTGATGCTCAAGGAGCGGCGCCGGCTGGTGTTCGTCGTACGCGAAACGCGGAGTAGACGAGGCCGGTGCCGGCCCCCTGGCCGGCCGGGTGTACGCCGGGGCGGTGATCCTGCCCGCATCGCCGTCGTTCTATGCCGCGCCGCAGGGCATCGAGGAGCTGTGCGGTACGGTCGCCGACCGCGCTGCAGCATTGCTCGGGGTCGATATACCGCGCTATGAATGGGGGAAATAGGATATTCCGGATTTTTTTCATAACTTTGCGCCCACGAAAAAATCAATTCAAAACAATACCTTATGGCAACTACAGCTGACATCAAGATCGGTATGTGCATCGAAATGGATGGCAAGACCTTTCAAATCGTGGATTTCCAGCATGTGAAGCCGGGCAAAGGCCCCGCTTTCGTACGAACCAAACTCAAGAACCTCGAATCGGGCCGCGTGCTGGACAATACGTTCTCGGCAGGGGCGAAGATCGAACCCGTACGCGTGGAACGCCGTCCCTACCAGTTCACCTACGAGGATGACCTGGGGGCGCATTTCATGCACACCGAGACTTTCGAAGAGATCAACATCGACAAGAACCTGATCACCAACTACGACCTGATGGCCGACGGCCAGATCGTGGAGGTGATGTTCCACACCGAGAAGGAGACCGTGCTTTCGGCCGAGCTTCCCCCGATCGTGGACATGGAGGTGACCTATACCGAGCCGGGCATCAAGGGCGACACCGCTTCGACCAACTCGCTCAAACCCGCTACGGTCAACACCGGTGCGACGGTGCGCGTTCCGCTGTTCATCAACACGGGCGACAAGATTCGCGTCGACACCCGCACCCGCGAGTATTACGAGCGCATCAAGTAAGCCGGCAGCGTTCCGGAGGGCTGTTTAACAAGTCCCGAAAATCGAAAATCACCCCTGTCAGAATAAGCTCTGGCAGGGGTGAAATCGTTGAAATCAGACTTGTCAGACAGCCCCTTTTGTCCGGGGCGGATCGGACGGTGCGCCCGTTATTCGAATTCGGACATCACGCGCTCCATCTTCCGGCGGATTTGGGCGGTGCAGAGGTTGCCGATGCTGCCTTCGTGGGTGTGGTGCACCTCGCGCGTCGGATGGTACTCACCGCGCTGTACGGCCATGCCCACCTGCTTGTAGGCTTCGCGGAACGGGACGCCTGCGAGTACGAGGCGGTTGACGTCCTCGACCGTGAAAAGGTAGTCGTATTTCCGCTCGTCGAGGATGTCGGTGTTGACCTTCAGGTGCGCGAGCATGAAGTCGCACATCGAGAGGGTGCGTTTGATTTCGGTTGTCGCCGGGAACAGGATGTCCTTGAGCAGCTGCATGTCGCGGTGGTAGCCGACGGGAAGGTTCGCCGTGAGCAGGGCGATCTCGTTCGGTACGGATTGCAGGCGGTTACAGCGTCCGCGCATGATCTCGAAGACGTCGGGGTTCTTCTTGTGGGGCATGATGCTCGACCCCGTGGTGAGGTTGTCGGGCAGCGATACGAAGCCGAAGTTCTGGCTCATGAACAGGCAGATGTCCATCGCCAGGCGGCCGATGGTCGCAGCGACGGCCGCGATGGCGTTGGCGGCGGTGCGTTCGCTTTTGCCGCGGCTCATCTGTGCCGCCACGACGTTGTAGTGTAGCGCTTCGAAACCCAGCAGGCGCGTGGTCATCTCACGGTCGAGCGGGAACGACGAGCCGTACCCGGCGGCCGAGCCGAGGGGGTTCTGGTTGGCGATGTGCCATGCCGCGGCGATGAGCCGCATGTCGTCCACCAGCGTTTCGGCATAGGCGCCGAACCAAAGTCCGAATGATGACGGCATGGCAATCTGTAAATGTGTATATCCGGGAAGCAGCACGTCCTTATAACGGTTACTCTGCGAGATCAACACC
>OGLT01001465.1_pt1 | contig 12297 bp, 7 predicted proteins | sample 1572911 | NCBI WGS metagenome assembly OGLT01 (sample SAMEA2582014, study PRJEB24529) | metagenome | biome: Human gut stool | place: China | collected 2011 | reverse complement strand
ATAGAGGTTCCGGTTGATGTACGGGATCCGCCCCGGCTTCAGCAGCAGGTATGCCGAGAAGAGCCCGTACGAGTCGGGCAGGCTGCCTATCCGTTCCCGGAATGCCTTGCGGATGACGGGCGTCGGGCCTATCAGGCGGAATGTCTCCGCGGGATGGATGGCCGAGATGACGGTTTTTGCCCGCAGCATCCGCCCGTCGGCCAGCTCCACGCCCGTGATGCGCCGCCCTTCGGTGTGCAGGGCTACGACGCGGCTCCGCACCAGCATCGTCCCTCCGTGCTCGCGGATCTTCGCCGCCAGTGCGTCGGCGATCTGCTGCGTCCCGCCCGTAAAGCGGCAGGCGCCCTCGATGTTCGAGTGGTTTACCATCGCGTGGTGGTAGAGCGTCGAACTTTCGCGCACGCCTCCGTAGAGGGGGTTCGTCCCCGCGAGGACATTGCGCAGCAGCGGGTCTGCGACGCATTCGCCGATGAATCCGGCCGCCGGTGCCCCGAGGTATTTCGTTCCCCCGTCCGACAACCGCCCCGTGCGGTGCACCCCGATACCGATGCTGCCGCCGATTTCGCGCAGCTTCGCGCAGTAGCGGCCGAGCCCCGCCTTTTCGTGCGGGAACCATTCCCCGAGGTGCTTTTCGAAGGCTTCGTAACCGTGCATGTAGGCGTAGTCGCCCGCTCCGGGCAGCGACACGACGTCGAATGCCTCGTCGAGCGGCCGCAGGCGCAGTGAGCCGAGGATGCCGAAATATTCGAAGTAACGGCGCATGATGCCGCCGGCCTGCATGCTGCCGATGTAGTGCATGCCCGTGTCGATCGCATGTCCCCGCCGGGAGAACGATTGCAGGCAGCCTCCGGGCAGGGCCGCCTGTTCCGCGACGCAGACTCCCATCCCTTCGCGGGCGAGCATGGCGCCGCACTCCAGGCCTCCGAGGCCGCTGCCGATGACGATTATGTCGAACTGCCCCTCCATGTCACTCCTCCTTTCGGCCCTCAGTTTCCCGCCGGGTCAGTATGTATACCGTATTCGACGTGCGCGTGTCCTTGTGCGCGGCGTGTATCTCCATGCCCAGTTCGCGGGCGATCCGGGCCAGCTCGGGCGTCGAGGTGAAATGCAGCCCGCCGTCGGTCTTGTTGAACCCCACGATCTTCGTCGACCACACCTCGGTCATCGCCGTGGCCTTGTGCCGCTCGGCCTTGCCGCTGTCGCCGTCGCGGATGATGATCCGTCCGCCTGCGTTGAGCCGTGCCGCGCAGCGCCCGATGAGCGCCCGTTGTTCTTCGGGGCGCATGTAGTGCAGCACGTCGACCAGCAGGAAGGCGTCTGCCCCGGGCAGCTCCGCCGTGCGCAGGTCGGCGTGGATGAACTCGATGCCCGGCCGCCGCAGGAAGCTCTGTCCGGCCGTCTCGACCTTTTCCGCATCGTAGTCCATGCCGACGACCCGCCGCCGCTCGCAGAGCATGGCGAGCATGTAGCTCAGGGGGCCGTATCCGCACCCGAGGTCTACGACCGCCGCATCGCGCGGCACGATGCGGTCGAACAGCTCGTAGCTCCGCTCCAGCCGCACCTTGACGCGCATGTACCACTCCAGCACGGGGCCCTTGTAGGTGTAACTCTTGATGAGCATGTCGCGGAAATAGGGGTTGCACGGCCTGTTGTAGGTTTCGTACAGCCCGAGGTACTCCCGGCGCATCAGGCGGCAGGCGGCCTTGGCCTGCGCCGAGCAGTTCGCGGGGTCGGCGGCAGCCATGCGCGGCAGCACGCGGCTTACCACCAGCCCGTGTTTGATATAGATGGGCTGCCTTTTCGACGAGATCATGCCGTTGCCGTAGAGGCAGATCGGCAAGATGTCCAGCCCCAGTTCCCCGGCCAGGTAGAAAGCCCCCTTGTGGAAGCGTCCGATCTTCCCGTCCGCCGAGCGCGTCCCCTCGGGGAAGACGATCACGCTGTACCCTTCGGCCACTTTCTGCGCCAGTGCCGGGGCGAGGCGTTCGTATCCGTCCGCCGCGTGGTAGAACCCCAGGTAGCGGACGATACGCCCGAATACCGGCGAACGCCATACCCAGCCGTTGGTCACCATCACGGCCTTGGGGCAGATGCTCAGCAGCACCAGGATGTCGATGAACGACTGGTGGTTGGCGATCACGACCGCCGGTTTTTCGAACCGTTCGCCCGGCTCGTTCAGGCATATGGTCTTCGTCGTGACCATCGCCCGCAGGAATCCCCGCGTCATGTGGTGGATCGACCACTGCACGATGCGCTGTTTGCGGCGGCGTGCCATCGGCAGCGGCCAGAGCGTGAAGATCAGCGCCTGCAACAACTGGCAGCCCGTCACGAACAACCCGAATGCGTAGGCCGTGTTCACGAGGCTCCCCAACGTGTAGGGCGCCCCGCCCTTTTCGGTCTGCGAGGTGATCAGCATCCGGAACAGCACGGGTTGTATCGTGTAGGAGACCAGCACCACGGCGACGATGCCGAACAGGGAGATCGTCGCCAGCGAGTGCAGTGCCGGATGGCGTGCGAAGATCAGCGCCCCGAGCCCCACCACGACGGTGAAGGCCGAAAAGAAGATCGCCGTCTTGTGCGTGTCGAGCATCTTGCGCCCGGTCTTGTATTCGCTCAGCAGCCCGTCCATGATGAAGATGCTGAAGTCGTCGCCGATGCCGAAGATGAAGGTCGAGAGGATGATCGTCACGATGTTGAATTCCACGCCGAACATCGCCATCAGTCCCAGGATGATGACCCAGCTGATGCCCATCGGCAGCAGCGACATCAGCGTCAGCTCGATACGCCCGTAGCAGAGGAATAGCGCCACGGTGACCAGTATCGACGAGATCGAGAGTATCAGGTAGAAGTTGTGGTTCACGCTCCGCGCCATTTTCCCGGCGTAGAACGCCCGGTCGGCGACCACGATGTCGTCCGCCGCCGAGAACACGGCGTAAACCTCGTGCTTGCAGCTGTCGGGCAATGTCACATGGCTCAGGAATATGGGTGTCGCGCCGTGCCCGTCGATCCATTCGCGGAATACTTCCCGTGCCGCCGGGGACGAGTAGTCGAGTTTCGTGTACTCCCTTCCGGCCAGTTCCAGTGCGCCGTCGAAGGCCCCTTCGGCGAATCCGTAGCGCCTTTCGCCCTCCCGGATCCCTGCGCGCAGCACTTCGCGGCGCTGCGGCGTCCAGAACTTTCGCCAGCGCTCCAGCCTCAGCAGCTGCTCGGCGCTGTCCACCACGAACGAAGTCACCCCGGCATGGGAGTCGATCTTCCCGGCCTGTTTCAGCGAGTCGAGCTGCCGTCCCAGGCGCAGGTAGCTGTCCACGGCTTCGGCCGGGGTGTCGGCCGCCGTGAGGAAGAGCACCTTCGAACGTTCCCGGTCGTCGTCCATCAGGCGGCCCAGACGCTCCTCGGCCTGCGCCAGATGGGGTGCGTTGTAGTTCAGGTGCATCATGTCGCTGTCGAAGCCGATGCGGTTGAAGAAGAAGAGGCATACCGCCGTGAGCCCGAGTATCGCCGCCACCAGCATGCGGTTGCGGTCGGGGCGCATACCCGTGAGCCGCTCCACGCCTTCCAGCACGGCCGACCCCCCCCCGCGATCCTCCTTACGGATCAGGTGGGGCAGCAGGACGAGGCTGAACAGCGTCGTTCCGACCAGTGTCAGCGAAGCGAAGAGCCCGAAGTCGCGCAGTAGCTGCGAGTCGGTGAAAAGCAGCCCGGCGAAGGCGCCGATGGTCGTGATGCTGCCGATCGTCAGCGGGTAGGCCAGGTCGCGGATGATCTGCCGCGGGTCGTGGCAGTGGTTGGCATGGCAGAGGATGTGTATCGAGTAGCTCAGTGCGATGCCCATGACGACGGTTCCTGCCCCGACGGCTATGGCCGAGATCGTGTGGCACACGAGCGACATGACCGCCAGCGCCAGCAATCCGCCCAGCGCCACGGGGATCAGGGCCAGCAGCACCGACAGCTTGTTGCGGAACGAGAGGGTGATGAACACCACGATGACGAGGATGGCGATGTTCAGCGTCAGCATCATGTCGTGCTTGATCTGCCGCGCGTTGTATGCGGCCACGGCCGGGGCGCCGAAGTAGTCGGCCGAGATGCCCCGTGCATTGCGGGCGGCGTTCAGGCCGGCCAGCACCGCTTCGATCCGCTCCACCAGCCGGTCGCCGATGCCCGTGTCGCTGCTCTCGTACCGGGGCGAGATGAAGACCATCAGCGTCGTCATGTCCTTCGAGAAGAGGTAGTCGTCGAAGAGCGTGTAATTGCCCCCGATATTCAGCTCCTGTAATTTTCCCAGTGCCCCGAACGACAGCCCCAGCGGGTCGTCGTAGATGTATTCGTCGATGAACCCGCCGACGGGCGACAGCAGCCTGCGGTAGTTGCTCTCCATCGCGCGCGCGATGCCCTGCCGCGTGAGGAGCGTGTCCATGCGGGCATAGTCCGCCTCGGTGAGCAGCAGCGGCAGGTGCCCTTGCAGGAACGCCCGCATGTCGTCCACCAGCTCGCTGCCGAACGAAGCCTCGGCCTGTGCCCAGCGGTGGAAAAGCGTATCGGCTTCGAGCAGTTCCACCAGCCGGTCGGCGCAGGCCATCATCCCCTCCGCCGTGGCTCCCGTGCCTTCTGCACCTTCCCGGGCATTTATCATCACGGCGATCTTGTCCTTGATCTTCAGGTTCGAGAATGCCGCCGCGGCCTTCCGCTCCCCGTCGGGGAAGAAGCCGGTGATGTTCTCGCTGAAACGCAGTTGCAGGGCCGCCGCACCCATCGCCGCGACCAGCACTGCCAGCACCGTGCAGAGCAGTGCGCGGCGCCGTTCGAAGAAGTCGTAGAGGGTGATGAAAAGTTTATTCATGGCCGGGCGTGCGTTTACAGAGTACGAGCAGGGCATAGCCGACCGCCGTCGCGGCCGCACCGCATACGGCGGCCATCGTGAAGCTGCCCACGATGTATTGTACGAGGTCTGCGGCCACCCGTTCTAGGGTGATGTCCGAGAGCGAGAGCGGCATGTCGCGCTGCAAGACCTGCGCCCCCGTCCAGTAACTTCCGTAGAGGATGAACGGGATCATCGGCGGGATGCTGATGTTCGAGCTGATAACCGCCACGGCTTTGTTCAGGTGTGTGAAATGCGCCGTAACGGCGGCCGCGATCATCTGGTAGCCCCACAGCGGGGCGATGCCGAAGAAGACGCCCAGCCCGATCGAGGCGGCCAGCCGCGGGTTCGAGTCCTTCGACCGGGTGATGTTGTCGACCACGAAGCGCCGGATGTTTTCCCGGGTGAGCGACCGCAGGAACCGCCAGGGATAATAGAACAGCAGCGCCCCGAGCACGAGCAGCGTGTTGAGGATGCTGATGCGCGTGAAATCCTTGCCCGGGCGGAAATGCGACACGCGCTCGGCCTTTTCGGGGTAGAAAACCCTCACCGGGATGTTGCGCACCTCGATCCCGCGCCATGCGGCGCGTACCAGCACTTCGACCTCGAACTCGTAGCGGCGCGTCGCGAAACGCATCCCCTTCATCCGCCGCACGGGGTAGAGCCGGAACCCCGACTGCGTGTCGTCGAGGCGGATGCCCGTCTCCACGCGGAACCAGAAGTTCGAGAATTTGTTGGCGAAGGTGTTTTTGCCCGGCATGTTGTCCGACCTCAGGTTGCGGGCCCCTACGAGCAGTGCGTCGGGGGTCTTTGCGATCTCTTCGACGAATTTCGGGATGTCCGAGGCGTAGTGCTGTCCGTCCGAGTCGATCGTCAGCATGTAACGGTAGCCGTGCTCCGCGGCGTAGCGCAGCGCCCGGCGCAGGGCGTAGCCCTTGCCCCGGTTCGGAGCGTAGGAGATGCTCCCGACGCCCGCCCCGGCGATTATCCCCGCCGTCGAGTCGGTCGACCCGTCGTTCACCACCAGCACGTCCGTGCAGTAGCGGCGCACGTCTCCGATGACTCGGGCGAGGGTCTTTTCGTTGTTGTAGGTCGGGATCACCGCCAGTATGTCGTTCCGCTCGATGGTCATGGCATTTCGCATACGGTGCCCCTGAGTTTGAGCACCGTCTTTCCGTGATTCGTAATCGTGCAGGAGAGCCTCGTGCCCTCCGGCGTGTCGTCCCCCACCCGGATGTCGATCTCCAGCAGTTCGTCCGCCTGCGGCACGACCATGCCGAGGAACTTGCATTCGCGGATGGCCGCATAGCGGAACCTGCGCCCCGTGCCGCGGTTCAGGCATTCCCGTACGAGTTGCAGCGTGCAGACCCCCGGCAGCACCGGGTGCCCCGGGAAATGCCCCCGGTAGACCGGGTGCGACGCATCGAGCCGCACGCGGAAAGCGTAATGCCCCTCCTGGGCCAAGTAGTTGTCTATGCTGGTGAACAGGTCTTGCATCGGGTGTGGTCTCAGGGTTAGGGGTTGAACCTTGCGGGGTCGACCGGGAGGTTGAAACGCTTGTTGCGGAATTCGTAGACCGAATGCCCGCCCTCGGTCTCGCAGAGTTCCATGCGGTCTAAGGTCATGTCCCTCAGGTCGAAGCAGAGCGTGATCGAGTCGATGTACTTGCGGGCGCGCTTCGACTCGGGAACCATTTTCACCTCCCCGACACCCTCCTTTTCGGTGTAGCCGATCTGCCACCCTTGGCCGAACTGCGAGAGGTCGCCGGTCATGCTGGCGCGGATCATCAGCGCCACCTGTTGCAGCATGGGGTTGGCCGACGTCGCGGTCTGGGTCACCTGCCCGGCCGTTTTGAGGATGATGCGGTCGTTGCGGATAATCACCTTGTCGCCTTCGGGCACGGTGTAGTCGAGCGCCATGGCCAGGCTGTTGTCGTAATAGAAGCGGCCTTTGAGCTCGATCTCGTTCTTCATGCGGCGCACCTGTTTGCGCTGCGTGAAGTCGCACTGGATAGTCCTGTTCTCGCGGCTGAACGACGCGGGCAGCCCGGCCCGGGCCGTCAGCCCCGACAGGAGCAGGGCGGGGATGAAAAGAAGTGACGCTATCTTCATGGTTTCTCGGTTTTAAACAGTTCGCATACGGTCGCCGTGCGGTAGCCCCCGCGTTGCAGGTCGTTCAGCACCATCGCCAGTAGCCGTTCGGCACCGGGGCGGTCGTCGTGCAGCAGGATCACCTTGCCGTCGCCCAGCCGTCGGCGGATGCGGCGTGCCACGGCCTCACGGCTGCGCTGCCGGAGCGTGTCGAGCGAGCGGATGCTCCAGCCCACGCAGCGGCTTCCCGTCCGTTTCACGGCGCGTGCCACCATCGGGTTCGTGACCCCGTAGGGGGGCCGGAAAAGGTCGGTTTCCACGCCGGTTATCTCGCGCAGCGACTCCCGGCACCGCAGGATGTCGGCCGCCATCGCCCCGCTTCGCAGCATCGGGAAGCCGGGCGTGTGGCTCCACGTGTGAATGCCGATTGCATGCCCCTCGGCGGCCATACGGCGTACGATCTCCGGGTGCAGTTCGGCCTTGCTGCCGATCAGGAAGAAGGTCGCCCGTACGCCGTGCGCCCGCAGCGTGTCCAATACGCGCGGCGTCTGCTCGGGGTCGGGCCCGTCGTCGAACGTCAGCGCCACGACGCGCCCCGCCGCCCGGTTGCGGCACAGGCTGCGGACATACGCCCCCAGCCTGATCTGGTAGGAGCAGTAGAAAAGGGCGAACCCCGCGGCGATTATGGCGATAATTACATACATGTCAATTCGATGGCGGATACGGTGCTGCCCGGGAAATCGTTGTAAAGCACGATCCTCTGCTCGGCGTTCCCCGCGTTCCCGATGTTCCCGGTGTTCCCGGTGTCCTCGATGCTCCCGGCGTTCCCGATATTTCCGGCCTTACCCGTATTCCCGGCCTCCCCGGCGACCACACGGCGGAACACCTCGGCGATGGCCGTGAAATGGGGCGTCACGCCGCTCATCGACGCACGTACCGTCCGGCACTCGCCGCTATGCATCGCATTCCCTGGTTCCTCCCCGTTCCCGGCGGCCGCCCCCGTGCCGGGACTTCCCCCGGCCGGGATTTCACGGCCGGCGTTTCCCCCGGCCGATGTCCTTGTGCCGGCATCTTCCCGGGACTGGATTCTTCCCGTGCCGGCGCTTTCCCCGTCCGGGAATTCACTGCCGGCGCTTTCCCCGATGGCTGTGCCGTCCGTGAACCGGATCCCCGTGATCGCCGCGACCGAGGTGTCGAACGCTTCGGCGGTCAGCACGAAGAATACCGACGATTCGCCCCAGCCGCCCTGCTGTGCCATCCCGAGGCGTTGCAGTACCTTTTCGACCGACGGCGTCGTCTCGTCGAACGCCCCGACCAGCACCGCCCGCGACAGCCCCGCGCCGATGCGCAGTGCGGCATCCGTCAGGGCGTTCTCGAAGCTCGTCCAGCGGTTGGCGTAGGTCGTGTTGTAGCAGTGCAGCCCGCGCAGCAGGGCGATCTGCGCCCCGACCGTGTTGAACGTCGACTGGATGAACGGCGTCGGGTTGAGCATCCGCTCTTCGTTGGCGATCAGCGAGTCGAGGAATTTCTCGCTGTCGGCGATGCACCCTAGCCCCGTGGCCGTGACGACGGCCTCGACCGCCGCCCGGTCGCCGAATTCCAACAGCGATTCGATGCCCGCCGCGACGCCCGACTTCACCACACGGCTCATCCTCCGGCGGAGGTTCATTTCGGGGATCAGCTCCTTGATGTCGCGGCGCAGCCCGGCGCCCGATGTGATGCAGTTGACGTAGAGTTTCATTTGGCAAAGATTAACGAACAGCAGTTGCCGCCGAACCCGAACGAATTTGAGAGCACCGAACGTACGTCGGCCTCTTGCGTCCGTGCTACGGGGTGCAGCCCGAGCTCCGGGATCGGCTCCGCGAATCCGGGGTTGCCGTAGCGCAGCCCGTGTGTGATAGCCAGCACCGCCAATACGGCCTCGATGCCTCCCGCCGCGGCGAGCGCATGCCCCGTGTAGCCTTTCGTCGAACTGAACGGCGGCACCTGTCCGCCGAACAGTCGCCGCAGGGCGGTACCTTCCGTGAGGTCGTTGTTCGGGGTCGCCGTGCCGTGGACGTTGATGTAGTCCACGCAGCGCAGCCCGCTTTGTGCCAGCGCCCCGGCCATGGCGCGGTATGCCCCCTCGCCCGTTTGCGACGAGGCCGTTTGGTGATAGGCGTCGTTGGCATTGGCATATCCCGCCAGGCGGCAGTAGGTGCGCATGCCGGGCCTTTCGTGCGTGAGGACGAGGTAACCCGCCCCTTCGCCCAGGTTCAGCCCGGCGCGCGTGGCGTCGAACGGGCGGCAGGGTTCCCGGTCGAGCACCGAGAGCGAGTTGAAGCCGTTGAGCGTGAAACGGCAAAGGGCATCCGTGCCCCCGGCCACCACATAGTCGGCCATGCCGCTCCCGAGCAGCAGGGCGCCGGTGACGATGGCGTTTGCGGCCGACGAGCAGGCCGTGCTGACCGTCGCCGTGTAACCTCCGATGCCGCAGTAGCGGGCGATCCGTTGCGTGCTGTCGGCACAGTCGTGCCCCGCCACGTCGCGCAGCCGCCCTTTCGCCTTGTCCGTGCGGAAGTCGCGGTAGAAATTCTCCGTCAGATCCATGCCGCCTACCGAGGTGCCCGAAACGAGTGCTACGCGCGCCCCGGCGGGGATCGCCGCATCCGCTACGGCCTGTGCGGCCGCCGCCATGCCCAGCAGGGCGGTGCGGGAGGGGTGCTCGCGCTCCGGGATGCCGAGCAGCTCCCCGAGCGCCGCGTTGTCCCGCTTCACCTCGCCCACGGGCACGTCGACAGCCGAACCGAGAAGCGTCGGCTTCCCGATTCCGCTGCGTCCGGTGCGCAGGTTCCCGAGCGTCTCCCCGGCTCCGATGCCGATGGCCGAGACGATCCCTATGCCGCAGACGGCTATGCTCATTGCGGGCGGTTCTTGCGGATAAAGTCGGCCAGCGTGGCTACCGAATAGAATATCGGTTTGGCTTCGGCCGGGTTCGCCAGCCGTATGCCGTAGTGTTTTTCGAGCAGGAGGGTGATTTCCAGTGCGTCGATCGAGTCGAGTCCCAGCCCGTCGCCGAACAGCGGCGCGTCGGTCGCTATCTCGTCGGCGGTGATCTCCTCGAGGTTCAGCGCTTCGATAATTTGTTGTTTGAGTTGCAGTTCCAGATCTTCCATCGTATCTTGTCCCGTTTTTTCGGTTAATGTCAGTTCGCAGTCGTAGCTGCCGCCGTCGAATTCGCACCAGCCCCACAGGACGGCGTCCATGCGCCCTTCGGCGATCAGCGAAGCGGCATATTCCCGGATAAAGTTACTGCTTTTGTCCGGGAACGCAAAAAAAGTGCTCTCTCCCTTCAGCCCGTGCTTGATCGCCACCTGCCCCAGCATGATGTTGGGCAGCGTGTAGACGAACACCGCCGGTGAAGCCCCGCACCCGTCCCCGGCGTCGATAATCGCCTGGTGGCGCCGGTCGCTGTCGAGCGAGGCGCTGCGGTTGGCCATCACCACGCCGATGCGCTCCGCCGGGCAATCGGGCCTGTGTCCGGAAAGCAGTTCGCACGAGGCGACGTAGGCCAGCTTGCACAGGTCGTCCATCTTCGAGAACTTCATGTTCGGGTCTGCGAGCGCCCGGTATCTTTCGCGGATGAAGGCGTCGAACGGCAGCGAAGGGTGTTGCGCAATGACGACGTGAGCCGTATCGTGACAGCGGATTCCGCTGCCGTGTCGTCCTGTGCCGGTTTCCGCATGGCCGTCGGCCTTTTCTCCGGTGTCCGGATTCCCGTGCCCGACCGCATTTTTGCCCCGCGCCCGGTCATTCGCGCTCATAGCCGTTCCGCTTCGGGCACGGGCAGCCTCCAGGCAGTCGTTCCCGCCTTGCACACCTGTGTTTGGCCCACACCCTTGTCCCTCCGCCGTTTCATTTCCGGGCGCGGCGTCGGAGCCCGCTGCGCGGCGGAATACGACCGCGGCGTTGCAACCCCCGAATCCCGAGGCGGTTTTCAGCGCCGTGTCCGTCCGTATTTCGCGGTGCGCGGCGCTCACGTCGGGCGGGTAGGGTACCCCGCACTCCGCGTAGCCCTTCACCCCGAAGCAGGTGCCCTCGCACAGCTCCCGTACCGTGACGATGCTCTCGATCACGCCCGAAGCCCCCAGCGTATGTCCGAAATAGGGCTTCAGCGAGTTGCAGGGTACGCCGCACAATCCCGCCAGGTGCAGCGCCTTGCTCTCCATCTCGTCGTTGTAGGCGGTCGCCGTGCCGTGGGTGTTTACCAGCCCGACCTCCCCGGCTCCGGTTCCCGCCTCGGCGAGTGCCGCGCGGATAGCGTACCAGAGCCCGTCGCCTGTGCGCGAAGGCGCCGATATGTGGTTGGCGTCGTTCGAAATTCCGCCTCCCGCCACGCTCACGCCCGTGCCCGAGAGCCGTCGGTCGCGTGTCAGCAGGACGGCGCCGCACGCTTCGCCCAGCGTCAGCCCGTCGCGTGCCGCATCGTAGGGACGGCAAAGCGTCGGGCTCACCGACTTGAAGGCGTTGAATCCGCTGACGATGAAGTCGCTCAGCAGGTCGAATCCTGCCACGAAGACATGGTCGTACCGGCCGCTGCGGATCAGCCGTGCCGCGATGACGATGGCCGAAACCCCCGAGATGCAGGCGTTCGAGATCAGCAGCGGCCGGTGCGCGGTGCCGAAATAACGCCCCACGACCTCCGCGGTTCTGTTCAGGTCGCATCGCTCCGGGGCGCTCCCCAGCGACCCGATCTCCCCTTTGGTCGTCGCCAGGACGATCAGCGCCCGCTTGTCGGCGGGTGTGACCCCCGAGCGGGCGACCACCCCGCCCAGCGTCGCCAGCACGAGCCGTTCCAGGGGCGTATATCCCGCGAGTCCCTGCTCCGCCGCCAGCGCCCCGAGCCGCTTCCGGTCGATCAGGCATACGGGTGTGGCGTCGTGCCACGACGCCAGCGAGCTTTTCATGGCACGTACGGCGGCCATGTTCTCCTCCGTGCCGAAGCCCAGCGCCGATACCATGTCGTCGGGGCCCCACCAGACCGTTATTTCACCTCCCATCGCTCTTTCCATTTGCGGTAGAACTCCGGCGCGAGCAGTTGCAGTTCGCCTCGGCTGTCGAGAAACACCTGTGTCGAGCTGCCTTCGGCCACCACTTCGCCGTCGGTGGCGCTGCGAATCGTGTACTCGAAACAGACCTTCGCCGCCTCGGTGGCGATATAGCGGGTTTCCACCACGGCCGTGTCATTCACTTTCAGCGGTTTCCTGTATTGCAGGTGCAACTCGACGATCGGCGCCGTGTAGCCGCTGGCATAGATGTCCATGTAACCCAGCCCTGCGAATTCGCGGCCGAACGCCTCGCGCCCGTCCT